>ERZ773004.937-NODE-937-length-16079-cov-18.964865_pt1 | contig 16079 bp, 15 predicted proteins | sample MGYA00580667_ERZ773004 | MGnify/ENA primary metagenome ERZ773004 (study PRJEB29015, sample SAMEA2737963) | human oral metagenome | biome: human oral; feature: human-associated habitat; material: dental | place: China | collected 2123 ... | reverse complement strand
GTGGTCCATGTCCGCCACCCACAGGGGCAGGGCGGAGGCGGGGCGGCCGCGCTCGACGGCGAAGTCCCACTTGAGGCTGCCGGTGCCGGTGCGGTCGTGGACGAGGTCGAACCGGGAGACGACGGAGTCCGCCGAGGAGGATGTCGAGGTCGCGAGGGCCGCAGGAGGCGGTGCGGCGGGGCGGGCGCCGGAGGGAGAACCGGGAGTCGGGGCGGTCGCGAGGGGCGGCGTCGCCGGGACGGGGGAAAGGGCATGGACTGAATGAACTGACATGGCTGACGGATCCTTGGGGCCGGCACGCGGCGGGCGCCGTCGGGCGGCGGGACGAGCGCGTGCGAGAGGCATGCGACGAACGGAGGGGACGAACACGGGGCCGCCGGGCGGGCGGGGCCGCGGAGTACGACGAGCAGGCGGTGAGCGGTGCTCGGACTCTGACCGTTACTCGGGTTACAGCGACGGCTGGCGCTGTCAGCGCATGCGCATTCGACGCGTGACCAGGGCGCGCACCGGCAGGGCACGGGTCGTGGGCGTCGTGGCGTTCATGGGGTGAGAGTAGCGGCTGGTGCGGCGGGGCGCCAGCCGCGGCGGGCGCGCTCGGCTGCGGCGGGCGCACTCAGGGGCCGGCCGCCGGGCCGGGCGCGCTCAGCCGGCGGGCGTGTAGGTGGTGAGGGCGCCGTTGCGGGGCGAGTAGCCGACTGCCGTGCGGGGATCGGCGAAGACGAGGTAGTCCCCCTCGGACGGGTCGAGACCGGGCACGTCGATGGTCGTCCCACTCTTCGCGTCGACCATGGCGTAGAACGTCGTGTTCTGCGGGTGGCTTCCGACGCCGCTGAATGTGACGATTCCGCTCCCGTTCGTGGCAGCGGCGTGCAGGCTACTGCAGTCCTCGTCCAGGCCGGTGTTGTAGGAGCGGATCTCATAGACGTGGACCTCGGGGGCGGCGAAGGAGGGCCCGTCGTCCAGGGATACCCGCGAGATGCAGCTCACCTCCTTCGTGGTGTACTCGCCCACCCGCTTGTCCTCGGGGATCCCGTCGTCGCCGGTGTTCCAGGCGGTCAGCTCGTCCAGGGAGGGAATGGCCCCGGCCCAGACGGTCAGGGGTGGGCGCGGTCGCGGTCGGCCTCCCCGACGGCGACGACGTAGTGCTTGCCGCTGCGCACGATCACGCCCTCGCTCACGTTCGCCTCCTCGGTGGCATCGACGCTCCACGCCCTGCTGCCGTCCTTCCTCCAGGCGGAGCAGGACCCGCTCTCGCAGCTGAGGGCGAGGTCGTTGACGATGACCACTGCCCCCTTCCAGGGCACGCTGCGGTGGTCGCCGGTGGCGACGTCGTAGAGCTGGTCGTCGGCGACGATCGTGTCGTTGTCCCAGAACACGATGTACGTCTCCATGATGTTGGCGATCTCGACCTTGACGCTCCAGGACTCACTCGCCCGCCCGCCGGTCAGGGAGTAGCCGGGTCGCACCCCTGCTCGATCGACCGGTGCCGGAGGAGTCCTTCGAGAGCGCGACGAGGAACGATCCGTTCGGAGACACAGCGATCGTGGCGTCCTTCTTGATCGTGGAGGACCCCGTCTGCTTCGCCCCGGCGGCCCAGTCGTCGGCGGGCACGACCATATTCGGGTCGATGATGCTCCCAGAGTCGCGCAGCAGGAACCACCAGGCGGCTGTGCCGCCTCCTGCCGTCAGCATGACGACGAGGACGATGATCAGAACAATGAGTCCCGTGCGCCGCCTGGGCGGTTGCGCGGGTGCGCTGCCCGGTACCGGCCCCGGCGGAATCGGCTGCGGGTAGGCCTGCTGGTACGGGGGTACTGCGGCTGCTGCGGATAGTGCGGATAGTGAGAATATTGAGGGTATTGCGGGCCCTGCGTTTGCTCGGGTACGGGTTGATAGGGATAGGGGGAGTAGGAGGGTTGGGAACCACCTCCGCCTCCCGCGGGCGCACCGGAGCCGGACGGCGGGTAGGGGTACGGATAAGGACCGTCGGAGGGCGCCGGCTGATAGGGCGGATACGCCTGTGTCATGCAGTCATCGTATGAGGTCTCCCGTTCCAGGGGGAGGTCCTATGTGACGCTCGTCTCGTCCGGCCGGGCGCGGCGTCGTCGGACCGATCTCGAGCCGGAACCGGACCGATCTCGGTGCGGAACTGGACCGATCTCGAGCCGGAACCGGACCGATCTCGGCGGAGGGGGCGGCGGACCAGTGGCTCACCCGTTGGCGGGTTTGTAGCTGATGAGCGTGCCGTCCGCGGGGGAGTAGCCGATGATCTGCTTCGGGGTGGCCACGTCGAAGACGGCCCCGTTGTCCGGGTCCAGCCCCTCGAAGGCGATCCGCTCGCCCGTCGCGGAGTCGAACATCAGTGAGAAGGGGGTCTTGTTCGTCATCTGGGCCGTGCCCACCATCACCACCTTCGCACTGTCGGAGACCTGGGTGGTCTCATCATTGAAACAGGGGAAGACGTTCTTGTCGAAGCCGGTGAGGTCGATCGTGGCGCCCTCCGTCATCGAGATGCTCTGCCCGCAGTGGGGTTCACCGGTAGCGCCGACCGTCGGCATTGTCCCGGCCGCCGCACTCAGGTCACCTCTGACCCATATCTTCTTGAGATCCTCGGCCGTGCGCGGGCTCGGGAGGCGCAGCACCCTGGTGTTGTCCCCGAGGGGGCGTTGGGTCTCCGTCGATTTGGGCTTTCCCCCGTCTATATCGTAGAAGGACATATGCCACTCCTTGGAGGTCCCTGACAGCACATCGAAATGAGCCGAGGAGATGGCCCATCCCTCAGTGGTGCTCGTGACGGCGTAAACGGCGGGATTCTCCTCCGGCACGGAGAAGTTGATGAATTCACCGGTGTCGATGTTGAAAACGTAGTGGTGGGCGATGATGGCGTATCTCGCGTCGCCCCGGGTGTATACTATCGCGTAATTGTGGGCATCATTGATGATGCCCGCGGCGATATCGGTTTCTGAATTCGCGGGCAGGCCCTTCACCGGGTCATTGACGGCCGAGGACCAGGCGGGGGTGGTGTCGCCTTCGCGGTAGCCTGCGCAGGTGGTTTTCTGGCAGGCGATGACGGTGTCGCCGGCGACGACGGGGACGGCGTCAGTGGGCCATGGGGCGTCGGTGGTGTCGCCGGTGGTGATGTCGTAAAGGGTCGTGCCGTGGATGAGGGTGTTCTTGCCCCAGGTGAGGAAGGCGGGGTAGATGGTGGGGTTGTTCTTGGCGCCGTTCGTGGCGACGCTGTCTCCTGTAGTGTCCACGGTGGCGGTCCAGGCCGCGGACGGGCCGGAGTCGTCCATGGTGTAGGCGGTGAGTGTGGAGCTCTGGGTGTTCTCGCCGTCGGTCTTGACGGAGAAGAGGTGGTCGGGGGAGGTGAAGATGGAGGCGCCCGGGTCGATCGCCGTGGACCACTGCTGGGTCGAGCCCGACGCCCACGAGTCCGACGGGGTGGGAGAGCGCGTGCGATCCGTCGTGGGAGGCTGGGCGTAGTTGGTGTCTCCGGCGGCCAGCAGTCCGCCCCCGACGACTCCTCCCAGGGTCAGCGCCCCGATGAGGACGGCGATGACCGCCGTGCGCAGGTCGAGGTGCGGGCGGTGATCGGGCGCGGGTGCGGGCGGACTCATGGGGTCGATCGTATGCGATCGAGACGGAATCGTGATCTACGTGCCGGCGTCGCTCGCAGAACCGGCGTCTGCCGCGGAGCCGGCGTCGGGTCGCAGAGCCCGCACCGGCACGACCGTCGTCAGCGACTCCCCGCGGTGATCGAGCCGGCCGATGCAGACCTCGACATCGAAGACCCGGGCGAGCGTCGCCTCATCCATGATCTCGCGCGTCGGACCGGACACGGCGCGATGCCGGGAGTCCAGGAGCAGCACGCGGTCGGCGACGCTCAGGGCGTGCGCCGGGTAGTGCGTGTTCATGATGATGCTCAGCCCCCGATCGTGGACCAGTGTGCGCAGCAGGTCCACGACGATGAGCTGGTTGTGGAAGTCCAGGCCGGTCTCCGGCTCATCCAGGACCAGCACCTCCGGCTCGGCGACCAGGGCCCGGGCGATGAGCACCATCTGGAACTGCCCGCCGGACATCGTCCGGCACGGCATGAGGGCCAGCGCCTCCGCGCCGATGCCCGCCAGCGCCTCCTCCGCCATGGCTCGCTCCCGCGGCCCGGGCTGGGCGAGCAGCGGCAGGTGGGGGGAGCGTCCGAGCATCACCATGTCCACCCCGGTCAGACCCGTCGCGGTGGAGTTGCGCGTCTGCGGCACGTAGGCGATCCGGCGCCCGATCTCCCTGGGGGACAGGGTCGCCAGGTCGACGCCGTCCAGGAGAGTCGCTCCGGACTCCCATTTCTGCAGGCCGAGCATGGTGCGCAGGAGCGTCGTCTTGCCCGCGCCGTTGGGCCCCAGGATCGCGAGCAGCTCGCCGTCGTCGACCTCGACCTCGATGCGTTCCAGGATCGGGGTGGGGGCTCCCGGGTAGCGGAAGGTGCCGTCGTGGACCCGCAGTCGCGCGCTCACGTCCGCACCCCGCCCGTGCGGCGCAGCAGCGTGATGAAGAAGGGAGCCCCCACGAGCGCCGTGACCACGGAGACGGGGATCTCCGAGGCGGTGAGGGTGCGCGCGATCGTGTCGATCATGATCATGACGCTGGCGCCCAGCAGCAGGCAGACCGGGATCAGGTACCGGTTGTCGGACCCGATCAGCATCCGCGCCGCGTGGGGCACGATGAGCCCGATCCAGCCGACCTGGCCGCACAGGGAGACCACCGAGGCGGTCACGACCGTCGCGCACACGATCAGGACGATGCGCAGACGGCGGACGTCGACGCCGGCCGCCCTCGCCTCGTCCTCGGACAGCGCCAGCACGTTGAGCCGCCAGCGCAGGGCCACGATGACCCCGGAGCCGACGAGGATGAAGGGCGTGGCCATGGCGATCTGCCCCCAGGACGCCCCCGAGAGGGAGCCCATGAGCCAGTAGGTGATCTCCGGCAGCTCGCTGGTGGGGTCCGCGGTGAGCTTGAGCATCGACAGGACGGCGTCCGCCAGGGCCGAGACGATGACGCCCGCCAGCACCAGCGTGACGACGTCGGTCCCGCCGCCGCGCCGGCGCGCCACCGTCGTCGTGATCGTCACCGTGATCAGGCCCGCCACCAGCGCCGTCAGCTGGACGCCGGTCATCCCCCGGCCCAGCAGCAGGGCGACGACGGCGCCCACGCAGGTCCCCGAGGCCACGCCGAGCGTGTCCGGGGTGGCCAGCGGGTTGGAGAAGATCGACTGGAAGGCGGCGCCCGAGACCGCCATCCCGGATCCGATGAGGACCGCGACGGTGATGCGGGGCAGTCGCAGGTTGAACACGACGGAGTCGGCCCTCCGATCCGAGGAGACCCCGCCCGTGGCGCGGGCGGCGATGGCCTCCACCATCCTCCCCGGGCCGATCCCGTAGCGTCCCGCCATGATGGCCACGGCCACGCAGACCAGGACGAGGAGCGCCAGAAGCGGCAGGACCCATGGGCTCGGGCGACCCCGGTGCAGGAGGGGCGCCGGCATCAGGCGTCCGGATCGATGATGGTGGCGACCTGCTCGTCGGTGAGGTCGAAGGCGTACATCCGGTGGTAGTAGTCCTTGGTCAGGGCCGGCAGGTCGATGTCGGCGAACTGGTCGGGGTAGAGCTCGGAGCCGACCCAGTAGGCGGCCAGCGGCGCGTCCGGGTTGGGCGTGAACCAGTTCCACATGCCCAGCCCCGTGGAGTAGACGGCCTTGTTCTTGTAGGCGGTCAGCTGGGTGAAGTCGACGCCGTCGACGCTTCCCGCCAGGACGTCCGCCGCGGTCAGGTTGCTCATGCCCTTGCCCGTGACCAGGATGGAAGCGGGATCCCGGCGGAGGACCTCCTCGAGGGTCATCTGCAGGCGGGACCCCTCGGTGCCCTCGGCGGCGTCGTTGTAGCTCATGCGCTTGGCCCAGCAGTCGGTGAACCAGCCCTCGGTGCCCGCGGCCACCACGGGCTGGCCGCCCTCCACGCCCATGAGCACGAGCGCCGAGAGCCTGTCGGCCTCCGCGACCCGGGCGGCGCGCGCCTGGGCGTCCTCGACGTATTCGGTGCCCAGGGCGATCTTGTCGGTCATCTTGCCGGGCTCGTTGAACACGTCCTCGAGCAGGTGCATCCAGTCGGCGTAGGTGCTGGTCGGGTCGCCCTTCGTGGTGAAGCCGACGGCGGGGATGCCCGCCGTCTCGAACATCTGGCCGTGCTTGTCGTTGAAGGCGTTGTAGAAGACGACGTCGACGTCGAGGTTCAGCAGCGACTCGGTGTTGAGCTCGCCGTTGTCGTAGTAGGAGGTGTCGACCTCGAGGATCTCGGGGGCGATCCGGGCGGCGATGGTCTCCCTCAGGGCGGAGACCCGGTCCGGCCTCATGCCGACGAGGTTGGGCGCCGAGCCGTCGAAGTAGGCGAGGTAGGTCGACTCGATCGGGATCTGATCGAATGCGACGCGCGTGACCGTGGCGGGCAGGGTGACCTGCTTGTCGCCGTGGTCGGTGATCGTGCGGGTGCCGTCGTCGGGGCCCGGGCTCGATGCGCGCGAGCAGGCGGCCAGGGCGGTGCCCGTGGCCGCCGTGAGGGAGGCGAGGAGGAAGTGCTTGCGGGAGAACTGCATAGGGGCCCTTCGGACACGAGCGGATAACGGCGAGTGCCCGAACTTTATGATACGTAAGGCTTTCCTAACAAGGGCGCCGGTGCGTCAGCACATGGGTCGCGGCGATGACGGGTTGGCGGCCCGGGTGCGGCGGCTTGGGGGCCTTCTCGTCGCCCGCGGCCGCGATGGCCGGTGGCTCGTGGGGGCGGCGGCTTGGGCGAGCTCCGCCTCGTCTCGCCGTCGCGTGCCCCCAAGCGGCTCGCGGTGGCCCGAGGCCGTGCTCGGGTGGGCGGCCGGGGGTCAGTCGACGATGCCGTAGAGCCGGTCTCCTGCGTCGCCCAGGCCCGGGACGATGTAGGCGTGCTCGTTGAGCCGCTCGTCCTCGGCCGCGGTGACGACGGTGACGTTGGCGCGACCTCCCACGGCGGTCTCAAGGGTCTTGATGCCCTCGGGGGCGGCGATGAGGCAGATGGCGGTGACGTCGCGGGCGCCGCGCTCCAGCAGGTAGTCGATGGCGGCGACCAGGGTGTGGCCGGTGGCCAGCATGGGGTCGATGACGAAGCACTGGCGACCGGAGAGATCGTCGGGCAGGCGGTTGGCGTAGGTCTCCACCTCGAGGGTGTCGTCGTCGCGCCTCATGCCCAGGAAGCCGACCTCCGCCGTCGGGAGGAGGCGGGTCATGCCTTCGAGCATGCCCAGGCCCGCTCGCAGGATGGGCACGACGATGGGCCGCGGCTCGGACAGGCGCAGGCAGTGGGCGACCGCGACCGGGGTGGTGATCTCGACTCTCTCGGTGCGAACCTCGCGGGTGGCCTCGTAGGCCAGGAGGGTCACGAGCTCATCGACCAACTGGCGGAATACCGCCGACGGCGTCGTCCGATCACGCAGAACGGAGAGCTTGTGGTCGATGAGCGGGTGATCGGCAACGTGAAGACGCATGGGGTCAGCCTACGGTGTACGAACCCCTCGGACGTGCCGAACCGCGGTCGTCGGCGGTGGCGGGGCGGGGCTCGATGGGGGCTCCAGCGGGGTGGCGGTTTCAAGATTACATGGTTTCGCGCCGAGGTGATAGACGCCGTCGAACCTCAGTAGATCGCAGTGTTATGCGAGCAGGATGCGTCCGATACTGGATCAATCGGTCCGACTGGAATATCCTCGGTTATCGGGCTCTTCGCGTTTGAGGGTGTGGTAGGTGGGGCTTATCAGCAATTTTAGGTGGTTTCTCTCAGGTGGTCCTTGAGGCGTCCGGCGTGGATGAGGCTGCGGATGGTGTAGTGCGTCAGGTTGCGGAATCCCAGGGCGATGCCGCGTAGGTGTTCCAGGCGTCCGCCCGCCGCTTCGGTGGGGTCGTTGGAGGAGCCGGGGTGATCGAAGTAGGCCAGGATGTCAGCGCTCCGCTCGGTCAGGGTCCGGGCCAGGGTCGTGATCTCGTCCAGCCCGTTTGGGACGGCCTGCCTCAGGGAGCTGATGAGTCTGCGCATCAGGTGCTTCCCCAGGCCGGGGTCCTCGGTGCGGTAGGCCTGTATCAGGCGCTGGTAGAGGCCCCAGGTGGCCTTGACCGGGGCGTGGCGCTCATCGGCGAAGAGGGTCTCGAGGCGCTCGGCCTGGGCGTCGGTGAGCAGGTCGGCGCCGGACAGTAGCGTGCGCCGGTTCCGGTAGAGCGGGTCGCCCTGACGCCCCCGGTGCCCCTTGATCGCCCGCTGGATGCGGCGGCGGCACTCATCGAGCTTGTCTCCCGCCAGGGACACGACACGCGTAGGGGTCCATGATTGCCCGGGCTTCGGGGAGCTCCTGGCCGGCGGCGCTCTTGAACCCGGTGAACCCGTCCATGGCCACCACCTCAACCTGCCGTCTCCAGGGCTCGCGGCGGGCGGCGAGCCAGGTCTTGAAGGCCTTCTTGGACTGGCCCGGGGCCATGTCCAGAAGCCGGGCCGGACCGGTGGCGTCGCGTACGGGGGTCAGGTCGATGATCACCGTGACGTAACGGTCACCCCACCTGGTGTGGCGCCACACATGCTCGTCGACGCCGAGGACCTCCACGCCGTCGAAGCGGTGGGGATCGTCTAGCAGCATGGCCTGGGCGCTTGCCAGGATTGCGGTGCTGGCGGTGTGCCAGGCCACCCCCCCCAGCGCCGCAGCCGCCCGGGAGACGGACATGCACTCCAGGGCAAGGGCCCGCAGCCCCCACTGAACCGCCGAGAGGGTCAGGCGGGCTCTGGGCCCAGCCAGCCGGCTCGTGTCCTGCCGCCATACTCGCTGGCAGTGGGTGCAGGCGAAGCGCCGCACGCGCACAACCAGCTCGGTGGGCCGCCACCTCACCGGCACGTGGGCCAAGGCGCCGAGCCACCGTCCCACGAGCCACCCCCTGGGCCCCGCAGGCCTTGCAGAAGGGGTCCTCGAATCCGGCCGGCATACGGCACTCCACAACCGCCTTCCTCGGGGTCAGGAGCTGGCCCACCGCGGTCAGTCCCAGGGCGTCCAGGCCCAGAAAGGTCGTCAGATCAGGGCTGGTGAAGGTAGTCTCAGGCACGTCGAGGTCTCTCAGCTGGGTTGTGTAGCAGCTCCCATCATCGAGGGGCCTCGACCCCTACCCACGCAACGACGCACCACCCAACCCCACCCCAAACACATCAATAGGCCCCGCCTACCACACCCTCAAACACGAAAAGCTGGTTAACACCTCGGCAAATCGATCTGAGGTCACGATCCCATCACAAGTCTCTTCGGGTGGGAGATGATGTGCCAGAATTGAAATGTGATCACGCGGAGGTTCCCTGGGTCGACTTTGTCGAACATTTTGTGGAGTCTATTCGAAAAATGTGCGAGCGGAGTGTGTGCGATCAAGTGGCGATAATGCGAGTAAATAACAAGCAAGACGAAAGGTGAGAAATGGTTTCGTGGTGGAGAATAATGCACTGGAGGGTGGAGCGAGAATCCTTGAGGAAGGAAAATCGCGAGCTCGAGTCAAGGAATCGTGAACTTGAGTCCGAAAAAAAAGAGAACGAAAAGAACTTGTTGGGGCAAAAAAAATTACAACGAAGGACGCTGCTCGTAACTCTCGCAGGCGTCGCATTCACGGGCGTCTGTGCCGCGGTCGCTGCAGCCGATTTCTGGCGCAAAATGTTTCCGGCCCCCTTGCTGACCATCACTCCAAAAGTATATAGTCCGTACCCGAGAGATAGCAAAAGTGATGTCATCGTCCCGGGGGGCGTGAAATTCACCATAAGGAACAGTGGTACGCGAAGTGCGGTTTTCATTGCGGCGCGCATCACGATTGATGATTACGAGCGCTTCCAAGCCTGTACGTATGGGAGTGGGCCTGTTGATCCCGGCGTTTGCTACGGGGTGAGTCTGCCGGTCGACGCGACCCCTGGGGTGGAGATAGAGGTGCCATTGAGTTACGAGGTTACTACCGATGAAAGCGGTAGTTTCAATCTTGCATTTGATTTGGAGGACGGCGGCTCGGAGGCTGCTTTGGGGGCGATCGGTCTGGATATACACATCTACCGCGTCCGCATAGCCCTTGTTCAAGATGACGGCAGTACGACGGAGCAGGGACCTTTCGTTATCGTTGCACCGCGGGATCATCCGTTCATGCTGTACTGGAAGGCGGATCGGGTTCTTCACGGAGATGGGGGTGATTCTGCGAACTGGCAAACTTTGGAAGAGGCGACCAGATCATCAACGGGCTCCGGGGGGGAGCTTTGGAAGGCGCTGGAGTGCTTTAACCATAACGACGAGGCCCTGAGGCGGATCATCACGGATGATTCTCTCATGTCTGAGAACATGGAATCGGTGCGCCATGCGATGCAGTCCGGATTCTCTACCGATTACCTTTCCTCTGCTCCTGATCCGACAAGCGATCCGAGCCTATATGTCTGTCCGAAAAAATAAAAATACTTATCGCGCTTCCTGGCTGGATGCGGACGGGGGCGGAGGGTGCCGGGAGCGCCTGACGCGCACGGCCGAGGTGCCTGACGGCCGGTGGTTCGTGAGGCAGACGAGGCGTGAGTCTGACGAGGCTCATGGGGCCCTGGCGATCAATGAACTGCGGGGGGTACGGCCGTGCGAGGTTTCTGAACCTGGTTGAGAGTGAGACTCTGTCCAAATCTGTTACGGAGGAGGGCGTGCCGACTCCGCTCGTCGCGTCGTGTGACGGTGATACTCCGGGCAGTTGAGCGGGTGAACACTCTCATGAGGAAACGTGATACGGATCGCGGTTGGTTGGAGTCTGGCGGGCGCGCCCGTGAGATCCCTGCGAGACGGGAAGTTCGAAGCGCAATTGACCTACCGGGCCCGGCGCCCGGACGCCGTCGGTCAGGCGTGGGCGCGCAACCAGGTGAGCACCGCCCGCACGCGCCGGTTCTCCTCTCCCGGCAGCAGGTCCAGTTTGAGGAAGACATTCGCCACGTGCTTGGCCACTGCTCCGTCGGACAGCACCAGCCGCTCCGCGATCTGCCTGTTGGACAGTCCCTCCGCCATGAGCGTGATGACCTCGGCCTCCCGCGGGGTCAGTCTCCCCAGTTGCGGACCGTCCCGTTCCTCCCGACCAGCGGGAGGATCGGTTGCCTCGTCGTATCCGGCCGTGCTGTGCGCCGTGCCCGCCCCGGCCGTGCTGTGCGCCGTGCCCGCCCCGGCCGTCATAAGGTGCGCCAGAACCTCCGGGTCGATGACGACACCGCCCGAGACCACCACATCCAGGGAGCGCAGGAAGTCGCTCACGCGTCCCACCCGTTCCTTGAGCAGATAGCCGACCGAGCCGTCGTCCCCTTCGAGGAGCTCGCCGAGATAGGGCCCGGCCACATAGGCGCTGAGCACCACCACGGGCAACCCGGGGTGCGACGCGCGCAGGTCGATGGCCGCCCGCAGGCCGTCGTCGGTTCTCGTCGGCGGCATCCGCACATCGGTGACCACGGCATCCGGCGGCTCGCCCTCCGCCATCAGTCGTGCGACCTCGGCGCGCAGCGCGTCGGCGTCGGCCACCTGGGCGACCACCTCGTGGCCCGCTGCGGTCAGCAGTCCCGCCAAACCCTCGCGGAGCAGGACGGCGTCGTCGGCGAGCAAGATCCTCATGCGCTCATACTGCCTGTCCGCGATCGACCTCTGCGAACTCGTCCATCGCGGGCGCTGTGCGCGCGGTGCGGTCCGCGGGCCCTTCGACCATCGACACGGGCCCGTCCGCCGCGCATTCGCGAGGGCTCCGGGCCCTGCTACCACGGGGCCGGTCCGTCTGCGCGCCCGTAGATGATCCCGACGTCCCGTCGAACTCTGCTGTCACGGGGCCGGTGCACCGCGACAGCGCGACGCCGCGTTTCAGAAGTCGGCCCTCGTCGCGTCCTCTCCTGTCGCTCACGGCGGCATCAGAGGAGCGGTGATCGTCAGCGTCGTCCCGCCTCCGACGGGGGAGACGACGTCGAGCGCCCCGCCCACGGACTCCACCCGCTGCGCCATGCCGCGCAGCCCCGTCGAGCCTGCGGTCTCCGCCTCCGCCCCGCCGCACCCGTCGTCGGCGACCACGGCGGTCAGGCCCTCCGCCACGCATTCGAGCTCCACCACGGCGCGCGCCCCGGCGCCCGCGTGCCTGGCCGCGTTGGTCAGGGCCTCGGCGATGGCGAAGTAGACGGTCGTGGACACCGGCGAGGAGACCGACCCGCGGTCGATCGCGTCGTCGGAGATCCGGACCGTCGTCGGCAGCGGCGCTCGTCCCGCCAGATCGCGCAGCGCTGCGGACAGGCCCCGCTCGGTCAGGACGGCCGGTCGAATGCCGTGCACCGTCTCGCGCAGCGATCGCAGTGCCGCTTCAGCGCGATCCTGCGCGACGTCGAGGTCGGTGAGCAGGTCGGCGCGCAGCTCTCCCGTCCGTCCCAGGGCATCCAGCGATTCCGTGCGCAGACGGATCGTGCCCAGGGCCATGGCGAGGGCGACGAGTTCCTGTTGGGCACCGTCGTGCAGATCCCGTTCGATGCGGGCGCGCTCGGCGTCGAAGGCGCCGACGAGCGTGGCCCGCCCCGCCGTCAGGTGACCGACCTCGGCGGTCAGCGCCTCGATGCGCTTCGCCTGCCGGTTCTCGGAGAGGGCCTCGACCATTCGCGTGCGCAGAGCTCCCAATCCGAGCAGCAGAGCCAGGGTGAGAATCAGGACGGCGACGCCGATCGGTGCCGTCCACCAGATCTCCCCCGCTCTCGCGCCGACCACGTGCACGGCGCACGCGTCGATCCGGATCGGCCGATCGGGGGTGGCCATGAAGGGGATCGCGATGCAGGTGATAGCCAGCATCCCGCCGATGGTCGTCAGGAAGAAGCCGACCGTCGTCAGCATGAGGGAGCCCAGGCACAGGGGCAGGTCCTGACGCCAGAATGCCGATCTGGTCACGCGGGAGGCGAGCCATCTCCCCAGGCCCTCGGGCGGGGTGCTCCCTCGGGTTCGGTCGGCCCTGCCCCGTGGCCGCCCCAGGTGCTGCGCCTGCGCGGCGCCCAGCCGTGCCGAGGGCGCCTTCGCGCCCACTGCTCGGGCGATCGTTCGCTCGGTCGCGGCGGCCGCGGGCACCATGAGGTGGAAGGCCAGGGCCAGGGGGATGAGCGCGATGAGCAGTGGTATCCACAGGGCGGCGCGCACGATCTCGCCGACGATGAGGACGACGCGACGCAGGTGCGGGTTAACAGCGACAAGTTCTGCCGGTTCGGCTGAGTCGGCGGGTTCTGCCGGGGTGATGAGCGCGTCCGAGGCGGGCCCTGCCCAGGCCGCCGACTCGGCGGGCTCGCCTGAAGCGGCCGGCCCGGCGGACGTGGACGGAGTGGTGCGCCCCGCCGGCTCGGCCGACCCACCTGATGCGGTGGGTCCATCTGAAGCGGCGGGCCCGGCGGTTCCAGTGCGCTCGCCGGCTCGGCCGGTCCGGTCCGTCGACGTCATGGGGGCGACGCTACGGAACCCGGGGCCTCTGGTCACTGGTCCCAGCGCCCCTTCACGGTGGACCGGGGTCCACCACATGGAATCGCGGAGAATGGGCCCGACCACCAGTGACCGGATCCGCATCCCCCGGGTTCCCTCGGACCCATGAATGCTCTTGCCGTGATCGCCTCCAGTATGACCCGCACCTACCCCGTTCCCGGCCATCGGCGCAGCGGAGTCAACGCTCTCGACGTCGTCGACCTCGCCCTTCCGCACGCCTCCTTCACCGCCCTTGTCGGCGCCTCCGGGTGCGGCAAGTCCACCCTCCTCCAGTGCGTCGCCGGGCTCGATCGCCCCACGAGCGGCAGCGTCCGCGTCCTCGGCACCGAGACTACCGCTCTGCGCCCGGCCGCTGCCGCCCGCTTCCGGGCCGACCACATCGGTTTCGTCTTCCAGGAGGACAACCTCGTCACCGCCCTGTCCGCCCGGGACAACGTCGCCCTGCCCGGCCGGCTTCGGCGCAGACCCCTGAGCCGCGCCGACGTCGACGCCGCCCTGGAACGCGTGGGATTGAGCCGGCAGGCGCGCCATCTGCCGCACCAGCTCAGCGGCGGCGAGCGTCAACGAGTCGCCATCGCCCGCGTACTCGCTTCCCGCCCCGACATCGTCTTCGCCGATGAGCCCACGGCCGCTCTCGACGTCGCCTCCGGCGCGGCCGTCCTCGATTGGCTCGCCCGGCTGCGCCGGACCGGGACGACGGTTCTCATGGTCACTCACGACGCCGCGGCGGCCGCGCGCGCCCAGAGCGTCCTGGTCATGGACTCCGGCCGGATCGTCGGCGAACTGCCCGGCGGCGACCCCGATGCGGTCTCCCGGGCCGTTCTCGCCGCCCGTGCCGGGAGCCCGAGCCGGATGGGGCGGCGGGAGGGGGCTCTCCGATGACGCGTCTCCTCCTCGCCGATCTGCGCCGCCACGCCGGCACCTGGACGTGGACCGTCGCCGTCGCCGTCGTCACCGGGGCCTGCGTGGCCGGTCAGTTCATGGTCATGCGCGGCTCCCTGGACTCCGCCCGTGCCACGGCTGATGCCAGCATGATCGAGGCCGCCTCCGTCGTCACCACCTTCATCATCGTCTCCGTCGTGCTCGCCGCGGCGGCCGTGCTGACCTCCACCAGCGCGCTCGCCGTCGTCGAGCGCGAACGTGACCACGGTCTGTGGAGGGCCCTCGGCATGCGGCCCATCGTGCTGCGCGTCGTCGTCCTCGGGCAGCTGGTCGTCGTGGGCGTCCTCGGATCCCTCGTCGGCACAGCGGCCGGCGTGCTCGTCGCCCGCCTCATGCTGCCCCTCCTCATCGATGAGCGCGTCGCCCTGGCCGGCACCGTGCCGCGGTGGGAACCCATCGATCTGCTGTGGTCCGCGCTCATCATCGCGGGCTCGGCCATGATCGGCGGCTGGGGCGCCGCCCGGCGCGCCGCGCGCGCCCCCGAGTTCGCGCTTCTACGCGGACGTGGTGACGAGGAACGGCACTGGGGTCCTGCCCGCGTCCTCGGCCTCCTGCTTCGGCTGGCCGCAGTGGGCGGGGTCGGCGCGGGTGCGGTCTCCGCCTGGCTGACCATTCGGACCGCGGGCGCCGGCAGTGACGGCGCCGCTGATGCCGCCGCCCTCGGCTCCCTCGGTGTTGTCGTCCTCATATGCCTGCTCACGCCCTGGATCGTCCCCTGGCTGCAGAGGGCGCTCGCGGTCCTGCCCTTCCCCGGTACCGCGTGGCAGGTGGCCGCGCGGACCGCTGCTCTGGAGTCGCGTCGCTCCTCGGCCACGGTCCTGCCCTTTTTCGTGGCGATCGGGTTGGTGGCCGTCCTCTTCAGCGGCAGGTCACTGGGCCTCGCCTCGGTGTCCACCAAGGGCTTCCTGTCCATGTTCGGCCTCGCCTTCGTCGTGGCCTGGAGCGGCGGGGTCGCCGTCATCGCCATGAGCGCCGGGAGACGGCGTCGTGACGCCGCCCTGCTGCGCGCCGCCGGGGCTCGCGAGGGCGGCGTGCTCGCGGCGCAGGTCCTTGAGGGGGCTCTCCACGCGCTCACCGCGGCTGTCCTCGGTCTCCTCGCCCTCACGGTGGCGGGTCCGCTTCTGGGAGGCGCGGCTGGCCTGACGGTGTCCGACGTCCTCGTCCGCGCACCGCGGGTGGAGCTCGGCGTGGTCACGGGCCTGACGCTGGTCACCACCTGCCTGGCCGTCGTGGTCTCCTCCCGCGCTCGCAGTGGGCAGAGCGTCGGGCAGACCCTGCGGGCACGGGACTGAGCGGGGTCCTCCCGCTGGGTCGTGCGTGGCCCGCTGGGGCGCCGGGTCGTGCGCGTGGCTCGCTGGGGCGCCGGGCCGCCGGGTCGTGCGCGCACTTCGCCGCCTGAGCCGGCGACTCGCCGCATAGAGGTGTACGGCACCGATCCAGGTGGTGAAGTACTCGGAGAACCTTGGTCCTTGGGGCGGCGGCCGGCTCACGTGGTCGTACCCGGGACCGCGCGGTCGTACCTGGGCTCGCGCGGTCGTACCTGGGCTCGCGCGGTCGTACCTGGGCTC
>ERZ773004.936-NODE-936-length-16091-cov-4.700611_pt1 | contig 16091 bp, 18 predicted proteins | sample MGYA00580667_ERZ773004 | MGnify/ENA primary metagenome ERZ773004 (study PRJEB29015, sample SAMEA2737963) | human oral metagenome | biome: human oral; feature: human-associated habitat; material: dental | place: China | collected 2123 ... | reverse complement strand
CAATACGCAAGCCCCGAGCGCGACATCCGCACTCGGGGCTTGTTCGTTTTGGGAGTTATTGAGGGTTTAGGTTTGTGAGTTAATGAGTTAGTGCTTTTGTCTTCGGTTTATACAATTCCCCAAGGGCAACTAACATGTCTTACATTATCGTAAGTATTACAGCTTAGTTGTTAATAGCTCTTTGAATATCTCTTTACTATACTCAACGAAACGCTTGTTTAGTTTTACATCACTTAAATCTACCACAATGATGCTGTCTTGTACTTCAAAGACAACAGTTTCGTAGGTCAAACTTACCGATTTGCAAGTGTTATAAGTAACATCACCATTACATTCTGCATATATCCCATTTAGTTCAGATTCAGGGTCATCGTCCTCCCCTAATGTTATAGGCCTTTGGAAAAGAATATAGTTCTTATAATCAAATTTATCATCGGCTAATCCAACCATATAATAGTTGTCTTTTTTATTTCTACTTGCAGTAATAGCTTTTGCTTTAAATTCCAGTCTAAACATAAGTAATAATATTAGTGTTATACGTTGGCAAAATTAATCTCTCACTAAGCCATTCTGGCAAGGGAATAAATAAGGTAAATCTTCCTGTCTGATATACTAAATTATTCTTTTTCAAATGTCTCTTCTTTATTTTACTGATGAAGATGTGTCCCTTCTCTGTTGCACTACCATGACAACCGCTCTACCAAGACGGATTGTTGGCTTTCCCAAAAAGCGTCATCACGTATGTCAATACCTAGCTTAATGCAGTAGGAAATAAGTGCATCTTTATCTAATCTTCGTTTTATCATTTTTTGTTGATACAGCTCTTTGTCTTCAAATGGTTGGATTTCCCCTTGGCAGTGAAATTTCCATTTGGGGTCTTTCATTGCATAGACAGTACGTACTTTTTTCCCATTTTCTATGTAACTAAACGCATTCATTGCATCATGTGTGTCGTTTGTGCTGATTTGAAAGCAATAGGCTTTTATTCTTAAAGCCTCGGAGATTTGATAAGCTAACGAGCTTAATCCATCTGAATAGTTTGAGAATATTATACACTTGTTCTCACATGTCCTTGGAGTGAAGAAATATAGCTTTTCAAAATGCGCACCTCCTTTAAGCGGACTTGTTTCGTATAGGTCGAACTTAAATGGCGTGCGTGTTATTTTGTACTTTTCACTGTTTCCCCATCTTTTCTGAATGTAGCCCTTTATTTGTTCTAATGGACAATCTAGGCATGTGAAAGTGAAATACTCGAATTGATTTATACGCATAGTTTCCTTGGTGAAGGTGTGAATGTGCTTTTACCATACCACTATCGTAAGTGAATAAGCATCTTTTCCGTTAAAATAGTCAAGGTGGCCCTAATATGCCCTTGCAAGGCGGCCAATAGTTTATAACGATTAACGCCCTGTTCGGGTATTTATTGCGTTGAAAGTCTGTGAAAAGGTGGTCTTTTCACTAACTGGTAGCAGGTTAATGACTTTAAGATGCTTTCTAATGGTTGATATGAGTTACAAAATTTGGTTGTTGTTGATGCGTTTTCACCTGTATGTTTGACTTTAGAGGATTTGCTGGTATAATGGTGTGGAAAAGTTGTGGCCGACTTTTCTTATACGAAAGCCCTGAGTGCGAGGTCATCACTCAGGACTTGTTCGTTTTATGGATTCCTGATGGTTGCTTATAATGCAATTTCAAGGGGTTTGTTGTATTGAAGGTGCATTATGCCGAGTGGGAAAGTTAGTCGGCCCAGAAAACGCCATTGTTCAGGTCGACATCATAGCAATCCCATAGCTCTGGGCTGTCGTTGGCTGAGGAAGAACCCTCTTGATTTCCATGAGGTCTATCGCCTTTGCTGTACTCTGCTTTCGACTTATTGTCTACTAAGTTACTGCGTGCATCGCTCCATTCGGGGCTGTTGCTATAAGTAACTGTGCCATCTGCATTAAACGTAACCCGCACATTTAGGAATAGTGCGGCTTTTTTCCTAGCTTCTTCTGTGTATTGTTTATTCCAGATTATGCCTTCCAGTTCATTGTCTTCGTTTGAGTTTACAGCTATTTTTACGCACAAAACGATGGCGAGCACAACTATTCCGACAAATCCTAATGTTTTCATGTTCTTTGATTGATATAATTTATTAAAGTTAGAGTTGTCCAAGGGCAGTAGGGAGACGATTAACAAAGTGCGGACAACTGGTGCCACCCAAGTGTAGAATGGGTGAAATAATGATGATGCTTACACTTCATTACCTTCGTGTCTGTAACATGTTATTATATTATCATAGGCATTCGTTTTCTGGTATTACGGCTACAAAGTTACACATTTACTTTAATACTATCGCACTTTTTTATACAAATATGACTGGTTAGGAATGTTAATTTGTGATGTGCCGTTAAGGAATAATGCACCTAAATGCGCAACACAATAGTATTGGTATGTGTGGAGGTTGCTGAGCTGATGCAATGCAACAATCATTTAAGTGTTAGGTTGTTACATCCGATATTGGCCATTTGTTAGCCATTTCTTCGATAGCCATCAAACGGCATTAGGGATAGTATGAACCGCAATGTGTCCGTTCAATTACATGTCGTTATTTTCGTAGTTGTCGAAGTCCGTGGCTCGCTTTGCATCGGCTTCCGATGCGTCTCCACGTTCTGTGCCAGGGCTTAGGCTTGCGTTTTTCGAACCGCACAGGAACATAACCTTAATACATAGCAAACCAATGGTTGGTTTTTTATAGATGTTCTTTTTCATAGGATGATTATTTGCTGTTTGTTTTGGGATAAGAATGTTTAAGGTATAGACCACATCTATAATCTACCGAATTAGTATTTTCTTGTTTCGCCGTACATATACCTGGCCCGCTTTTCGCTGGTGTGCCTTAATGCCCCTTCCGTCTAGCGTGTACCATGTTTCGTTTTCTTCATCGCTCTGTTCTTTATGTGGGAGTTCAACAGCGGTTGTCTCGTCGGCTACGAATTGGTATTCTTTGGCAGCTGCGGCAGAAGTAAACTTAAAATAAGCCCTTAGCCCAGGCATTGTGCGAGCGTTGTTGGCAGGTAAGAATAGCTTATTGCCTTGTAAGAACTGCTCGGTATCGTCGGCTGCGAGTTCTTTTGCGTTATATGTTCCACAGAACGACACCCCATCGTGCGTAACCATGCTGGCATTAGGGGCGATAATGTTGGTGTTTGGCATTGTCCACGACTTAATGTTGTTGGCGGCTTTTAGTAGATAAGGCACGCCTGCTTGTAGTTGCTTTACGGGTTTAAATCGCAGTTTATTGTCTGAAACAGCCGCGAACGCCATCAAGGTATGTTCTCCGAAGGCCTCTTTTAGCTCAGCTGCGCTCATGTCGAACGGAAGGCAAATGGTGTTCCATCGTTCTGCTTTCAGTTTCCGTTTAACTACAATAGCAGTGTTCGTTGTCGTTATAATGGAGTTTTGTGGTTTCTTTTCGTCCAAAACAAATTCTTTCCTTATTCCATTGCGTTGTAGTGGGATAAAGTAAATTTCCCCTTCTTTAAAGGTATAGAATAAGCCCGTAAGCGTGTGATAGGTTTGTTTTGTTGGTAAGTTAAACGTTAGGTTAAATGCTCGGAGCAACTCTAAGCTTTGCCCATTCACCATTAGTTCTGCTTTGCCTGATCTGTATTTTGCCCTTACCGCAACATTAGGCTGATAACCATAGACACAATCGTCTAGGTTTAGTTTCGTACAATCCAATTCGGGCGTTATCGGTGGCTCTTTATGTTCTACTTGTACGTGGACTATGCCGTCGTTTTCAACCATCAATACAGGGAAATTGTTGCGCACGAACTTGCCAAGTACAAAGCCCGACAACACATCGCCTGTTTGAAAAGGCATGGCGTTGTTGAACTTTAAAGCCAAACACCCCGTTTTATCTTGAACGAATGCCCACTTATCGCGAACGTACACCACTTGGGCTGCGTTTAAAGAAAGGTTGTAAAGGTTTTCTGTGTCGTGTTTATTATTAAAATCACGAATGTTTGCAGCCCCTTTAATGCCGCTCCAACACCTTATCACACATGTTGACATGCAGGGTTCGTATCTCTCGTTGCCCAAATAAACGGCCGTTAGAGTGGTTTCACCAGTTGAAATGGGTGTGGCGTTTGTGCCGTCGGCATCGAGTTCCAGAATTTTATTATTGCCCGAAAGGTATATCAGGTTGTAGTCATCGGCACCTTCGATATGCGGAACAGGCAGTTTGTCGCCTTTAAAAAAGTCGTATGCCGGTTGGGTAAAGCTTATCGTTGTTGGCTGTTTAGGAGAAATGTCGGCCAAATGCACCTCGATACGTTCAATCCTCAATACCTCTTGACTATTGTTCGTTATTTCCATTTGGCGCGATTGCCCCACCCATGCCTGCTCTTCTTGTTTGAAATAGCCCGAAGGGGTGATGAATTGTGCAGGATGAAGTAGGCTGCTGCCCTTGGCAACGTGCAGTACTATCTTTGTGATGCACTTGTTGGAAAGCGACTTCCCTACCAATCTGTTGCCAGGGTTGAGCAATAGTGTATGTGTTTTGGGGTTTACTGTTGGGTTGTCTTTGCCTTCGCCTTTCGGAAAAATGAGTTGGCTATGCTTACTTTGCTTGTCGGTATTGGTATAATTGGCATAATCGAAGTTGTCGATGATGTTTTGGGCCTTTGCCGTTGTGCCGACAATGAAAAACGAAAGCAGAAGTAGCTTGCTTATGAGTTTGTTAGTTTGTGAGTTCATGAGTTTAGTTTTTGAGTTGATGAGTTGATGAGTTTTTGAGTTGATGAGTTTTTGAGTTGATGGGTTGATGAGTTTTTGAGTTGATGGGTTTGTTTATGAATTGTTGAGTTTGAAAGCTGGTATCTTCGTAAGTTTGTTGTATGAGCGAATAAGCGAAAAACTTAAAAACTAACAAACTCATCAACTCAAAAACTCACCAACTCCCACTCACCAACTCCCACTCACCAACTCACCAACTCATAACCTTACTCTTCTGGTGGCGCATTGGCGGCTAGTTCTGCCGTGTATAGCTGCACATACTGCTGTGCTACCTTTACGTAATCGTGGTGTTTGGCTACGTATTCCACGCTTTGGCGTTTGCGTTGCATCAGTTTCTCCTTGTCGGCAATGGCCTGTTCTAGCTTTGTGTACACGTCTTCTTCGTTTGGCAGCACGTTTATTATGGGGCGCAAATGCGTTTCGCTTAGCAGTTCGTAGCCCTCTGGTTCGCCTCCGCCAACGCAAACAATGCCCTTGCTCATGGCCAAAAGGGGGTTCATGGATGGGGTATAGCTGTATAGTTGGTCTAAAATAAGGTCGCTGTTTTCCATCAGTCGTTGGTATTCGGCAAAGGGAACCGACTCTACCTTCACCAATTCCACTTCGTTAGTGTGCTTTTCCACCAGCCGAAGGGCGGCAGCCAACATCACGTCGGTGCCCTTATAGGCATGCCGCGACTTGTTGATGCCGATGAAAATCTTAACTTTTTGCCCAATGGGTGCGATGGTTGCAGGCGGACATGGCATCTTAATGGGGAAGGGGATGAAAACGGTTTTATGGGGGAAAAGCGGCTGATAGCATGCCCAATACTCGTAAAGCCCGGTGATAATGCCGTCGCAGTCGTGTGCGATATACTTGTTCAGTCGTTCTTTGCTCGTGCCAATCCAGTCGGCTGTTTCCTTTAAAGCATCTTCGTTTTGCCTCAGTTCGTTGCCAAGGTTAAAGTCGCTATATCGTAAAGGCTTGCGTGTTCGGCATTCGTTCACCCAATAATAGTCCATGCCAAAGGCGCAGAGAAACACGCGCTTGTTGTGTTTGCGCAGGTAGCGGTACAGCGAAAACAGCCTTTCGGCCTTCATTTCAACGAATATGGGGTTGATAAGCTGCACCACATCATAGCCTCGCAACTTGGGTAACGCCCACAAAAGACGAAGGGAAAAGTTTATTTTGCCCCACAACCCCGCAGTGCGTTTCAGGTCGATGTCGCGCGGATAGTCTTTCCAAAAGTCGCCGTTAGAGGCCACCGTAACTTGATGTCCCAGCTGTCGCAGCCCTTGGGCCAAGGCATTGTGCACGTTGCTATATTCGCCTAGCAGTAAAATCTTCATGAAACAACCTTTGGTAACACCCTACAAAGTAAGCGCCTGCCAGCCTTGAAGTTGGTGAAACGTCTGAACCATTGGTATTTTTGGCTGTAAGGTTTGTCGGGAAGTGGGAACAGACCATTGCGATGCAGGCGCGCCACGCATTTTTCCAGATGCCTAGGCGACCGCGTGTCGACGATGATTTTGTACAAATAGTCCATTGTTAGCTGTGCCACACGTCTTTGCAAAGCATCTCTGTTGGCCGTTGGTCCTGTTGCTGCCATCTTTTTTAGCTGCATAATAACATCTTCCAAGTCGCTTAGTCGTTTGGCAACGCTCTTGATGTCGTTTCGCTGTGTGATAGAACCCTCGCGCTTTCGGTAGAAATAGGCGTGGGCGTTGGTAACAAATACGCGTTCGGCACGCAGCAATAGCTGTGGCGTAAACTCCTCGTCTTCGTGGTATATGCCTTTCCTAAAGCGCAACGAACCGGCAAGCTGGCGTTTAAAAAGGTAGCCCCAGGCTGCTGCATGCAGATTGTTGTGGCGCATATAGCGTGCTCCGTCTATGGGCCCTTCATAGTGTGTGGGAACGTTTTTGGGGGTGTTTTGTGTCTGATTAAACATCACCACGTCGGGTTCTTGATAGCGCATGATGTCTAGACAGTGCTCGTAAGGTGCGCGCAACAAGTAATCGTCGGCATCGATAAATTGCACATACTCGCCAGTGGCGAGTCTTAGACCAGTGTTCCTGGCATGGCTTAGTCCGCCGTTCTTTTGTCTAACGTAGATAATGTGGTCTTGAATGTCGCGCAAGTCGTTGATGGGCGAATAGTCCGAACCATCGTCAACGACAATAATCTCGCGCTCTTCATTGCTCAGCGACAGCGACAGTATGCTGTCCAGGCATTGCCTGAGCATGTTTAAGGGTTCGTTGTGATAGGGAATGACAAAGCTAATCATTTTGTTTTCATGAAACGGTGTAACAATAGATGTATCTGGCATAGACTCTTTATGCCGAAAACCTTAACCCAAAAAGCTTTGGCGCGCGTGGCAAAAGGCATCGGAGCTTTTAGCACGAAGTGCCAACTTAGCGGATGCCGAGCCAGCCTAATGGTGGTGTCGCCTTTGCGGTAAAGGTCTATTTGCATGTTAAGCAAATGCAGGTGAAAGCGTGCCTGGGCCTCGCTTGTGCAGCCGTTGGGCGGGATGATGCTTTTTCGCACGCGCATGTTCCACACCAACAGTTGCGCCAATTCGTAGGCACTGGCCTTTTGGGTGATGCCTTCGGGGTTCAGCCAGTAGTGGTATGCGCCTTGGTTAATGGTAAGTATGTTGCCTGCTTTGGCCAAAAGACGCGCCGTGGTGATAAGGTCTTCGAACACCTTTCCTTCGGGAAATCGCACATCGGCAAAGAGATTGGCGCGCCACAGCTTGTTCCAAGCATAAGCATGCAGGTAGCCTTGCTCTTCGTACCAATAAAGGGCTGGCGCATGATGCTCTTGTTCGGCAAAGGTGAGCAGCTGCTCGTGTTGCGAAAGCCAACCCTTCAACACGGGAAACTCCACGATGTTGCATTGCGGATGTTGCGCAAAGGCATCGGCGGCGGCCCGAAACGTGTTGGGCGCGATAGCATCGTCGGCGTCTACAAAGGCCAAGAAGTCGCCCTTAGCGTGGGCGATGCCCGTGTTGCGAGCCTTGCTCAGTCCGCCATTGGGTTGGTGCAGCACCATTATTCGGCTGTCTTTTTCGGCCCACGCATCGCATTTTTGCGCGCTACCATCGGTAGAACCATCATCAACAAGCAGCACTTCCATATTGTCAAATGTCTGTTTGAGCACGCTCTCTACACAGCGGTCGAGTGTGTGCAGCATGTTATATACAGGTATGACAACACTTATTTGCATGATGTTTTATTTACAAAGTTACATTAAAAAGTAATAATGACCAAAATTTTTCGTTGTTATAGTAAAAAAGATTGGGCTATTGTAAATAATCGCCTGTAAGCTGCAAGGCTGCACCCTGCCTAGGCATGCGCCAATACAAGTGCCTTGTAGTGGGGCTACAAGCGGCTTGTACAGACACTACAAACGCCTTGTAGTGCCACTACAAATGGCTTGTAGCCCCGCTACAAAGGGCTTTGTACTGATGCGTTGCAGAGAAAGCTGAGGGCAGACGAAGGCTTAAAGCCACTTCTTTTTTTACTAGATTTAAGAATGAAACAACAGGAAAAGACAAACGGCTATGCGCACATACTGAAATATATGGGTGTGTTCGGCAGTGTTCAGGGTGTGGCAATCGGCTTGGGTATTATCCGAAACAAGTTGGTGGCCGTGCTTATCGGGCCCGCCGGTGTGGGCATTATCTCCCTGTTCAACTCGGCCATTACCCTGCTTACCAACACGGCAAACATGGGGTTGGGCGTTAGTGGGGTGCGCAATGTGTCGGAGGCCTACGAGGCAAACGATGGCCAACGCCTCGACTTGGCTGTCTCCACACTCCGCTTTTGGGCTTTCTTAACGGGTTTCTTGGGTATGTCGCTGTGCCTTGCGCTTAGTGTATGGCTCAGCCAAATCACGTTTTCGGATAACGTTCACACCGTAGATTTCTTGTTGCTTTCGCCCATTGTGGCCCTTTCGTGCATCACCGTGGGCGAGACGGCCCTATTGAAAGGCGCGCGAATGTTGCGTAGTCTGGCCCAACTTACCATTGCCGGTCTGGCACTTACCATCTTGATAACCATCCCCTTGTACTATATCTATCGCGAGGCAGCCATCGTTCCGTCGCTTATTGTGGCCGCTTTGGTGCAGATGGGGGTAACATTGGCTTGCTCGTTCAGGGCATTTCCGCTGCGACTTAATTGGAACAGCGAGCATCTTCGTTCGGGTAGCGCGATGATAAAGCTGGGCTTGGCTTTTACGCTAGCAGGCATATTGGGCAACGGGGCCGACCTTTTTATCCGTAGCTTTCTTAACAAAACGGCATCTATCGAAACCGTTGGCCTGTATAATGCCGGCTATATGCTTTCTGTGGTGTATGCCTCCACGCTGTTTTCGGCGTTAGAGGCCGACTTTTTCCCGCGCATTTCGGCCATAAACCGCTTGCAATACACCATGAACGTGCTTGTAAACCGCCAAATAGAGGTGGGCTTGCTCATTGTTGGCCCATTGTTGGTGGTGTTCGTTTTGGCGTTGCCCGTTCTTGTTCCGCTGTTGTATAGCAGTGCCTTTGCTGGGGTTGTGGTCATGGTTCAGGTGCTTAGTTTCAACATTTTCTTTCGGGCGATAAGTCTTCCGTTAGAATATATCGCGCTTGCAAAGGGCGATTCGCGAACCTACCTGCTGCTCGAAGTGGCCTACGACTTGGCTTTTGTGGCGGCCGTTATCGGCGGAATGCACGTAGGCGGCCTGTGGGGCGTGGGTTTGTGCCTATCGGTAATGGGGCTGCTTAACCTCGTTTTGGTGGCGTGTGTGGTGCAAAAGAAGTTTGGTTATCGCATGCGCCGCAGCGTTTTCCGCAACATCGACCTGCAATTGCCCTGGCTTATGCTGGCCTATGTCACCACCTTTGTGCACAATATGTCGGTTTATTGCCTCGTTGGTCTTGTGTTGGTTGGCATCAGTTCGTACCTGTCTGTTGGCGCATTGCGAAAGAAAACCAAACATTAAAACTTAGAAATATAAAGATAATGCCCAAAGTTTCTGTACTGGTTGCCGTGTATAATGCGGAAAAATACTTGCGAACGTGTATCGACTCGCTGTTAAATCAAAGTTTGAAAGACATCGAGGTGATATGTGTAGACGACGCCTCGACCGATAATTCATTGGCGTTGCTGAACGAATATGCGGCGAAGGACAGCCGATTGAAGGTGGCGACATTGGCCGAAAACTCAGGCATTTCGCACACACGCAACGTGGCTTTGGCCATGTCTACGGGCGAATACGTGTGCATGGTCGATTCAGACGATTGGCTTTCGGCCGATGCTTTGCAGCTTGCTGCCGAGGTGCTCGACACAGAACAAGGGGTGGATTGTGTGCTTTTCGACTTTATCATTGCCGAACGCGACGATGTTTTGGACACATACACGCGCCAACGGCGGTATAACTCGGTGGCTTTTAATCGTATAAGTGGCCTGCGTGCTTGCGAATTGAGCCTTGATTGGCGCGTTCATGGGCTTTATATGATAAGGCGTGCCATACATCTACAATATCCTTACGATGAGAGTAGTCCTGTGTATAGCGACGAAAACACCACACGCGTGCATTATTGGGCATCGCGAGAGGTGGCGCAATGCGCGGGAAAGTATTTCTATCGCCAGCATGCAGAGTCGGCCACGCATGCGCCTAACCTGAATAAGTACTATCGTTTGGATGCTTACAAAAGCTTGAAACAATTTTTGCAGAGCCATGCCGACACCCGTTTCCTGTGCGCACGATTTGAAAACATGCGGTGGCTAACGGTTGTTGACCTATCTTTTGAGTACTACAAAATGCGGCGACAATTGTCGCGAACAGAGCAACAAACGGTGAAAAAGCGTTTGAAAGCGGCTTGGCAGGACATCGACCACTCTTTGCTTAGTGGCAAAGATACGCGCAAGTTTGGGTATATGCCCCTCCGCTTTTCGTGGTTGGCGTTTAGAATACAAGAAGAATTGTATTTCTTCGTTAGGGCAATGCGCGATAAAATGAGGTAAGACAGGCAATGAAAACCATTAAAAACGGCAAAGCTGGGTATGGATATAATCAATGATTTTGAAGTTCAGTTTTATAAGGCACTACGCCTTTTAGACCTCGGTAAAACAGAACAGGCCTCAAAAATACTAGAAAACGTAGTTGCCGAGGCAGCCAAAATGCAGAACAACCTTTTCTTTATAAGGGCGAGTTGTGTGCTAGGCGAGTTGCTGTTTGCGACTGGTAAGCACGACGAGGCTAGGAGATATTTGACCAAAGTGATAGAAACGCCTTGTCAAGACGATGTTGTGGATTATGAAAAGAACCTTGCCGAAGATATCTTAGGTAGGTTATAAAGGTTTGACTTTAAACGAAATAGAGCAATGAAAACAGAAAAGTACAAGATAACCGAACAAGAAATAGAGGCGATAATAAAGTTAACACCCCAACAACGCTATGCTTATTTTGTAAAACGAATATGCGATTGGGAAGAGGTATGGACGTTGTATGAGGACGATTGCATTGTGCTGAACGAGGACAAACAGGGAGTTTTATTTGTGTTTCTTTTCCCTTTCGAGACTTTTGCCAGTCATTATGCTATAAAACAATGGGGTATGCGTGGTACATTTGCTAAGTGTTTTAAGCTAAACGAGTTTGTTTCTACCATAGCAAACAAACTGTTGGCCAACAGTGTTAGCGATGCTTTGGTGTTTCCCATCCCCAATGGATTTGGATTGAACGTTCCATTGGCAAGGCTTATCGCCGACATACATAAAGAATTGGAAAACTACGAGTAGGCAATTGCCTTTTTCTGATAATCTAGAATTTTGGTTTGGGCTAAATATGGCATTGCCTAAAACTCTAAGTTAGCAACACTAAGATAACGCGAGCTCGACGAATTATAAGTGTCTGTAAATTTGCTGATTAGCTAAGTTTGTTGTAACTTTAAGGTGTTAAATATGTTATTGTCATTAATAACAATCGTTCTGCGTTCATCTGCAACCGAAAAGCTCCGCTGCCCCTTTAATGCCTATGACCTAATTTTATATCGTAAAACCCGTTGGCGGAATAAAATAAAATCAACAAATATAGATAAAAAGTTGCACATGTCGTTGATTTTTAGTAACTTAGTGTCAGCAAACTCATTAAGTTTAAATCATCGTATGTACAACCTTTATACAAAATTCGTGAAAATTCTTGGGATATGCAAGCAATCCTCACAAAATCTCGTCAATGAATGTGGCAACATCCCACGCCGTGTCCCAGTACCCAAGTTCTCAGATTTGGAGGTGGTGGCATTATCGCTGACGGCTGAGGCTGAAAGTATTGACAGTGAGAAATGGTTATTTGACTACAAGTTGCAAGAACACAAAAGCAAGATCCCCCATCTCATATCAAGAAGGCAGTTCAATGACCGCCGTAAGAAAACGGCAGGCTTATGCGAAGAGATACGCAAAAGGATTGCCATGGAAATGGACAGGGGAGAAGAACAATTCTTTGTCGACTCCAAGCCAATAGCGGTGTGTCGGGTGGCAAGAGGGACACGTTGCAAGATGGGACGGACTGGGGACTTTGCACAAGCTCCGGACTTCGGTTACTGCGCTTCACAAAACACATATTATTTCGGATATAAACTGCATGCCCTCTGTGGGCTAACAGGTGTTATCCACTCATATGACCTGTTCAAGGCAAGCATACCTGACCTCGACTACATGAAGGATGTGAAATTGTCTTATCATGACTGCAGCATCTACGGGGACAAAGGATATATAGGAGATGACGTTCAACTTGACCTGTTCGAAACCGCCCACATAAGACTCGAATGCCCGTATCGAGTGAACCAAAAGGATTGGAAACCGACTTTCATTCCACTTGCCAAGGCAAGAAAGAGAATTGAAACGCTTTTCTCACAACTCACCGACCAATTCCTCACCATAAGAAATTACGCCAAGATAACGAGTGGTTTGTACGCCAGAATCATTGCCAAAATTAGCGCACTAACCATTCTTCAGTATGTGAATTTCATTAATAACAAACCCATCGGCAGAATTAAGTATGCCCTAAATTAATTCCGCCAACGGGTATCGTAAATGTAGTTATTATACATTTTCCCAAGATACGCTTTCATTGCCGAAATTCAGTCTGTTTCATTCAGATGCTCTTTTGTTGTTTTCTCCTTAACAGCTTCTGCAAACGTTTCACCATTGTCTTCAAGCTATTCATTTTTTGCTTCCGCAAACAATGGCTTCATCATAACCGCTGCTCTTCTCTTTTTGACTATCAGAGAATAGATACGAGCGTTTAGAGAGTTCGGCAATGCAACACCACTCGGCCAAATCGTACACGTCCATGTATAGTGGCAATCCTTGTTGCAGACATTGTGCCAGACGTACATCCATAAAATAATATTGCTGTCCACAAAGAAGTGTTGCGATTTCTTCTTCGCTTGCACACTTCTTCATGAACAGATTATAGTTACCAGTATGCCACACCTATTTCTTATAAGGTGGCCACATGTTAATCCCTTTCATTTCCTCTGTTGGCGGATAAGTCACGGTCCAATGCAGTCGATCCAAGTCTTTTACCGATAGGTGATAACGCTGCACCACTGGCACATACTTTCGTAGGGTGTCTTCTGGTGCTTTCAAATATTTAAGGAAGTCGTCACCATTTTCAACTATAAGGATTTGCAAAAACCTACATCTACGCAGTTCCCTCCTCCAATCTGAATTTGTAGCTGCAGAACATAAATCGTGTGTCCTGGGCTTTATTCTGACGATAGAAAATTGGCTTTGTAGCAATGTATCTTCATTCGCAAAAGGATACGTAAGCGTATTGTCCTGGAAATAGATTTCCTTATCGCTTTGATTAACTATTTTTATGTTTTCACTCTCGCTATCGATCATCGGGCAGCCCATCAACATTAACGTTTGGGCCGACAACAAAATCATTTTTAATTTATTGTTCATTGTGCACCTCTCACTCTTTTTTTATTGTAGTATATTCCATTTCCAACACCTGCGATCCAGAAGTTGCCATCAATTTCTTTATCAGATAATGCCAAGTTAGGTGTTACATAATCTGTAAATTCAACTATTTTTAAATCTACTCCTTGTTTCTTTAAATCTGGTTTAATTAATTCTAAGATTTCAGCATGAGGAACTGGTGTTGCTCCGACTTTTAAAGTTCCAGCTAATGCTCCTGCTGATAGTAATAAAAATGCTCCTACTGTTCCAAATAATTTTGTAAATTTCATATTTTTTTCCTCCTGTTATTTTCCTAATTTTTTTTGTCTTCTATATACAATATAATTACCAACTGATTGAATAACTTGAACTAAAATGATTATTATAATTATTGCATAAATCATTATATCAAGTTTAAATCTCAAATATCCAAATCTTATTGCCAAATCTCCAAGTCCACCAGCTCCTATTGTACCAGCCATAGCTGAATAACCAATTAAACTAATTATAGTTACTACAATTCCATGAACTAATGTTGGATAACATTCTGGCAACATAACCTTAAAAATAATTGTTGAATTACTAGCTCCCATACTTTGACTTGCTTCTATAAGTCCATGGTCAACTTCAAGTAATGCTCCTTCAACTATTCTTGCTACAAAAGGTGCAGCTCCTATTGAAAGTGGAACAACAGCTGCTGTTGCACCTATTGTTGAACCAACCACAAATCTTGATAATGGGAATAAAAGTATCATCAAGATAATGAAAGGAAATGATCTTAAAGCATTTATTATAACACCTAAGATAGCATTAAATTTTTTCATTTCATATATGCCACCTTCTTTTGTTATAACAAGTAACACACCTATTGGAAATCCAAGTAACAATGAAAATACTGTTGAAAGAAATACCATATATATAGTTTCAACAGTTGAAACAGCAAGCATACTCACAATAGGATTTTCAAAGTTTTCAAATAGAGGCTCAATTAAAGAACTAATCTCCATTATATATCACCTCCACTATAACATCCATAGTTTGCATAAGTTCAATTGCCTTTGATTGTGCATTTAAGTCGCCTTCAAGTTCAAGATATAAATGTCCTATGTTCATTGTTGCAAGTTTATCAATAGCACCACCAAGAACACTTATATCAATTCCATATTCTTTTATGACTTTTGAAATAATTGGTTCTTGTGCAGATGTACCTAAAAACTTAACTTTAATTATTTTTTTACCTTTATGATGTAAATAATTTAATTCAGTATCAGCTTGTTGATGAACATAAGAAATTAATTCTTTTGTAATTTCATTTTTAGGTTCAGCAAATATATGATGTACTCCACCTTGTTCAACTATTTTCCCATCTGACATTATTGCAACCTTGTTACAAATTTCTTTTACAACTTCCATTTGGTGAGTTATCATAAGAACTGTTAATGAAAATTTTTGTTGTATCTCTTTAATAAGCTCCAAAATTGATTTTGTTGTCTTAGGGTCAAGTGCTGAAGTAGCCTCATCTGATAGTAATATATCAGGATTATTTGCTAAGGCTCTGGCTATTGAAACTCTTTGCTTTTGACCACCACTTAATTGGCTAGGATAATATTTAGCTTTGTCAGATAAGCCAACTATTTCTAGAAGTTCAGAAACTCTATTTCCAATATCCTTCTTATTCCAATTTGCAATTTCTAATGCAAATGCAACATTTTCTTCAACCGTTCTTGATGAAAGTAAGTTAAAATGTTGAAATATCATTCCTATTTTTTTTCTTCTTTCTAAAAGTTGAGTTTTGTTAAGACTTAAAATATCTTCCCCATTAATAAAAATTCTTCCACTTGTAGGCTCTTCAAGTCTGTTAATAAGTCTTATGAGAGAAGATTTTCCAGCACCACTTAAACCTATAATTCCAAAAATATCCCCTTCATTAACTTTTAAATTAACATCTTTTACAGCATGCAAGCCATTGGAATAAATTTTATTTACATTTTCAAGTGTAATCATTCTTCCCCCTGCTTTCTACCATATAATTTTACTTAATTAAAAAATCCACACCTTATAGAGTATGGATTGGTTATTTGTTTAAATTGACCTCTCCATCTCTCTGGAATTAGCACCACACATTTAAGTAGGTTGCTGAAACATCATTGGGCCAGTCCCTCAGTTTCTCTGGATGGTTATTTATTTTAAGTAATCTATTTCTTGATGTTGGAACAAGTATATAATATTCTATTAAATTTGTCAACAATTATTTATTAAAAATTTTTCAGAATATTTCATCACTTTAATATAATTAATTTTTTTCCCAATTTTTCTGATTCCCTTTAGAAAAAATCCCTTCAAAAGTGTTTTTCTGCTTCCAATTATCCC
>ERZ773004.923-NODE-923-length-16229-cov-3.115556_pt1 | contig 16229 bp, 19 predicted proteins | sample MGYA00580667_ERZ773004 | MGnify/ENA primary metagenome ERZ773004 (study PRJEB29015, sample SAMEA2737963) | human oral metagenome | biome: human oral; feature: human-associated habitat; material: dental | place: China | collected 2123 ... | reverse complement strand
CAAGCAAGATTCCTTACCAATTGATCGTTGGGGACAAGGAAATGGAAGACGGAACTGTTAACGTTCGTCGCTATGGACAAAAACAAACACACACTGAGACTGTTTCAGAATTTGTAGATAATATCCTTGCTGATATCGCTCGCAAATCACGCCCAGATGCCGAATAAATAAAGGGTCGGTTAGCTAAGCTAACTGACTTTTTAGTAGGATAAACCATGCCTGTTTTTATGAAAAAACTTTTATTGCTGCTGGGGGTAGTTCTAGTCCTATTACTAACTAGCCTTACCTATCATAGATTAGCCTTGCAAAGAGAAAAGGCCTCTCTAACACCAAAAGGTCAACTGGTAGCTGTCAATGGACACAAAATGAGCGTCTTGGTAAAAGGAAACGGGTCCGCAAACCCTAGTTTTTCTCTCTGGTGCTGGAACGGCTTCACCAATCTTAGATTTTAAAGATGTGTATGATAGGCTTTCAAAGGAGTACAAGATAGTCCTTGTTGAAAGAGCTGGCTATGGTTACAGTGAGGATACGTCTAAGTCGAGGGATGTTGCTGTGGTCCTTTCAGAAACACGTCAAGCCCTTGCCCAAGCTCATGTGTCAGGTCCCTATTATTATTCTTTCTCATTCGATGGCCTCCTTAGAAACGCTTTTGTGGCAGGAAAACTACCCGAGTGAAGTAAAAGCTATTGTTGGTCTTGACTGGGCTTTACCAGAAAGTTATTCCCATTTGAAGAGGGATCCTCAGATGTTGCGTTTGGCCCGTTGGGGAAGTCAATTAGGCCTATTAAGGTATTTACCAAGTCGCTTATATATACCTAATGAAAATTTCAATAGTAGTGACCGACGCCTCTATCAAGAAATAGCTTACAGACAACTCTTGTCGCAAGCTATGTTAAATGAGAGCCTGTGTGTGAAAGAAAATGCTAAAAAGGTGAACTCTACTAGCATCAAGTCACAAATGCCCGTGCTACTCATGGTCTCTAATGGAAAAGGGACAGGTTTCAGCCAGGAGCAGTGGCGACATTATGCGACTAGATTTGCCAAGGACCAGGAAAATATTAAACTAGCGTTTTATGATGCTCCACATTATCTTTATCACTATCAGACCAAAGAAGTGATTAGGAGCATAGAGGATTTCATACAAGAGACAACTAACTAAATGATTGAGGAGAGATGTGATGCTCATTGGTTCAAAAGCCTTTAGTTGCTTATGGAAGGAGTGGCAGGAAAAGCACCAACCGTTGCAAGTGCTTCAGTTATTGCTGGCTTATATAGAGATGTCAGAGGATTTATCTGGAAAACTTAAAGAAACTCAAGACTTATTATCTTATTTTGATCCTGACTTGGCGCCTCATGATCCTTTTTGGAAGGATATTGTTAGGTTAGTAGATTTGGCTTTTCCTGGTGATTGCTTATCTCAGGAGGGCCTTGTAGAGCGCCAAATTCATCAGCTACGTTACCTGATTTCGAGTCAACAGGCCCAGTATGTGAGGACGCATTATAAAAAACCAGGGATGACAGACAAAGAGGCTTTAGCTGCCTATCTCAGGTGGAAGCCATTTACTATGTTCGATCAGGGACGTCTGCACCAGAAGATTGCTGTCCGTGATGAGAAGGTGGTTTATCCTGATGGAATTCCTAGTGTTAATCTCAAGATTCTCCTCTATAATCGCATAGAGTTTATTCTGGATAGTCAGGGAAATTTTCTCAATGAGGTCGATGCTGAGAAGTTAACTGAGAGTGGCGTGGTTAATGGCGCCAGTTTCAACTATGGCAATTATAAGCGCCATTGGCAACTGGATGTGGAACCAGTCCAACCACATGATCCTGACTATCGTAATCGGATGACAAAGGGCTTTCGATCTCCTAACAAATTGAGAAAGAAGTGGGGACGGAAAGCGCCCGAACAGTTTGATAAATCTTTCTACAATCCAAAAGGTATTTATGCCCAGTCTCATAGATCTTTGGCAAATGATGTCAAACGCCAAGCCAGAGCTTTTCTTGCTATGGTTTATGGCATCAAACCATTTCATAAAAAGTAGTCAAAGGAGTTTTATATGTCTAAACAACCCCAAAATAATAAGGGAACGGCGGTCCTAGGATCGCTAGTCTTTATGGCCTTATACGCCTTAGGTATTTGGCACAATGCTGTCCGAGGAAATATTCCCTTCCTCATTCTTTGGAGTGTCCTACTCCTTGTTAATGTCAGCTATCTGCTTTTCCGCTTGAAAAAATAAAAAATAAGACAGACCTGAATTATTGTGTGTTTAGGTCTGTCTTATTTTTATATTCAATTATGACTTACCACTTGCTTTCTTCGGGGATAATAATCCAGCAAATGATATAGAAAAGAGCACCTGTTCCGAATAGGAAGACCGCTGCAGCCCAAATGAGGCGAATGATAACAGGGTCAATGCCAAGGTAATTGGCAATACCAGAACAAACACCGGCAATGATTTTGTTGTTTGGGTCTCTTCTGAGTTCTTTTCTCATATGATATACCTCCGTTATGGTCCTATTATATCATAACGACTGGAAATCTAATATTAGATTTATGGAAGCATGAAATAGACGATTCCCATGTATTGAAGGGCTGAAGCCAACATGATAAAGAGGTGCCAAATCATGTGGAAGTATGGCTTTTTCTTAGCATAGAAGACGGCACCGACAGTGTATGACAATCCTCCAGCAAGCATGAGTCCCCAAAAAGCAGGTCCTGTCTTAGTGATGATAGCAGGGATAATAAAGATTACCAACCAACCCATCATCAAATAGAGGAAGAGAGAGAATTTTTCATTGATTTTTTTGGCAAAGATTTTGTAGAGAATACCAAAAATCGTTGTTCCCCATTGAAGAATGATGATGCTGTAGCCTAGCCAACCGCCAACTAGCGAGAGGGCAACAGGCGTATAGCTCCCAGCAATGGCAATGTAAATCATGCTGTGGTCAATGATACGTAGGACCATCTTGTGGGGTGAGTTGTAATCCATGGCATGGTAGATGGCTGAGCTCAAAAACATGAGGAAGAGGCTGATAACGAAAACAGACATTCCGACAGCAGCAGTCATGCCGTAGCCGTTGTTGGCATGAACGGCAGTGATTGGCAACAAGACGAGCATGGCCATAGCTCCGACAGCATGAGTCACGCTATTAGCCACTTCCTCACCAAAGCTAAGTTTTTTACTGAGTTTGAGGTTGGGAGAAACATTAAATGTAGCAGTATTAGACATGGGTACCTCTTTCTAGGTCGTTTAAAAGCTGATGGGTAGCTCGGTAGCACTGTAGGGTCTGACAGGCTGAAAGGATGACTTTCGGTGCATCCTTTGGTATCTGACCATTCATGCAGGCGACAAAGTCATTGTAGTAGGCTTTTTGGCTTTCAGCGTCTGTTCGTAGGATTTCCAAGGTTTTCGCAATCTCAGAAATTTCAAAAACGGTCTTTAAACTCGTAATCACAATAAGTCTGGCTACTTGAGCAACATCGTATTTTTTCTTGATAGGTTTTGCGACATGGCCATGCTTGACATAATTATTGACCATAGAGGCAGTCAGCCCCTTGTCGTTGGGTCCAAAAGTACTCTGGGTGACCTGATTGACATAAAGCAAAACCTGATCTAAATAAAGTTCAATCTCTGGTAATTCCTCCCAGAGAGGATAGTGTTGTGTTATCAAATTATAAAAACCTCTTTATCTAGTTTCCATAACTAGATTATAACATTATAGAAATTCAAGTCAAGCCATAACTTGTGAGATATAAAAAAGATGTTGAGATAATATTTCCAACATCTTTTTTATTTATTCGATAAGATTATATGATTTTTTAGACTGTTATTCTATCACTTTTGTGGGTTTCTAAGTTTCTCTAGAATTACTTGGGCAGTTTCCTGATTCATATGTTTGGCTTTGAGAAGTTCAGGCAAGACTTGAGGAATTTCTTCGGGACTAGCACCGGCTAGTAGAGTCAGAGATTTGGCCTGAAGTTTCATATGTCCTGCTTGGATACCTGTTGAGGTAAGTGCTTTAAGAGCAGCAAGGTTTTGTGCCAAACCAAGAGAGACGATGATACCGGCTAGGGTTCTAGCATCTGGATGGTTGAGCAAGTCGTGGGCGATAGATGTACTTGGATTAAGGCCAATGGAACCACCACGGGTTGCAATAGGCATGGGTAGGGTTAACTTTCCCACCAGTTCCTTAGCCTCCTGATCATAGGTCCATGTAGACAGGCCACGGTAGCTACCATCCTTGCTAGCATAGGCATGGCTTCCCGCCTCAACTGCTCGCCAATCATTTCCAGTTGCGATAACTAGGGCATCAATACCATTGAAAATTCCCTTATTATGGGTAGCTGCTCGGTAAGGGTCCACCTGGGCTAGCTGACTAGCCAATTCCATTTTTTGGGCTAGGTCATGAGCTTCTTCTTTATTTCGACTAAGAAAGCGTGTGCTAAGACGGCAAGTCGCTGTCACAAGGCTCTCGGTAGCCAGGTTTGAGAGAATGGCCATGAGGCTTTGACCTTGGGAGAGATTTTCCAATTCTGGTACCAGCGCTTCCATCATGGTGTTGACCATATTGGCTCCCATGGCTTCTTGGGTATCAACGGCTAGATAGACAATGAGGAAGTCTCCTTTAGTCTCAGTCCAGAGCTTGCGAGGGCCACCCCCACGCTTAACAATAGAAGGGTGAGCTTTTTTGGCGATTTCTATAAGGTCATGACTAGTGGCTTGGATTTTACTTGCTGCAGTGGCTTTATCAGGGACATCAAAGAGGGCAACTTGCCCAATCATTTGACGGTCATGAATCTTGGTTGTAAAGCCACCAGAGCGCTTGATGAGCTTATTGGCATAGGAAGCAGCAGCTACAACTGAAGGCTCCTCGGTAACCATGGGAACCTGATAGGTAACGCCATCGACCAATACATCTGGGCAAATGGCAAAGGGAAGTGTAAAGCGGCCAATGACATTTTCAGCCATTTGATTGGCAGTTTCAAGAGAAAGTTGGTGATCATTATCCAGAAGGTTTTGATTTTCCTGAGACAAAAGAGCATTATTTTTCAAATGCTCTTTGCGTTCTTGCGGTGTCTTATTGGAAAAACCTGTCCAAGAGAGTTTAGTCATGTTGATTTCCTTTATAAATACGTTGGTGTTCGGAGATTTCAGTCAGTCGGAAAGGTCCAGTTTTATATTCAGCGAATTGGGTAGAACCAGTGACATCCAATTGAGCTTCTTCATAGAAAAGTTTTTCATAGTCGTCAACACTTAACTTTTGACGTTTAGCAAAGGTATCCAGACGATTGGAATGAAGCATGTCTTTGTAGCCTTCAACCAGCCATCCTGAGAAAATTTCAGAGACAGCTCCAGAACCATAAGAGAAGAAGCCAACCTTGTCTCCAGCTTTAAGGTCTTGCGACTGTTCAAGCAAGGAAAGAAGTCCAAGATAAAGTGACCCTGTATAGATATTCCCGATTTGACGACTATAGGTAATAGAAGCTTCGAAGTTACTTGTGAGACGCTCTTTATTCTCTGGATTCAAATCTTTTGGAATAATTTTATTAAGTCCCTTAAGAGCCAATTTAGGATAAGGAAGGTGAAGGCAGAAAGCTGCAAAATCAGCGAAATCTGCTTGATGACGTTCCTGATAAGCTGCCCAAGTGGTTTTCAAACTATCAAGGTACTGCTTGGTTGAATAGATGCCTTGAACATAAGGCGTTGAACTGTAGTTTGGACGCCAAAAGTCCATGACATCACGAGTTTGTGCCACATTATCATCAGCAAGCTCCAAGATACGAGGATCCTGACTCACTAACATAGCTACGGCACCAGCTCCCTGAGTAGACTCCCCAGAGGAACCTACACCATAACGAGCGATGTCACTAGCGATAACCAGAACCTTGCTATTTGGATGGGTTGTCACGTGTAATTTAGCGTAGTTCAGCCCGGCAGTTGCAGCATAGCAGGCTTCCTTTATTTCAAAAGAACGGGCAAATGGTTGAATGTTGAGAAGACTATGGACATAAACTGCAGCAGCCTTTGATTGGTCAATGGAAGACTCAGTAGCCACAATGACCATATCAATGGTCTTCTTGTCGTCGTCAGTTAAAATGTCAGCGGCTGCATCAGAAGCAAGTGTCACGATATCTTCTGTAATCGGTGTGATGCTGGTTGCATCAAGCATCAATCCCTTGCTGAATTTTTCCGGCTCTGCTCCACGGGCAAGAGCTAGATCCGCCATGTTTAGAACATATTGACTGGTCGAAAAACCAATCTTGTCAATTCCAATAGACATACGATGTTTCCTTTTTTCTTCATTGTAGAGCATCGAGAGGATACTAATCTATAGTGATTTTACCATAAAAGAGCGCTTTCGCCTTAAAAAAACTTTGATAGTTAGTAATATCTTGTTTTTTGATATGAATTTAATACGAACTAAAGGATTTCACAAGACTTAGTTTTGGTAATCCCATAGCTTTTAGTTCTCATTTGCACCAGAATAGGGTAAAATTGAAATGAAAAGCAACATTATTTACAGCTATAATTAGATAAGCAAAATTATTTTTATTAATATGTTGCGAGTATTAAGTGAGACTTTGTTTTCAATGGAATAAAGAGGAAAATCATGACAAAAGCAGATACTATTTTTAAAGAAAATATTACTAAAATCCTGGAAGAAGGCGTTTGGTCAGAACAAGCACGTCCTAAATACAAGGATGGCACAACTGCCAATTCCAAATACATCACAGGGTCTTTTGCAGAATATGATTTGAGCAAAGGAGAGTTTCCAATTACGACTCTCCGACCCATTGCTATCAAATCTGCCATCAAAGAAGTGTTCTGGATTTACCAAGACCAGACAAATAGCCTAGATGTTCTTGAAGACAAGTATAATGTTCATTATTGGAATGACTGGGAAGTTGAGGGCGTCCCTGCTAATAATGGGGACAAGCGTTCAATCGGTCAGCGTTATGGGGCAGTCGTTAAGAAGCACGATATTATTAATCGTTTGTTAGCACAGTTAAAGGCCAATCCTTGGAATCGCCGCAATGTCATTTCTCTTTGGGATTATGAGGCCTTCGAGGAGACAGCTGGACTTCAGCCTTGTGCCTTCCAGACTATGTTTGACGTCCGTCGTGTGGGTGAGGACATTTATTTGGATGCGACCTTGACGCAGCGCTCTAACGATATGTTGGTGGCCCATCACATTAATGCCATGCAGTATGTGGCCCTTCAGATGATGATTGCCAAGCACTTTGGTTGGAAAGTTGGTAAATTCTTTTATTTCATCAACAACCTTCATATCTATAACAATCAATTTGAGCAAGCTGAGGAACTCCTCAAGCGTCAGCCGTCTGATTGCCAACCACGCTTGGTCCTCAATGTTCCTGATGGAACTAATTTCTTTGATATCAAACCAGAAGATTTTGAATTGGTGGACTATGATCCTATTAAACCTCAACTCAAATTTGACTTAGCAATTTAATAAATGCTTATGATTTAAGCCCATAAAGAGCTGGCAAAGTTTTTCCGAGCTCATTTTGTCTTTTTTTGTTAGAATGGATTGTAAACTTAAAAAGAAAAGGAAATACCGTGTCTAAACAACTCATTGCTATTTGGGCGGAAGCTCGTAACCATGTTATTGGGAAGAATCACATCATGCCGTGGCACTTGCCTGCTGAATTGGCACATTTCAAGAAAACGACCATGGGTTCAGCAATTCTTATGGGACGTGTGACCTTTGATGGCATGAACCGTCGTTGCCTCCCAGGACGTGAAACCTTGATTCTAACACGAGACAAGGACTTCGACTGTGCTGGTGTAACGACCGTTACGAGTGTTGAGGAAGCCCTAGCTTGGTTTGAACAGCAAGATAAGGATCTATATATTGCTGGCGGTGCTGGTGTCTACAAGGCTTTTGATGGACATTATGATGCGCTCATCAAGACAACTATTGAGGCTGATTTAGAGGGAGACACGTATTTTCCACAACTAGATATGACGGCATTTAAAGAGGTATCACGACATCTAGTGGTTAAGGATGATAAAAATGCCTATGACTTTAGTATAAGTCGCTATGAAAAAGAAGGAGACTAGGTTCATGCAACGTAGTGTTTTTGGATTATTTACTGCATTATTGGGAGTGCTATGTGTATTGTCCGCCATCCCTGCCTTTCGTAAGAAACGTTATGGTTTAGCAGTTTTTCTCTTATTAAATGCTTTTACTAACCTTGTCAACACTATTCACGCCTTCTATGGCACCCTATTTTAGAAAAGAGTGAGGAATAAATGGCTGGAAATCGTAATGAAGAAATGGTTTATTGTTCATTTTGTGGCAAAAACCAAGAAGAAGTAAAGAAAATTATCGCCGGCAATGGCGTCTTTATCTGTAACGAATGTGTGGCCTTGTCACAAGAAATCATTCGTGAGGAAATGGCTGAAGAAGTTTTGGCCGACTTGGCTGAAACACCAAAGCCAAAAGAACTTTTAGATATTTTGAACAACTATGTCGTAGGGCAAGATCGTGCCAAACGTGCCTTGGCAGTAGCTGTTTACAACCACTATAAACGTATCAACTTCACAGAAAGTCGTGAAGACAATGATGTGGATTTGCAAAAATCAAATATTCTCATGATTGGACCAACAGGGTCAGGGAAAACTTTCTTGGCTCAGACTTTGGCTCGTAGTTTGAATGTTCCTTTCGCTATTGCGGATGCGACATCATTGACAGAGGCAGGTTATGTGGGTGAGGATGTGGAAAATATCCTTCTCAAACTAATCCAAGCGGCAGACTTCAATATTGAACGTGCGGAACGTGGGATTATCTACGTGGATGAGATTGATAAGATTGCCAAAAAAGGTGAGAATGTTTCAATCACTCGTGATGTTTCAGGTGAAGGGGTTCAACAAGCTCTCTTGAAGATTATTGAGGGAACAGTGGCTAGTGTTCCACCTCAAGGTGGTCGTAAACACCCTAACCAAGAGATGATTCAAATTGATACTAAGAATATTCTCTTTATCGTGGGTGGTGCTTTTGATGGTATCGAAGATATCGTTAAGCAACGTCTTGGTGAGAAAATCATTGGGTTTGGTCAAAATAATAAGGCAATTGATGATGAGTCATCATACATGCAAGAAATTGTGGCTGAAGATATCCAAAAATTTGGTCTTATCCCTGAATTTATCGGACGTTTGCCAGTTCTTGTGGCCCTTGAACAGTTAACGGTTGACGACTTGGTGCGTATCTTGACAGAGCCTAGGAATGCCTTGGTGAAGCAGTATCAAACCCTCTTGTCTTATGATGGGGTTGAACTTGAGTTTGACCAGGATGCCCTTGAGGCTATTGCAAGTAAGGCAATTGAACGTAAGACTGGTGCACGTGGGCTTCGCTCTATCATTGAAGAAGTCATGATGGATGTTATGTTTGAAATTCCTAGTCAGGAAGATGTTACTAAGGTTCGTATCACCAAAGAAGCTGTTGATGGGAAAGCTGCTCCAGTATTAGAAACAGCATAAGGAGGACCTATGGCTGAAGAACAAGTCCTAAATACGCACAATGCTGAGATTTTACTCAGTGCAGCAAATAAGAGTCACTACCCACAAGATGACCTACCTGAAGTTGCCCTTGCAGGACGTTCAAATGTTGGTAAATCAAGCTTTATCAACACACTTCTTGGTCGTAAAAACCTAGCACGTACTTCTGGAAAACCTGGAAAAACGCAATTGCTTAACTTCTATAATATTGACGACAAGTTACGCTTTGTGGATGTTCCAGGCTACGGTTATGCCCGTGTGTCCAAAAAAGAACGTGCCAAATGGGGGAAGATGATTGAGGAGTATCTCGTGACTCGAGACAATCTTCGTGTGGTGGTCAGCTTGGTTGACCTTCGACATGAACCAACTCAGGACGATATCCAAATGTATGAATTTCTCAAGTATTATGAAATTCCAGTTATTGTTGTAGCGACTAAGGCTGATAAAATTCCTCGTGGAAAATGGAACAAGCACGAATCAATCATTAAGAAAAAACTTAATTTCGATAAAAATGACCATTTCATCGTCTTTTCATCTGTCACACGTGACGGTTATGACGAGGCATGGGACACTATTTTGGCAGAATTGTAAGAAAAGCTCGGAGAGATCCGAGTTTTTTTCTTGCGATAGTTTTTGTCTATCTTTTTGATAGTTTCCACCTATTATCCAAGGATATGATATTGTGATAAGCTTGTTTTATTACGTTTTTGGGAGGAATTTATGGAAAACCATAATTATGAAAGTGAAGGTCAGTTCCAACGGAAGATGACTTCACGCCACCTCTTTATGCTATCGTTAGGTGGTGTCATTGGTACTGGTCTCTTCTTGAGCTCAGGCTATACGATTGCACAAGCGGGTCCCCTTGGTGCTATCCTATCTTATCTTGTGGGAGCTATCGTTGTTTACTTGGTCATGCTCTCTTTAGGTGAGTTAGCTGTTGCCATGCCAGTAACGGGATCCTTTCACACCTATGCCACTAAGTTTATTAGTCCGGGAACCGGCTTTACGGTAGCCTGGCTTTATTGGATTTGTTGGACGGTTGCCTTGGGAACGGAATTTCTGGGTGCTGCTATGTTGATGCAACGTTGGTTCCCATCAGTTCCGGCGTGGATTTTCGCAGCCTTCTTTGCCTTAGTGATTTTTGGGATTAATGCTTTGAGCGTGAGGTCTTTTGCCGAAGCGGAAACCTTCTTCTCGTCAATAAAAGTAATTGCTATTTTGGTTTTCATCATTCTAGGTCTAGGGGCGATATTTGGCTTGGTGAGTTTTGATGGTCACCATGAGGCCATTATGTTTAAGCACTTGACGGCTAATGGTCTCTTTCCAAATGGTGGTCTCGCCATTGTGTCAGTCATGTTGGCGGTTAATTATGCTTTTTCGGGAACAGAGTTAATTGGTATTGCTGCTGGTGAGACAGACAATCCTAAGGAAGCTGTTCCACGTGCTATTAAAACAACTATTGGACGTTTGGTTATCTTCTTTGTCTTAACCATTGTGGTCTTGGCTTCGCTTCTTCCGATGAAAGAAGCAGGAGTATCCTCAGCTCCTTTCGTTGATGTCTTTGACAAGATGGGGATTCCATTTGCGGCGGACATTATGAACTTTGTTATTTTAACTGCTATCCTTTCTGCAGGGAATTCAGGCCTCTATGCGTCAAGCCGTATGCTTTGGTCTTTAGCCAATGAGGGAATGCTTAATAAAAAGTTAGTGAAAATCAATAAGCACGGTGTTCCAATGACAGCCCTTTTGATTTCCATGGCTGGAGCAGTTTTATCGCTCTTCTCAAGTATCTATGCAGCAGATACGGTTTATCTAGCTCTGGTATCAATCGCCGGTTTTGCTGTTGTTGTTGTTTGGCTTTCCATTCCTATGGCGCAAATTAATTTCCGAAAACAGTGGAAGCTAGAACATTCCGAGGATGAACTGGACTATAAGACACCCTTTAATCTAATCCTCCCTTATATCACAATCGTTCTGTTGGCTATTTCTGTGCTTGGGATTGCTTGGGATAGTTCACAACGTGCGGGACTCTACTTTGGTATTCCTTTCATGATTTTTTGCTATCTTTATCACTACCTTCGCTTTGAAAAATGGTAAGGAGGCCTTTCATGGCTATATTTAAAGATTATTTGGAAAATAAATCCCCTCTCATTCTTCATGGTGCTCTAGGAACAGAGATGGAGGTTTTGGGTTATGATATCTCTGGCAAGCTCTGGTCGGCCAAGTACCTTCTTGAAAAGCCAGAGGTTATTCAAGAAATTCACGAAACCTATGTAGCTGCTGGGGCTGACTTGATTACCACATCATCTTATCAGGCGACCTTACCTGGCTTGGTAGAGGCAGGACTTACTGAGAAAGCAGCGGAGCAGATTATTGCCCTAACGGTCCAGTTAGCAAAGGCTGCACGCGATAAGGTATGGGTAGCATTAGATGAGACTGAGAAAGCAAAACGACCATATCCTTTGATTTCTGGAGATGTCGGTCCCTACGCAGCTTATTTGGCTAATGGTTCTGAGTATAGTGGTGATTATGGTCAAATTACTATCGAGGAGCTTAAGGATTTTCATCGGCCTAGGATTCAAATTCTCCTAGATCAAGGTGTGGATTTGTTGGCTTTGGAAACCATTCCAAATCGTTTGGAAGCACAAGCCTTGATCGAACTTCTAGCTGAAGAGTTTCCAGAAGCAGAAGCTTATATGAGTTTTACAGTCCAGATTCCAGATGCTATCAGTGATGGGACTTCTCTAGCTGAAATAGCCAAGCTTGTTTCTCAGTCAAATCAAATCTTGGCTATAGGAATCAACTGTAGTTCACCTCTTCTTTATAACCAGGCTCTAACTATTCTTAAGAAGGCTGGTAAGGCCATTATTACTTATCCCAATTCAGGTGAAGTTTATGATGGCAACAGTCAGACTTGGAAACCCAAAGATAAGGATGCTCTAACCCTAGTTGAACATAGCAAGGATTGGCATGCTCATTTTGGCGTGAAAATTTTGGGTGGTTGCTGTCGAACACGTCCAAATGACATCAAAGCCTTATATCAAGAATTTAGAACCTAGTCAAATTTCTAATTATTTGCTATAATAAAAGACTGTAAGGCCAAATGGCCTACATACTATCTGTAAAAATTAATCCAGCGTTAAGCTGGTTTTTAAAATGAAGAGGAAAATATGACCTACGAACAAGAATTTCTAAAAGACTTTGAGGCATGGGTTGTTACCCAAGTTAAAGTAAACGAAAAAGCCTTAGACGCTAGTAAGAAAATTTGGGAAGAAGATGGTGATGAACGTGCCCGTGACGCAAGTTTCCGTTATGAGGCTAAATTAGATGCCTACAATTTCCTAATTGGTAAGTTTACCAATTATCGTGCGGGTAAAGGTTTCCATGATATGCCAGACGGCCTGTTCGGGGAACGTCACTATTAATAGAGAATGAAAAAGAAAATGACGACAGCACTTTATAGGAAAAAGTCGTCTGTCAAGATAGGAGAAAACTAGACATGGCTAAAGTAAAAAATAAAAAGAAAGCTTTTAAACATCGTTTGAAAAAACAAGGACTTTTCAATAATCTTAAAGCCCCAGTACCCCCAGTACCCCCAGTTGCGCCTGTTCCGCCAGTACCACCAGTAGCACCACAGCCTGTTGTTGAACCTCAGCCAGTTGCTAAGGAAGAAGTGGCAGCTACAGATTTTAGTCTCGAAGCCTTTGCAGAACTTCCAGAAGTGGAAGGCCTTCGTTCAAACCTTGTAGAGACCCTCTACAATGAAGGTTTAACATCAGCAGCAGCCTTTGCAAGTGTGACTGAGGAAGATGTCCTAGCACTTAAAGGAGTAGGACCCGCAACTGTTAAAAAATTGAAAGAAAATGGTGTCAACTTTAAAGCCTAAACCTTAAAAAGATCCGAGGTGAAAACTCCGGATCTTTATTGTTTACTTTACTAGCTATTTTCATGATTGTCAGAACAGAAAACCACTAGCTTGGCTAGTGGTCAATAGTAATTAATTATTTATTTCTTTGGATTTTGTTTCGTTAAATTAAGTCCAAAAGGTACCAAGTTTTCTTGATGCTTGCGAATACGGGCCATATTCTCAGTGTGACGGAAAATAATCACTAAAGCCATGATGATAAGAACAGCACTAAAGATTGGGTCATACCCATCTAATAAAAAATGGATGGCAGGAAAAGTAGCCAAGGTGATCAGCCCAACAACTGCGGCAGTGACACTTGAAAATGAAATCATGCTGGTTAAATAGAGCGTTAGAGCAAAGACCAAGAGCAGGAAGGCGCAGTAGAGGGGGGCAAAACCAAGAAGCACACCAGCGCTTGTTGCAACGGCTTTTCCACCCTTAAAACTAGCGAAGATTGGAAAAACATGTCCAATGATGGCAAAGAAACCAATGACTAGAGGAGATACAGCTGTGACACCCAACCAAACCGGTAGGAGCACTGCCAAAGTCCCCTTAAGCATGTCCACTAAGAAAGTGATTGTGCCAACAGTCTTACCAAGGACACGGAAGGTATTGGTTGTTCCAGTATTTCCAGATCCGTGCTCACGAAGATTAGTATGAAAGAAAACTTTTCCAATCCAGAGACCAGTCTGAATGGAACCCAGCAAGTAGGCGATAAGGATTAACAATAAGATTTTCATGAGATAATTATAGCATACAGACTAGTAATTGACAAAATTGGTCAGTCCTAAGATAAGCTAACAGCTTTCCTGATTTCCTTTGCAAATTCTTCTGAAAACTTATAAAATAATAAGGATGAAAATTTTGGAGGTCACTCTTGGCTAAAAAAGAAATAAATGTAAATAATTATAATGATGATGCCATTCAGGTACTGGAAGGGTTGGATGCGGTTCGCAAGCGCCCGGGAATGTACATTGGCTCAACAGATGGGACAGGTCTTCACCACCTGGTTTGGGAGATTGTAGATAATGCGGTCGATGAAGCTCTATCAGGTTTTGGTGATGTTATTGCTGTCACCTTAAATAAGGATGGTTCCGTTTCTGTTTCTGACTCTGGACGTGGAATGCCGACAGGGATGCATGCCATGGGTAAACCAACGGTCGAAGTTATTTTCACCGTCCTCCACGCAGGTGGTAAATTTGGACAAGGTGGTTATAAGACTTCTGGAGGTCTTCACGGTGTGGGTTCCTCAGTTGTTAATGCACTGTCTAGCTGGCTTGAGGTAGAGATTACCCGTGATGGTAGTGTTTATCGCCAGCGTTTTGAAAATGGTGGTCACCCTGTTACAGGGCTTGAAAAGATTGGCAAGGCGCCTAAGTCTAAGACAGGTACAAAAGTAACCTTCATGCCAGATGCTAACATCTTTTCAACAACTGACTTCAAGTTTAACACCATCTCAGAGCGTCTCAAAGAGTCAGCCTTTCTTCTTAAGAATGTTACCATGACATTAACAGACTTGCGTGGTGAAGAGGAAGTCCGAGAAGAATTCCACTATGAAAATGGGGTTCAAGACTTTGTATCTTACTTGAATGAGGACAAGGAAACGCTGACACCAGTCATCTATATTGATGGATACCAACAGGAATTTCACTTAGAAGTAGCCCTTCAGTACAATGATGGCTACTCTGACAATATACTTTCCTTTGTTAATAATGTGCGTACCAAGGACGGCGGTACCCACGAGACAGGTTTCAAATCAGCTATTACCAAGGCCTTTAACGATTATGCCCGTAAGACAGGCCTACTTAAAGAAAAGGATAAGAATCTTGAAGGGTCAGATTACCGTGAGGGTTTGTCAGCGGTTATTTCGCTCTTGGTTCCTGAAGAACACCTTCAGTTTGAGGGGCAAACTAAAGATAAGTTGGGGTCTCCTCTAGCTCGTCCTATTGTTGATAGTATCGTTTCAGAGCATTTGACCTACTTCCTCATGGAAAATGGGGATCTGGCTTCTAACTTGGTGCGTAAGGCTATCAAGGCCCGTGATGCCCGTGAAGCTGCCAGAAAAGCTCGTGATGCTAGCCGAAATGGCAAGAAAAATAAAAAAGACAAGGGACTCCTGTCAGGGAAATTGACGCCAGCCCAGTCTAAAAATGCTAAGAAAAATGAGCTTTATTTAGTCGAAGGGGACTCTGCCGGTGGGTCAGCCAAACAAGGCCGTGATCGTAAATTCCAGGCCATTCTCCCCCTTCGAGGTAAGGTCCTAAACACTGAGAAAGCCAAAATGGCAGACATTCTCAAAAATGAAGAAATCAATACCATGATTTACACCATTGGTGCAGGTGTTGGAGCTGATTTTAACCTTGACGATATTAACTACGACAAGATTATCATCATGACCGATGCTGATACCGATGGAGCTCATATCCAGACCTTGTTACTTACTTTCTTTTATCGTTATATGCGTCCACTGGTGGAAGCAGGGCACGTCTATATCGCTCTGCCTCCCCTTTACAAGATGTCTAAAGGAAAAGGTAAGAAGGAAGTTGTCGAATATGCTTGGACTGATGGTGAGCTTGAAGAACTTCGTCAAAAGTTTGGTCGTGGCGCTCTTCTCCAACGTTACAAGGGGCTTGGTGAAATGAATGCTGACCAACTTTGGGAAACAACCATGGATCCTGAAACAAGAACGCTTATCCGAGTGACGATTGATGACTTAGCGCGTGCCGAACGTCGTGTCTCAGTCCTTATGGGAGATAAACCAGCACCACGCCGTCAATGGATTGAAGATAATGTTAAGTTTA
>ERZ773004.919-NODE-919-length-16414-cov-34.509872_pt1 | contig 16414 bp, 19 predicted proteins | sample MGYA00580667_ERZ773004 | MGnify/ENA primary metagenome ERZ773004 (study PRJEB29015, sample SAMEA2737963) | human oral metagenome | biome: human oral; feature: human-associated habitat; material: dental | place: China | collected 2123 ... | reverse complement strand
GCGACTACGTGCTCGGCTCCCAGCCGGTCACCGTGGCCGACGGCGTCGCCCGCCTGAGCGAGGGCGGCGCCATCGCCGGCGGGACCAGCCGCCTCATCGACGTCGTGCGCACCACCTGGAGGGGCGGGGTGGACCTGGTCGACGCCGTCTACGCCGCCTCCGTCCAGGGCGCCAGGATCCTCGGGGACGACTCGGTGGGCGCCCTGGAGGCCGGGTGCTGGGGCGACGTCGTCGTCACCGACGCCGACCTGGTCCCGGTGGACGTCCTGCGCCGCGGCGAGCCGGTCGCCTGAGTACGGGCGCCATCGGGGCGCTCGTCACGGGCGGCGACGCCGTCCCCGCCGAGCCCGACCCGGCCCGCCGGTTCTCAGCCCTTTGGCTCTCAGCCCTCCAGACCCAGCAGCCGGCGGGCGTAGACGGCCTGGCCCGAGTGCTGGGCGGCGTCGTCGATGATCGAGACCAGGCGCGCGGCGCGGGTGACCGGCGGATCCCAGGAGCGGTCCACGACCTCGTCGAGGGCCGCCGCCTCCAGGCCGTCCAGGTACTCGTGCGCCAGGGCGCAGGCGGCGTCGAGGTAGTCGGTCAGGAGCGCGAGGTCGTTCACGCGCACCAGTGCGGCCTGCTCGGGGGCGTGTCGCCAGTCCTCGGTGTCGTCGGGCAGAGGCAGGGCGAAGCGGGCGGAGAATCCCGCGCCGGTCCACAGGGGCTCGGCCCCGGCCAGGGCGCTGATCTGGAGATCGATCTCCCGGGCCGTGTGCCAGGCGAGCCAGGTGAGTGAGTCGATGCGCGGAGCGAGCCCGGATGCGGGCCGGGCATTGGCCTGCTCCAGGGTGACGCCGTCCAGGGCGCGGTCGAAGCGCTCGCGGGAGCGGTCCAGGCCGTCGGCGAGGAGGGCGCACGGGTCGGCGGCGGATGCCGGCAGGACGGTCGCGGGGGTCGGGACGGTCGAGGTGTTCGAAGCGGCCGAGGTGGTCGGTGCGGTCGGTGCGATTGAGGCGGGGGTCTCGCTCATGCGCCCCACGGTAGACCGATGCACCGCGAACGGAGGCGCATGGCGGGCCCGGGGAGTACGGGGACGCGGAAGATGCGGGGGAGCGCCGGAATCGTCGGACGGAGCCGGGGTTCGGACGGAGTGCGGGAGACCTCCGGGCGGGGCGCCTGAGGCCCCGGCCGGAGCCCCGGAAAACCCCGAGCAATTGCCCCGTGGGCCTGGATTCGCGCCGGAAACGATGCTAAACTGTACACATGTTCGAGCACCTGGGTTCGGCCGCACCTTCCGCGCGAGTCGGCACGACGGGGCCCGCCGGTGTGCCCGGGCGGGACGGGGTTCTCGATGAGGACTTCGGCGAGGGCCCCGACGCGGACGAGGAGGTCCTGGACCGCCTGGCCGCCATGGCCCCGGGCGCCCAACTCGCCGACGTCGTCGAACGGTTCCTGAGCCCGCTCCTGGGTCCGGCTCCGGCGGGGAACTCGCCGTCGTCCGGCGATTTGGACGAGGGAGAGTGCTTCCGCCTGTTCGGCCCCGACGGCGAGGGGGCGCTCGTCGAGCGGGTGCTCGATCCGGGTGAGCGGGCGCTGCTGGAGGCGGCGGACCGCCTGCAGGTGGGTCCTGGCGGCGAGATGGCGGCCGAGGCCCTGGCGGACCTGGGGGCTCGGGCGCTGAGCGAGGTCGTCGCCGCGTGCCGGCGCCTGGCCTCCTGGGCGCATTGGGCCGAGGCCCTGGCGAGCGCCTGCCTGGCGCGCACCCCGGAACTGCGCACGGGACCGGCCCCGCGGGGGCCGCAGGACGACGCCCCGCGCTTCGTGACGCCGCAGGAGAACCGGTTCACCGTCTCCAGTGAGATCGCCTGCCGACTGGGCGTCTCGCGCTCCCGCGCAGAGCGGCTCCTGGACCGCGGCGAGGCCATGCTGTCGGGCGTGCTGGCGCCCACCGAGGCGCTGCACCGCGTGGGTCTGATCGACGAGGCCAAGGCGGCCGTCATCGCGGGCCGGCTCACCGGCGTGAGCACGCAGACGGCCCGCGCCGTCCAGACCGAGGTCCTGCCCCGCGCCCCGCACCGCACGCACGCCCAGCTCGCGCGCGACCTCGACCGGTCGTTGACCGCCCTGGACCCCGACGGCGCCCGGGGGCGCCGTCGCCGCAACACCGCCCAGCGCCACGTGAGCCGGCCGCGGCCGGCGGGGGAGGGCGTGAGCGAGATGCGCATGATCCAGGATCCGCGGGGCGGCGCCGATCCCGGACGGAGGTGTCACGACGGCGGTTCATCCCCGCGGTTGCAGGGGTCTTCCATCTGAATCCTTCCTCACATACCTCACCGAGCCCCACCGAGCCTGATACTCTCGTTCCATGGTCGTTCCACGGTCGGGACCACCATGAGGCGAGGAGGAAGACATGGCGAGGCGGCAGCCGTTCGGGAACGTGTCCAAACTGCCGTCCGGCAACTACCGGGCCAGGTACCGGGATCCCAGAGTGAAGGCCCCGCGCAGGGGCTCGTGGGTCAACGCCCCGCGCACCTTCGCGGTCAAGGCGGAGGCGGAGGCCTGGCTCGCCGGCGTCCGGACCGACCTCGCCCGGGGCACGTGGCGGCACCCGGCCGAGGCGGAGGCGGAGCACGACGCCCGCGAGCGCGAGAGGGCCGCCCGCGAGCGCCTGGACGGCGTCACCGTCGCCGGTTGGGCGGAGCGCTGGCTGGCGGAGCGGCACGCCACGATGGCGGTCGGGACCGTCCGCAAGCGGAGCTCCGACCTCAGGACGCACATCGTCCCGGCCCTCGGCCCGCGCCGCCTCATCGACCTGACCCCCCGCGACATCGCCGACTGGTATGCCGATCTGCCGACCGACGGCGTGCGGGCGGGCTGCTACCAGACGCTGCGCGCGATGCTCAACGCCGCCGTGGAGTCCGAGGACACCGCTCTGGCCGAGAACCCGTGCAGGATCAAGGGCGGCGGGCGCCCGCGAGCGTCCCGCGGGGAGCGGTACCTCCTGCGGCCCGAGGAGGTGGCCGCGATCGCCGGAGCGATCCGCCCCGAACTGCGGGCCCTGGTGCTGCTGCTCGCCGACGCCGGCCTGAGGATCAATGAGGCGCTGGCGCTGCGCCGCGGCGATGTCACGCTGGGGCGCGGGACGGCGTTCGTGGACGTGGCGCATTCGCTCGTGCACCAGGGGAAGAGCCTCGTCCCGGGGCCGACGAAGACCAGGCGGATCCGTCGAGTCCAGATCACGCCGGCGACCGCCGACGTGCTCGCGGATCACCTCTCCGCCTTCGCGGAGCCGGGGCCGGACGGGATCGTGTTCCCCGGTTTCAGCGACTCGTCCCAGTACCTGCGGGCGTCGTCGGCGTCGAGGGCGCTTCGGGAGGCGATGGCGTCCGCCGGCGTCGTGATTCCGGCGGGCCGGTACGGGGGCTGGCACGCGTTCCGCCACTACTCGGCCACACGGTTCGGGCAGGCGGGCGCGTCGACGGCGGCGATCATGCGCCGCTACGGGTGGAGCAGGCCGGAGCAGGCGATGCACTACCAGCGGGCGGACGCCGACTACGAGCGGGACGTCCTGGACCGGATGGCGCGGCTCGCCGGCCCGGAGGCGGAGACGTGGAGCGGGCGCGCCCTGGAGGCGGCGGATGCGGGCGTCGTGGATCTGAGTAGCAGAAGAAGGAGGAAGGCGTGAGCAGTGAGGTTGTCCGCGTCGTCTGCGAGCGCGGGCGTTGGCATGAGGACCCGCGGACGGGCCGCAGGAGACAGCGGGTGCTCGCCGAGTTCGTCCGCGCCGATGACTGGAGGACCGCCGACTACTGGCGGGACGCCGACGGGACGGGCTGGCGCGCCCTCTGCGACGAGCCGGAGGTCGATCCGTCCGACAGGGAGGCCCCCACGCTGAAGCGGATCAAGGCGTACCGGGACAGCATGGCCCGGCCGGTGACGTTCGACGGCATCGGGCAGTGCCCCCGGTGCGACCGGCGGGCGATGAAGAAGTTCACCCCTCCCGACCGGTCGGCGCCGGAGGACGGGCATGGGCCCGACTGCGCCCTCTGGTCGGCGGTGTGCAAGTGCGGGTGGCCGACGTGGCACATCCCGGTGCGCCTCATGGTGCCGCTGCTCGAGAAGGCGGCGGCCGGGAACGGGGTCGTGAGGGTCGAGGAGATCGAGAAGGTCTCGGCCGGATACGACAGCACCACGTGGCTCGACGACCGCAATGGGTCCCCCGACCGCCGGGCCCCCAGCGACAAGGAGATCGCCGCCCACCTCAAGGCGCGGGCCGAGGGACGGGGGAGCGAGCCGGCCCCCGGGACGAGAGGGCAGATCCGGGACGGGATCGTCGTCATGTTCGATCCCCGTCCGCGTCGGAGCGCCGTGCGGGTCGCGACCATCGCGCGGCTCGCCGGGGCGGCGGGGCGCGATCGGTGGAAGCCCGTCGAGGGGCTGGCCCCGGACGGCAACGGATACCGCTTCCCCCTCGTCGAAAAGGAGATGGGCCGGCCGTTCACGTTCACCCGCGCCCGGCTCGAGGACGTGTGCGACTCGCTGTACAAGGACGGCCGGCGGGCCGTCCACCTCGGCGACATGGTCCCGATGCTGATGAGTACGGCTTGACGAGACGGGGCTGTGTGAGTACTGTGCGAATCGGCCGAGCCGCCTGGATGGCGAGCGAGGGCAGCCTGAGGCTTCGTCTTCAGGTGTCGCAGCACCCGGGTGGGAGAAGTCTGTCTCCCCCCGGGTCTTCTGCGCTACCTGAAAGGTGCTCAGCGTGTCGAGCAAGAAGCCCGCCCCCGATTCCCGGACGATCGCCGTCAGCGTCGCCGTATTCGCCCGCAGCGTGGACATGAGCGAGAACGCCATCCACAACCTCATCGCCCGCGGCGACCTCACCGCCGTGCGCCTGGGCCGGGCGAAGCGCATCCCCGTGACCGAGTTCGACCGTCTCGGCCTGCCCGCCCCGAACTGGGCGATGAACCGATGATCCCCGACGACAACGAAGGACGCCGCCCCATGCCGGGGGCGGCGTCCAAGAAGAGCTTTGGAGTGCTCATGCACGAGTCTACTGGTTCCCCCGTGCCGCCGCTACCCGCCCCGCCCGACCTGACATCGGCGCCGGCGGACCTGCGGGCCCCGGCCGCCGAATACCGCGAGCAGGTGGAGAATGTGATCTCCCCCCTGATCATCGACGCGCTCGCGGGCCCGCCCGAACCCGGGCCGCCGCCGGCCTGGACCGGGCGCGTCCCCGACCTCTCGCCCGAGGCCCTGGCCGAGATCGACGCGACGATGCGCATGGCGGAGGGTTGGGCCTTCGCCGCCGGCGCGGCGGCCGGCTTCGCCTACGCGGTCAAGCTCCTGCTCCTCGTCGGGGTGGCCTTCGCCGCCTCAAGGATCGGGTCGGTCGACCGCCTCGCCCTGCTGGCGGCGGTCGCCGTCGGCCTCGTCGTCTCCCTGGCGGTCGACGCGCTTGTCGTCTTGCTCTCACGCCAATCGGACTTTCGTGAAACCCATGACGGCGACAGCCAGCCGCGGTAACATAAGACCGTCTATGCCTCGCGGGGCTTGTATTTCTTCTATAGCATTGAACGGGCGCCGTCAGCGACGCTGAGCCGAGAGTGAAGGAGCACGGAGTGGCACACGCGGTCATGGCAACGGCGGCAGGCTCGGTCCTCGCTTCGGGGGACGGCGGCTTCGAAGCGCCCAAGTTCAGCGTCTTCTCGCCGGAGCCCTTCCTCTTCAAGGGAACTCCCTTCGAGATCAACCAGATCGTCTTCGTCCGCCTCGTCGCCACCCTGGCGTTCGTCGTGGTCTTCACCCTGTACGCGAAGCGGGCCCGCCTGGTGCCCGGGCGCGCCCAGGGGGTGGTCGAGTCCATGCTCGAGTTCTCCAAGCGCCAGGTCGGCGAGGAGATCCTGGGGGAGAGGGCCAAGCCTTACCAGCCTCTGCTCGCCACGGTCTTCCTGGGGCTGCTCTTCATGAACATCACGGGCGTGATCCCCGGGCTGCAGATCGCCTCGACCTCGATCGTCGGCATGCCCCTCGTCTACGCCCTCGTCGCATACGTCGGCTTCATCTACGCCGGGATCAAGGCCAACGGGTTCGGCCGCTTCTTCAAGGAGCAGCTCTTCCCCCCCGGCGTGCCCAAGCCCATCTACATCCTCATGACGCCGATCGAGCTCCTGTCGACCTTCGTCATCCGCCCCGTCACCCTGACCATCCGACTCCTGGCCAACATGATCTCGGGGCACCTGCTCCTTCTGCTGTGCTTCGTCGGAACGCACTACCTCTACCTGTCGCTGAGCGGAGGGCTGGGGATCTCCCTGGGCTCGCTCACCCTCCTCGCCGGGATCGTCTTCACGCTCTTCGAAGCCTTCGTCGCCGCCCTCCAGGCCTACATCTTCGCCCTGCTGACGGCCGCGTACATCTCCCTGTCCATCGAACACTGATCCATCAACCAAACCAGCAAAGGAACTCAAAATGAGCGGTAACATCGCCACCATCGGTTACGGACTCGCTGCCCTCGGCCCCGGCATCGGCATCGGCCTCATCGGCGCCAAGAACCAGGAAGCCACCGCTCGCCAGCCCGAGCTCAAGGGCTACCTGCGCGTCAACATGTTCCTGTCCATCGCCTTCACCGAGGCCCTCGGCCTGCTGGGCTTCGTGGCCGGCTTCGCCTTCGCCGCCTGATCATGATCGTCGACGCAGCTGAGAAGACACCCCTGCCCATCCTGCCGGAAGTGCCGGACCTGGTCTGGGGCTCAGTGTCGTTCGTCATCGTCGCCCTGGTGATCTTCAAACTCGCCTGGCCGACCTTCACCCGCACGCTCGACGAGCGCACTCGGAAGATCGACGAGGGGCTCAACGCGGCCGCCCGCGCCCGGGACGAGGTCGCACAGGAGCGGGCGGCCCTGTCCGACGAGATCGACCAGGCCCACCGGGAGGCCGCCCAGATCCGCGAGAAGGCGCAAGCCAACGCCGTTGCCATCGTCGACGAGGCGAAGAAGGCGGCGGGCGTGGAGGCCTCTCGCGTGACGGAGGCGGCCCAGCGCCAGATAGCCGCCGACACCCAGATCGCCAAGGCCCAGCTGCGCCGCGACGTCGGATCCCTGGCCACGGAGCTGGCCGGGCGCATCGTCGGGCGGCAGGTGCTCGACCCGAAGGTCTCCCAGACGGTCGTCGACGGTTTCCTCGACGAGCTCGAGGCCGGCGTGGCCGCGCCGGCCGGCGCGGCTTCCCAGGGAGGTGCCGCGAACGGCGCGGGATCGCGCGACGCGGGGCGGACGAAGGGCGACGGGAGGAACTGACCGATGCGCGCTGCCAGTCAGGAGGCCCTGGACAGGGCACGCGACCGCTGGGAGGCCGTCCTGCGGGAGTCCTCCGGGAGCGAGACCGAATTCGGGATCCAGCTTTTCGCCGTCGCGGACCTCTTCCGGGGCGAGGGCGCCCTGTGCCGCGCCTTGAACGACGCCAACCGCAGCTCGGACGACCGCGGCGCGCTGGCCTCGCGGCTCCTCGACGGGAAGGTCGGCGGCTGCGTGCGCGACCTCGTCGTCGGCCTCGTCCGCGAGAGATGGGCCCAGGACGCCGACCTCCTGGACGCCCTGGAAGAGCTCGGAGTCGATTCCGTCCTGGCCGGCGCGCAGCGCCGCAAACGCCTGGGGGCGACCGAGGAGGAGCTCTACCGCCTCATGCGCCTGCTGGCGGACGAGCGCTCTCTGCGCCTGACGCTCTCGGACGAGTCGCTTCCGGCCTCGCGCCGGGTGCGCCTGGCCTCCTCGCTGTGGGCGCAGTCCCTGGGCCCGGAGACCCTGGCCCTGGCCCTCCGGGCCGTCGAGCGGGTGCCTCTGCCCACGCTCGCCTCCTCGCTGCGGGCGTACGTCGACGCCGCCGCCGCGCGCCAGAGCAGGCTCGTGGCCGCCGTGACGGTCGCCTCGCCTCTGAGCAGGGCCCAGGAGGAGCGCCTGACTCGCATTCTCTCCGCGAAGTACGGCGGAGACGTCTCGCTGCACGTCTCGGTCTCGCCCGACGTGGTCGGCGGCATGCGCATCCGCATCGGCGACGACGTCGTCGACGCGACGCTCGCCACACGAATCAAGGGCGTCTCGGACGCCATCGGAAAGTAAAAGCAACTGGGAACCCCCACGACGAAGGAATGATGAATGCCTGAGCTGACAATCCGGCCCGAGGAGATCCGGGCGGCGCTCGACAACTTCGTGAGCTCCTACGAGCCCGCCGAATCCACGGGCGAGGAGGTAGGCCACGTCACCCTGACCGCCGACGGCATCGCGCGCGTCGAGGGCCTGCCCGGGACGATGGCCAACGAACTCCTCACCTTCGAAGACGGCACCCTCGGCCTGGCCATGAACCTCGAGGAACGGGAGATCGGCGTCGTCGTCCTCGGCGAGTTCTCGGGCATCCAGGAGGGCCAAGAGGTGCGCCGCACGGGAGACGTCCTGTCCGTCCCCGTCGGCGAGGGCTATCTGGGCCGCACCGTCGACCCGCTCGGCAAGCCCATCGACGGGCTGGGCGAGATCCAGGGCGTCGAGGGCCGCCGCGCACTGGAGCTCCAGGCTCCGGGCGTCATGATGCGCAAGTCCGTCCACGAGCCGCTGCAGACCGGGCTGAAGTCGATCGACGCGATGATCCCCATCGGCCGCGGGCAGCGGCAGCTCATCATCGGAGACCGCCAGACCGGCAAGACGGCCCTGGCCATCGACACGATCCTCAATCAGAAGACCGAATGGGAGACCGGCGACCCGAAGAGGCAGGTGCGCTGCATCTACGTGGCCATCGGCCAGAAGGGCTCGACCATCGCCTCGGTGCGCTCCGCCCTGGAGAAGGGCGGCGCCATGGAGTACACAACGATCGTCGCCTCCCCGGCTTCCGACCCGGCGGGCTTCAAATACCTCGCCCCGTACACCGGGTCGGCCATCGGGCAGCACTGGATGTACGGCGGCAAGCACGTGCTCATCGTCTTCGACGACCTGTCCAAGCAGGCCGAGGCCTACCGGGCCGTCTCCCTCCTCCTGCGCCGTCCGCCGGGCCGCGAAGCCTATCCGGGCGACGTCTTCTACCTGCACTCGCGTCTGCTGGAGCGCTGCGCCAAGCTCTCCGACGACCTCGGCGGCGGCTCGATGACGGGCCTGCCGCTCATCGAGACGAAGGCCAACGACGTCTCGGCCTACATCCCCACCAACGTCATCTCGATCACCGACGGGCAGATCTTCCTCCAGTCGGACCTCTTCAACGCCAACCAGCGCCCGGCGGTGGACGTGGGCATCTCCGTCTCCCGCGTCGGCGGCGACGCCCAGATCAAGGCGATGAAGAAAGTCGCCGGAACCCTGAAGATCACGCTCGCCCAGTACCGGGCGCAGGCGGCCTTCGCCATGTTCGCCTCCGACCTCGACGCGACCACGCGCCAGCAGCTGACCAGGGGCGAGCGCCTCATGGAGCTCCTCAAACAGCCCCAGTACACGCCGTACACCGCCGAGGACCAGGTGGTCTCGGTGTGGGCCGGGACGCAGGGCTACCTCGACGACGTCCCGCTCGACCTCGTCCACGCCTACGAGGCGGGCCTGCTCGACTACGTCCGCCACAACACGAAGGCGCCGGAGACGATCGCCCAGACCGGCAGGCTCGAAGAGGACACCGAGGAGGAGTTGAGACGGGCCGTCGAGGAGTACACCCGCAACTTCCTCGTCTCCCAGGGCCTGGTCGCCGAGGAGGAGCCCGGCGACCAGGTCGAAGCCGAGGTCGCCCGCGAGCGGATCGTGCGCGCGAAGCGGGGCTGACGGTGGCCGGAGCACAGAGGATCTTCAAGGAGAAGATCAGAACGACCTCCACTCTGGAGAAGGTGTTCAGGGCCATGGAGCTCATCGCGGCGTCGCGCATCGCCAAGGCGCGCAACGCCGCCGAGGGCTTGGACCCCTACACCCGCGCCCTCACCCGGTCGATAGCCGCCGTCGCCCTGCACGACTCCGAGTCGGATCACCCGATGCTCACCGAGCGCACGGACACGAACAGGGTCGCAGTGCTCGTCGTCACCTCGGATCGCGGTATGGCCGGCGCCTATTCCTCTTCCGTGCTGCGCGAGGCCGATCGCCTGGTGGGCCAGCTGCGGGAGGAGGGGCGCGACCCCGTCCTATACGTGTGCGGGCGCCGGGGCGAGTCCTACTACCGCTTCCGCGGCGTCGAGGTCGTCAAGTCGTGGACCGGGGAGTCCGACAACCCGAGCATCGCGATGTCCGACGACGTCGCCTCGACCCTCCTCCGCCGCTACCTCGCTCCGGCCGACGACGGCGGGGTCGCGGAGCTCATCGTCGTGTGCACGCGCTTCGTCTCGATGGTCTCCCAGGTCGTCCAGGTCCGCCACATGCTGCCCCTGGAGGTCGTCGAGGCCGAGGACGAGGAGGCCGAGCCCGCGGCCGTCGACGAGCTCGGCGACCCGGTGGCCGCGGCCCGGCCGCTCTACGAGTTCGAGCCCTCCGCCGAGGAGGTCTTCGACACCCTCTTGCCGATGTACGTCAGCCAGCGCATGCGCTCTGTGCTGCTCATGGCCGCCGCCTCCGAGCTGGCCGCGCGACAGCAGGCGATGCACTCGGCCACGGAGAACGCCCAGAAGCTCATCGAGGACTACACCCGCATGGCCAACAACGCCCGCCAGGCGGAGATCACCACAGAGATCACTGAAATCGTCTCGGGCGCAGACGCGCTCAAGCAGGACGCGTAAACCCGCCGCGAAGGAGAGACATGACCGCCACGCTCGTATCCACCCCCGGAACCGGACGCATCGTCCAGGTCATCGGCGCCATCGTCGACGTCGAGTTCCCGGCCGACTCCCTGCCGGAGATCAACAACGCATTGACGACCCACGTCGACCTGTCCACCCAGGGCGAGGGCGAGAACTCCTACGAGATGCCGCTGGAGGTCGCCCAGCACCTCGGAGACAACATCGTCCGGTGCATCGCCATGAAGCCGACCGACGGGCTCGTGCGCGGCGCCGTCGTCACCGACACGGGGGCCCCCATCGTCGTCCCCGTCGGAGACGTGACCAAGGGCCACGTGTTCAACGTGTTCGGCGAGTGCCTCAACCTCGACGGCGACGAGCCCCTTCAGGTCGAGGAGCGCTGGCCGATCCACCGCAAGCCGCCGGCCTTCGACGAGCTCGAGCCCGAGACGCGGATGTTCCAGACGGGGATCAAGGTCATCGACCTGCTCACCCCCTACGTCCAGGGCGGCAAGATCGGCCTGTTCGGCGGTGCCGGCGTCGGAAAGACGGTCCTCATCCAGGAGATGATCCAGCGCGTGGCCCAGGACCACGACGGCGTCTCCGTGTTCGCGGGAGTGGGGGAGCGCACCCGCGAAGGCAACGACCTCATCCGCGAGATGGGCGAGGCCGGGGTCCTCGACAAGACCGCCCTCGTCTTCGGCCAGATGGACGAGCCGCCGGGCGTGCGCCTGCGCGTGGCGCTGTCCGGCCTGACCATGGCCGAGTACTTCCGCGACGTCGAGAACCAGGATGTCCTCCTTTTCATCGACAACATCTTCCGTTTCACCCAGGCGGGCTCGGAGGTCTCCACCCTGCTGGGCCGCATGCCCTCGGCCGTCGGGTACCAGCCGACCCTTGCCGACGAGATGGGCGCCCTTCAGGAGCGCATCACCTCCACGCGGGGGCATTCGATCACCTCGCTGCAGGCGATCTACGTGCCCGCCGACGACTACACCGACCCCGCTCCGGCCACGACCTTCGCCCACCTGGACGCCACGACCCAGCTCTCCCGCGAGATCGCCTCGCGCGGCCTGTATCCGGCCGTCGACCCGCTGACCTCCACCTCGCGCATCCTCGACCCGCAGATCGTGGGCCAGGCGCACTACGACGTCGCCACCCGCGTCAAGGCCATCCTCCAGAAGAACAAAGAGCTGCAGGACATCATCTCCATCCTCGGCGTCGACGAACTCTCCGAGGAGGACAAGGTCACGGTTGCCAGGGCCCGGCGCATCCAGCAGTACCTGTCGCAGAACACCTACACGGCTGTGAAGTTCACGGGCGTGGAGGGCTCGACCGTGCCGGTGGACGAGACCGTCGAGGCCTTCCGCCGCCTGGCGGACGGCGAATACGACCACATCCCCGAGCAGGCCTTCTTCAACATCGGCGGAATCGAGGACATCGAGCGGGCGTGGCACAAGCTTGAGAAGGAGCAGGGCTGATGCCCGCGGACGCGGCGCTCATGAAGGTCGAGATCGTCGACAGGAGGGGACGCGTGTGGGCCGGAGAGTCCGGGCACGTCTCCGTGCCGTCCCACGACGGCGCCATGGGCGTCCTTCCGGGGCACACGCCGCTCATGGCCCTCCTGAGCCCCGGAAGGGTCGAAGTCCTCCAGGGCGACGGCCGCCACCTCGTCTTCGAAGTCGACGGGGGCTTCGTCACCGTCGACGAGGACCTCGTGTACGTGGTCGTCGAGCAGTCCGACAAGGGGCATTCGGAGTAGGGTCGAAAGACACGAGAGGAGGCATATGGGTCCACTGGGGTACGTGTCCGCGATCCTGTGCGCCGCGCTGGTCTTCGCCCTGCTCGTGGTGATCGCCTATACGCTGCGGCTGCGCGCCCTCCTGTCCAAGTACGGCGCCGTCCAGTGCGCCCTGCGGCCCATCGGCGGGCGGTGGCGGACCGGCATCGCGACCTTCCAGGGGCACGCGATCGTCTGGTACCCCCGCAAGGCCGCCAACCTCAAGCCCGCCTTCGTGTTCTCCCGCGAAGGCCTCGAACTCGCGGGAAGCCACAGGGTGCCGTCCGACGCCGGTTCGCCAGAGATGTCGATCGTGGACATCTCCTCCGGCGGGAGACGCTACGAGCTGTTCATGCCCACCCTCGCGTTCGCGGGGCTCGTCTCCTGGATCGACGCGGCGGCCCCCTCGGAAGAGCCGACCGACCTCGGGTAGGCTTGCTCGGTATGCGCGTCGTTTTCGCTGAATGCTCCGTGGACTACTCCGGCCGCCTCGATGCACACCTCGACAGGGCGGTCAGGCTCCTGATGGTCAAAGCCGACGGCTCGGTGCTCGTCCACGCCGACGGCGGCTCGTACAAGCCGTTGAACTGGATGAGCGCCCCGTGCTCCCTGAAGGTCCGCACTCCCACCGACGTCGAAGCCGAGGAGGGGGTCGCCGAGGTGTGGGAGGTCAGCCACAGGAAGGCCGACGGCAGGCTCGTCGTCCGGATCTACGACGTCCTCGGCGATCACAGCATGGACTTGGGCGCAGAGCCCGGGTTGGTCAAGGACGGCGTCGAGGCGCATCTGCAGAGGCTGCTCGCCGAACAGGTCGAGCGCGTAGGGGAGGGGGTCAGCCTCGTCCGCCGCGAATTCCCGACGCCGATCGGACCCGTGGACCTCATGCTCCGCGACGGGGAGGGCGGCCACATCGCCGTGGAGGTCAAGCGGCGGGGCGAGATCGACGGGGTCGAACAGCTGACGCGCTACCTCGACCTGCTCGGGCGCGACCCGCTCCTGACTCCGCTGCGCGGAGTCTTCGCCGCGCAGGAGATCAAGCCCCAGGCCCGGGTGCTCGCCGAGGACCGGGGGATCGACTGCCTCGTCCTCGACTACGACGAGATGCGCGGGCTCGACAACCCCGAAGACCGCCTCTTCTAGGGCTGCGATGCGACGATCGAAGAAGCACTCCAGGCCCTTCCGCCCGATCGACGAACGGGCGGCTATGGGCGGCGTCAGACGCGAGACGGGCCGGGACGGAGTCGAATACAAGGTCCGCCGCATCCCTTCGGGCGCCAAGGACTACGTGTGCCCGGACTGCAACCAGAGGATCCCCGCCGGCCAGGACCACGTCGTCGTGTGGACCGAGGACACGCTGTGGGGAGCCCAGTACGGCATCGACTCGCGCAGGCACTGGCACTCCTCCTGCTGGCGGAGGTACCGCGCACGCGTGTGAGACACGCCTGCACCGCCACCGCTCCCGTCGGTATCGCGGATGCGTAAGACGCACCCGCATGCGTGAGGGCCCGGAACGCTCCGGGCCCTCACGCGCATTCGCGGTTTCTCAGCTGACCTTCTTGATGGCCGGCTTCGACCCCTTGGCGCTCTTCGCCTTCTTGGCGTTCTTCGCCTCGGCGGGCTTGGCGTCCTTCGGCGCCTTCTTCGCCTCAGGCTCCTTCTTCGCCTCGGCGGGAGCGGGCTCGGCGTCCTCGACCGGTGCGTCCTCGACCGCCTCGACGACCGCCTCGTCCTCGCCGGCGTCGCCGCCTTCCGCGACCTCGTCCATCCACGCCGGCCGCTGCGCGGCGACCGGGGCGGGCTTCAGCCCCGCGGCCTCCATGATGTTGGAGAGCACCAGCCCCGACTCGTTGGGGGCGAGCATGGCGCGCATGTCGTCCAGATAGGACGTCAGGGCGTCGCACTGCGCCTGGAGCGAAGCGACGTGCTCGTCCGCCTCGGCGGTGCGCGCGGCGGCCTTCGTCGCAGCGGCCTGGCGGATGCGCTGGGCCTCCTCGCGCGCGGCCGACAGGAGCTCCTCGGCCTCGTGCTGGGAGTCGGCGATCCTCGTGGCCGCTTCCCGCTTGCTCGACTCCGTCAGGGCTGTCGCGCGCTGGGTGGCGATGACCAGGCGACGCTCGGCGTCCTCGGCGCGGGATTCGGCGTCGGCGACCATGTTCTCGGTCTGGCGGCGGGCTTCGGCGTCAGCCGCGGCGCGCTCGGAGGCGGCCTCCTCGCGCATGGTCGTCACCTCTCGATTGGCGGCGGCCCTCAGGGCGGCGACCTCCTCGTTGGCCTCGGTGCGCAGGCGGTTGACCTCGCGTTCGGTCTCGGCGCGCAGCGTGGACATCTCCTGCTCGGTCGACGTGCGCATGTCCGCCAACTCGGCGTCCAGGCCCGCCTTCATGTGCTCGATCTCGTGGGCGGTCTGCGAGCGGAGCGTGGAGGACTCGTTGGTCGCCAGCGCCCGGACGCGGTCGGCCTCGCGCTCGGCCGAGGAGACGAGCTCTTCCGCCGTGTGCTGGGCATTCGCGGACAGCGCATCCGCCTCTTTGCGTGAATTGTTGCGGAGCTGTTCGGCTGCGGAGCGCGCCTTGGCGAGCGTCTCCTGGGCTTCGGACTCGGAGGAGGCGGCCAACTCGGCGGCCTGGGCCTGGGCGCGCGAGACGATGGCCCGTGCGTCCGCATTGGCCTGGGCCATGACGTCCATGGCCTGCTTCTCCGTCGAGCGGAGAAGGCGTTCGACGCGCGATCCGAGGCCTCCGTAGCTCGGCCGGTCGTTCTCCCGCAGTTGGCGCTGCGTGTCCGCGAGCTCTCCCGAGAGCCGCAGGACCTTCGAGTCGAGGTTGGACACCTGCGTGCGTGCTTCGTCCAGTTTCTCCTGAGTTTCCTCGAGCTGTACCTCGAACGAGTGGATCTGCTCGTCGACCTGAGCCCGGTCGTATCCACGGCGCACGACGGGGAATCGTGCGATTTCCTCAACCATTGTTTGGCCTTTCCAGATTGTGGCAGGGGGGTGTGTAGGCGCCGGCAACTCGTGCACATGGCTGAGAGACTCGGCTTCATCCCAACATGACTAGAATACGAGGAAGGAGGGTGATGTACCTAACCCGTTCCAGTGAATGTGAGACGGTATCGTTATTGAAACGTTATAAACTGAGGGTTGACGTTCCCGGGCGGACCGCCGCCGCGACGGCCGGCCTCACGACACACACGCGGAACACCTTCGGATGACGAGAGGGAGAATATGCGAAAGATCGCCGGCATCGCGCTATGCGTACTGGGCCTCATCGTTGCGATAGCGGGTTTTGCCACGGGAATACTGGGCAAGTCCGACGGCGAGGCCAAGGCCGTGGCCAAGGGTGGATCGACGCCTTACGTCTACACCGCGCCCGGCGTCCTAGACGCCGCCGACTCGAAAGTCAAGGTGCGAGTGGCCAGTGTGGATGGATCCAATGTCACTGTGGCGTTCGGAACTTCCCAGGACGTGGAGGCCTGGGTCAAGGGCGTCAAAGCGACCCGCATCACGGGTCTGAAGAGCTGGAAGGAGCTTGCGACCAAGAGCTCGCAGGGAACCGTGGAGGGGATCCCTGCGCTCAAGGACTCGGACATGTGGTTGGAGACCAAGACCGGCGGGAAGGTCGTCGAGGCCGTCTACGACGTCAACAAGCCGGGAGCCATCTCGCTCATCGCCACGACGGACAAGGGCAAGGCCCCGGAGGTCTCCCTGACGTGGCAGCTCGAGGAGAAGCGCCCGACCACCGTGCCCGTCATGGTCATCGGAGTCTTGCTCGCGCTCCTCGGCGTCGTGCTGCTCGTTCTGGCGGCTCAGGACGGGCGCCGGCGGAAGGAGCGCCTGGCGGTGCGCGAGCGCAAGGAGGCCCGCCGCGCGGCCAGGGCCGGCGCGGCCACGACGGTCTTGCCCTCCAGGAGCGCGAGCTCGTCCGCCGCGGGCGCCT
>ERZ773004.912-NODE-912-length-16540-cov-43.379133_pt1 | contig 16540 bp, 17 predicted proteins | sample MGYA00580667_ERZ773004 | MGnify/ENA primary metagenome ERZ773004 (study PRJEB29015, sample SAMEA2737963) | human oral metagenome | biome: human oral; feature: human-associated habitat; material: dental | place: China | collected 2123 ... | reverse complement strand
GTTACGACGGCGACCGATTTTCTTCATCAAACCACGGTAAGTAGCGTGGTCTTTTTTGTGTTGTTTGATGTGTTCGTTAAGGTGGTTGATTTCCCAAGTAAGGACAGCAACTTGAACCTCTACTGAACCTGTATCACCTTCGTGACGTGCATATTGTGCAATGATTTCATTTTTTTTCTCTTTTGAGATTGCCATGATAAGCTCCTTTTCTTTACGCTTCATCCGAGTGACAGGCTTGGCAATTCCTGCAACCAAGAAGAAGTTATTTGTCTTTAAGACATTCTTATTCTATCAGGAAGCCAAGTTTTTGTCAAATCTTCTACTTTTCCGCCAAAGTCAGCCAAATTTCATTAGCCAAAACGAGGATTTTCTACATACTTACTCCAAGGCTCGATCTAGCCAGTCACTTTTGACTTTGGAGCGGGTTTAGCTTATACTGGGATTAAGATGACACAAGGAGAAGAGCTTATGAAATATCTTGAATTTGGAGAAAACAAGCGAGAAATTTCCCAGATTATCATTGGGCTGATGCGAATTGCCCAAATGACTTCCAAAGAGGTGGAAGAACTGGTCGAAACAGCCTTGTCAGTCGGAATCAATGCTTTTGACTTAGCCGATATTTACGGTGGAGGCAAGTGCGAAGAAATTTTGGGACAAGTGCTCAAAAATCGACCTGACCTGCGGGCTAAGATGTGGATTCAGTCCAAAGTGGGAATCCGCATAGAAGAATTCACCTACTTCGACTTTTCCAAAGACTATATCCTAGAGGCAACAAACGGTATTTTACAGCGCTTGGGCGTGGACCACCTGGACTCTCTACTCTTGCATCGACCAGATGCCCTGATGGAGCCTAGTGAAATCGCTGAAGCTTTCGATCTGCTCAAATCTCAAGGAAAGGTTCTTGATTTTGGAGTGTCCAACCAGAACCCTATGATGATGGAGCTACTCAAAAAAGAGGTCAAGCAGCCTTTGGTGGCAAATCAGCTCCAACTGAGTGCAGCTTTTTCACCTGCCTTTGAGTCCAGCTTCCACGTCAACATGGAGGGAACAGCCGCAAATATGCGCGACGGTAGCATTTTCGAATACTGCCGCCTCAACGACGTCGTGATTCAGGCCTGGTCTGTCCTCCAGCACGGCTATTTTGAAGGCGTTTTTGTCGGTTCGGATAAATATCCCAAACTCAATGCCGTCCTGAACCGACTGGCAGACAAATACCAAATATCACCATTGGCAGTAGCTATTGCTTGGGTGCTACGCTATCCAGCCCACATGCAGGCGGTCATCGGTACAACCAAGACTAGCCGCATCATCGAATCAGCCAAGGCAGCAGATATTGAACTGACTAGAAAAGAATGGTACGAAATCTACTTAGCCTCTGGAAAAGATCTTCCTTAAAAAATGAGCCTAGAATCCGATCAATTTTCTACCAAGTGCTAGCTAAAGTACTGGCAGAAAATCTGTCCCGAGCATGTCCACTGTATAGCTTAAAGGGCAAATCACCTTGCGCAAGATTAGCTAGCACATAAAATTCCTATTTCACGAAAGGAAAAAACAAATGAACCACTTTGACACGATCATCATCGGCGGAGGACCGGCCGGCATGATGGCTGCCATTTCCAGCTCTTTCTACGGGCAGAAGACCCTGCTTCTTGAGAAAAATAAACGACTGGGCAAGAAACTAGCCGGAACGGGCGGCGGGCGCTGCAATGTGACCAATAACGGAAACCTAGATGACCTCATGGCCGGTATTCCGGGCAACGGACGCTTTCTTTACAGCGTTTTTTCCCAGTTTGATAACCATGATATCATCAACTTCTTTACAGAGAATGGTGTCAAACTCAAGGTTGAAGACCACGGACGTGTTTTCCCTGCGACAGACAAGTCCCGCACCATTATCGAAGCTTTGGAAAAGAAAATTGCAGAGCTGGGTGGCACTATCATCACCAATACTGAAATCGTCTCCGTCAAAAAATCTGATGAGCTTTTCACTGTCAGATCCAGCGACCAGACTTGGACCTGCCAGAAATTGATTGTGACAACTGGCGGCAAGTCCTACCCTTCAACTGGTTCGACTGGTTTTGGCCATGATATTGCCCGACACTTTAAGCACACGGTGACTGACCTAGAGGCTGCTGAAAGTCCTCTTCTGACTGACTTTCCTCACAAAGCGCTTCAGGGGATTTCGCTGGACGATGTAACCCTCAGCTATGGCAAGCATATCATCACCCACGACCTGCTCTTTACCCACTTTGGCCTATCCGGTCCGGCAGCTCTGCGCTTGTCTAGCTTTGTCAAGGGTGGTGAAACCATCTATCTAGATGTCTTGCCTCAGATGAGTCAGCAGGATTTGGCAGACTTTTTAGAAGAACATCGAGAAAAATCCCTAAAAAATGCTTTAAAAACCTTGCTACCAGAACGCTTGGCAGAATTTTTTGTTCAAGGATATCCTGAAAAAGTCAAACAACTCAATCTCAGTGAAAAAGAGGCTCTGATCAAACAAATCAAAGAACTGCTCATCCCTGTGACTGGCAAAATGTCTCTTGCCAAGTCCTTTGTCACCAAAGGCGGTGTCAGTCTCAAGGAAATCAATCCTAAAACCTTAGAAAGCAAACTCGTTCCCGGCCTCCACTTTGCTGGGGAAGTTCTAGATATCAATGCCCACACGGGTGGCTTCAACATCACATCTGCCCTCTGTACCGGCTGGGTGGCAGGCTCAAATCCAATAAGTACCAAATAAGAAAGGAAGTCTTTTGGAACATATTATTTTACTAAGAGGTGTTACTCCTAATGGAAAGAATGCTATTCCGAAAATGTCTTATTTGGTAGATATTTTGACAGAAGCTGGTTTTCAACACGTTCGAACCTATATTCAAAGCGGGAATATCATTCTTGAAAGTGACTTAGATTTAGAAGAAATACGAGAACACGTTCATACTCTGATAAAGGAAAAAATTGGGGCCGACTTAAAAATGGTTATCAAGAATAAGAACGATTTTGAAAAGATTGTTCATGAGAATCCATTTAAAGAAGGCTATCTTCATGATCGTGTACATGTGATTCTTTATCAGGGATTTATCCAAAGTCTGCCATTAGAAAAATTGAAAGCTGACTACGGTGAGGAAGAAATTTGTGTAGGCGATCACTGTCTCTACCTCTATCTCCCTAGAACTGCAAAACGAAAAAAGCTCAATACCAACTATCTTGAAAAGCTGTTTGGCGTAGATCTGACCATGCGAAAGTTAAACGTAGTGGAAAAGTTACTAATAAAATAGGAGAACAAGATGAACAGACGCGAAACAGTCGAATTCGTTAACATGTGTATGATTTATGACGGAGAAAAAGTTCTGGTCCAAGACCGAGGCAAGTCTGACTGGCCCGGCATCACTTTTCCTGGTGAAAGATATTGTAAAATATTTTAAAACTTATAATTATTTTCATTTACATTATTTTACACTAGCATTATAAATAAAATTATTAGAAAAAGTTTCGAATTAAACAAATAGAATACTATCTAATTTTTTTAAAAAATGTTACAATTGTAGCGAGAAAAAATCTCGGAGGTTGAATATGCTAATAGAATTTAAAGCAAAGAATTTTACATCTTTCAAAAATGAAGTGACATTCAGTATGGTCTCTTCAGAAAAATTACAGGAATTATTAAATAACCGAATTGAAATTGAAGCAGATTTCCATTTACTAAAATCTGCTAGTATTTTTGGAGCAAATGCTAGCGGAAAGAGTAATTTGTTGAACGCTTTAGGATTTATTGTTGCCTTTCTTCAACGTTCAATGTTAGAATCTCAAGAAGGTAAACGAAGTTTTAAAAATTTGACCTTTTCTTTAGATAACTCGAGCAAAGATAGTCCTACAGAATTTGAAATTTCCTTTCTTATGAATAAAAAAATTGTAACGTATAATTTTTCTCTTTTTCAAGGAGATGTAACATCAGAAAGTTTAGTTATAGATGATGACCTAATTTTTAAAAGAAATTCTGATGAGATTCTAGCCTACTCCTCTGATTTCTTTAAGACTGAAGAGGAGTTAAATTTAAAGTTTAGCCTAACAAATTCTAATTCACTATTTTTAACTGTTCTTTCTGTAACAAATACAAAAATAGCAGAAGATATTATTGAATATCTTACAGAAAATATTAATTTTTTATCTGGTTATGGAAATAATGCTAAATTTACTAAAAACATAATTAAAGAAAATGATGGCTATAGAACAAAAGTTCTAGATTTACTTAAGGTTGCTGATTTCAATATTACTGATTTGGATATCAAGCAACACGAATTTAAAATAGAACCTTTTGGTGACCCTAATGCAGAAATCCCAAAAGAGATTGTTGAAGAAGCACGAGAAGAGGCAAATCGCCTTTTGTCAAAGCATAATATTTATGATTCAAAAGGAATGATTGTTGATAGCAAGCTATTTGATGTAGAAGGGTTTGAATCTAGTGGAACTCGAGTATTCTTAAGTTTAGCAGGTCCAATTATTACCGTATTAGAAAAAGGGGGAATTTTAGTAATTGATGAAGCAGATGCATTGTTGCATCCTCTGGTTACTAAATATTTAATTGAACTCTTTAACAATATTGAGAACACTAACTCACAATTAATTATCACGAGCCATAATTCAAATATTCTTGATCAGGAATTATTAAGAAGAGACCAAATCTGGTTTGTAGAAAAAGATGAACTTGAAATTAGTCATTTGACTGCTCTGTCAGAATATAAATTTAATGGTTCCGTTGTTCGTAGTGATGAAAGATATGCGAAAAACTATTTAAAAGGCAAGTATGGAGCTATTCCTTACGTTAGAAATGATATGATTCATAGAATTTTCAAAGCTAATTCGGGAGATTAATTTGTTATGGGTAAGAAGAAATTCTCAAGAGACAAAAAAACTGGTACAAAAGAACAATTACCGATAATATTGATTGTATGCGAAGGAGAAAGAACAGAACCAAATTATTTTAATCAATTTGAAGTAACAAATATAAAAATAGAATCAAGGGGAATTGGAGATAATACTAAAAGGCTTGTAGAATATGCCATCAATGAATCACAAACAAATGATTATGATCAAGTTTGGTGTGTATTTGATAGAGATAGTTTCCCAAAAGACAATTTTAATAGCGCAGTGCAATCGGCTCAAAACAATAACTTCGGAATTGCTTATAGCAATGAATCTTTCGAACTCTGGTATATTCTACATTTTGAATTTTTAAATTCTCAGATTACTCGTGATCAATACATTAAAAAATTAAATGACATCTTTAAATCTAAAAAAGATGAAGGTTTTCCCGATTCTTATAAAAAGAATGATCCTGACATATACAGAATTTTAAAACCCTATCAACATACAGCTCTAAAAAATGCTAAGAATTTATCCAAAGATTATGAAAGTGAGTCAAAACCTTCATCCGCAACACAATGTCCTGTGACTTATGTATATAAATTAGTTGAAGAGTTAAATAAATGGATTCCATCACGTCGACTTGATTAATAAAATATAAAATTTGAATTAAGTGTTAAAAATTCTAATATGTTAGCACTACTTTCCCGGTGGGCATGTAGAACGCGGGGAATCTTTTACCGATGCCGTTATCAGAGAAGTCAAAGAAGAAACTGGATTAACCATATTCAATCCTCAACTTTGTGGCATAAAGAATTGGTATGATGATAAAGATTTTCGTTATGTCGTCCTGCTCTATAAGACAAAACACTATTCCGGTGTGCTGCAATCCTCAGACGAAGGAAAGGTCTGGTGGGAAGATTTTAAAAATCTGTCCCATTTAAAGCTAGCAACAGGTGACATGTCAGATATGCTTCGTGTGTTTCTAGAAGATGATTTAAGTGAATTCTTTTACTATAAAGACGGTGACGACTGGCTGTATGACTTGAAGTAAAAAATGAGAGTGAGACAGAAATCGGTAATTCGTTAGACTTCGATTTCGTCGTCCCACCTCCGCACAGTTGAGTAGGGCTGTAAAAGCTGATGAAATCAGCCTAGTAGAGCCCACTCAACCACTGCGTCTTACTCGACAATCCAAAAACAATTGAGAGGCTAGGACTTTTGTCCCAGCCTCTTTTATTCTGTATTTGTCCGAACATAAGCAGCAATCACATCTGCTGTGTACTGGGCAGTGCCTGGTCCAAATTGATCGATATTTTTCTTGAATTCTGGATTGTGGACATAGCCCTGACCGATGTGGGCAAAGACTTGCAGTGAGCAGTCAAAACCATAAGTGCGAATGGCTTGTAAGAGACGCGCTGCCTGCTCTTGATTTTCTGCTGCTTCAATCGGCAAGCCTTGCTGCATATTCTCTGCCAGACTTTGAAAAACTTGATTGAAGGCTGCGGCAGATTCTTCTTCCCGTCCATTTTGACGAACCAATGCTTCCGACATGACTTCTTGACCGTATTCTTCGACGGCTTCTTGATGATATTTGTGATTGTCTTCATAGGTAAAACCTGCGAATTTTTCTTTCATTGTCATTTTTCTTTCTCCCTTTTCATCTTGGATGGTTTTTTGCAAGGTGGAAATCAAGGTATCCAAGCGGTCTCTTTCCTGCTGCAAATACTCTAACTGCCTAACCAGATGCGGCAATAAGGCCTGTTCATCCTGACTCAGCAGCTCTGCTATTTTCTCCAAAGAAAAACCCAGATACTTATAGTAAAGGATGACCTGCAGCCGCTCTAAATCAGCTTGGCTGTATGTTCGATAGCCATTTTCTGATTTGGCGGGGACTAACAGTCCGATTTTATCATAATGATGCAGGGTTTTGACAGAGACTCCTGAAAGCTGCGCAGCTTCTTTGATATGGTACATGATAGACCTCCTTACTACTATAGTATAAGCCCTGACCAAAGGTCAGAGTCAAGCTTTTTTAGAAATTTTTTTAAACCTATTTAAAGTTCCCAAAGCGTCTAGCATTATTTACGAGAAACCATAGCAATAAAGCCCAGTTTTTCCTGATTTTTTTGAAACATCTTAAACATCTTCATAAACTGGCCGTAGTTCTCTTTTTTAAGGGCATTAAAGCAGATTTTCAGAGTTCCTCCAAGTCCTTCATCATAAATCATACCTCGAAGGCTCATCAAGGTCATTTCGCCGACAAAAGTGTCTACACGATTAAAAGCGTGAGAACGCGCCAGCTGAATCCAAGAGCCTTCTGTCAGAGGACCGACATTGACATTAATTGCACGAGATAGCTCTTCCCGGACATTCTCATCTTTTTGCTTGAGCATAACATCGTGTGTGAGAAGCACTCCGCCTGGCTTCAGCACCCGGTAGTACTCATCCATACATTTGGCCTTCCCCTTATCCGTCTGCATAGTCAGCATGGCTTCATTGATAACAATATCAAACAAATTATCATCATAAGGTAGCTTCATAGCATTAGCCTGCTCAAATGTGACGAGTTCACTCACACCAGCCTTGTCTCCATTAAGCTTAGCCTGAGCCAGCGCAGCCTTATCCAAATCAACTGCAGTAATCTGGCAGCCATATCTTTTAGCCAGCTCGATCGTTGTAGTCCCCATATTGCAGGCAACCTCTAGAACCTTCTTTTCGCTAGAAAACTGCCCCTGCTCAATCAGCCAGTCGGTCGCCAGCTTACCACCGGGACGAAGACGTTTCTTTCCTAACTTTGCTAAAAATTTATGACCTGCTTCTGCCATTTCTGAACCTCCATGATTTTGATTGGTTCCATTATAGCATAAAATATTATATTTTCAGATAATTCTTAGAATTCGGCAAAAAACAGACCGAATCAACCGATTCAATCTGTCTTGTATCTCTTTACAGCCCGAGAAATCCAGCCAGATAGCGCAGTACGGCCACCAAGACTACACCGAATACAACAGTTGCAATCAAGTTCTTATACTTAAAAGCCACATAAGTCGTCGGAAAAACAGCCAGCAAATCCAGCCATTTAAAACTCGGCAACTGACCTGTTTTAGCATTAGTAACACTGGATAAGATAAGGGCAAAGATAATAGAAACTGGCAGATATTTGAGAAAACGCTCTACCATAGGCGGAAGCCCCTTGTACTTGACTAGGATAAAGGGCAAAACCCGCGGAATCCAAGTGACTAGGGCTGACAAAAGAATAGCCAGCAAAATATACTTACTTATCATCCAAAATCACCCCCACTGTACAGCCTAGTAAGGTTGCAAAAAGCACCGCCAGCGAATTTTGAAGCAGCATGGTCAGGAGCAAGTAGGCAAGACCCACCACGCCCAAGACGAAAAAGAGCTTCTTTATCTTGACTCGTCGCAGCATGATTGTAAACTGAGAAGAGAAAATGCCAATAAACATGGCGACTAGGGCAAAGTCCAGGCCGAAGCTCTCAGGATTGGGCAGAAGGGCACCGAGGGCAGTTCCCAAAATAGACCCCAAAATCCAAGAAGTATAACTCATGAAATTGTTACCCATCATCCAACTAGCAGCGATTTCCTCTATATGTGCCCGCTCTCCCATCAAGACCCCATAAGATTCATCCGTCAAAAAAGAGCCAATGACAATATTCTGCATCAAGCTAGACTTACGAAAAAGAGTTGATGCATGCAGACAGAGCAGAAGATGCCGGATATTGATGAGAAAAACAGTCAGTGCGATGGCCAAAACCGGCGCCTGCTGGGCAAATAAACCAATCATGGCAAACTGGGCACTGCCCGCATAAACCAGAATACTCATCAGCCCCATCTCCAAGGGATTCATATAGGGTGCCGCCATGATGCCACAGGCTAGGCCAATCCCAATATAGCCCAGAGCCGTTGGCACTGCCGCCTGTGCTCCCTGTTTAAATGTCTGTCCGCGCATTCTTCTCCTTTACTCCATCGTTTCAAAAGCCAGACTCGGCTTAGCATTGAGTTCCAAACTGGCAAAATTCTTCTTATTCCACTCACTGACACTGGCATAGGCAATCATACCAGCATTGTCACCGCAAAGCCGCAGAGGTGGAATAATCACCTTCACATCCTGAATCTCAGCTGCCAAGCGTTCTCTCAGGCCTTGATTGGCCGCAACACCGCCCGCCACGACCAGAGTCTTGACTGGATATTTTTCCAGTGCTTTCTTAGTCTTGGCCATGAGAATATCCATGACCGCTGCCTGAAAGCTTGCTGATAAGTCTTGGTTAGACAAGACCTCTCCTTTTTGCTGGGCATTGTGGTGCAGGTTGATAAAGGCCGACTTGAGGCCGGAAAAAGAAAATTCCAGATTGTCTTCCTTAATCATAGCCCGCGGAAAATCATAAATATCCTGTCCCTCATGAGCTAACTGATCAATCTCTCGACCTGCTGGATAGGTCAAGCCCATGACTCGACCGACCTTATCATAGGCTTCACCGACCGCATCATCGCGGGTCTCCCCCACAATCTTATAATCACCAGCCTGACTGACATAGACCAATTCAGTATGACCGCCACTGACCAAAAGAGCCAGCAAGGGAAATTCTAAGGGCTCCACACTTTGGGCTGCCATCAGGTGTCCAGCCATATGATTGACTGGAATCAGGGGAATATCATGAGCCCAGGCAAAGGACTTGGCCGCTGCCAAGCCGACCAGAAGCGCCCCAACCAGACCAGGACCATAGGTAACGGCTACTGCTGTGACCTGCTCCTCGCTAATCCCTGCTTCTGCCAAGGCCTCTTCAATGCAAACCGTAATGACCTCCACATGGTGGCGGCTGGCCACTTCCGGTACCACTCCGCCAAAGCGCTTGTGGCTCTCAATTTGGCTGGCAATGACATTGCTCAAAAGCTCAGTGTCATTCTTCAGAACCGCCACACTGGTCTCGTCACAAGACGTCTCAAAAGCTAAAATATATCTATCTTTCATGATTCTCTCTTTTCATGACAATCGCATCTTCCACCGGAGCATGGTAGTATGCCTTCCGCCGCGCGATTTCTTTAAATTTTTCTTTTTTGTAAAATAGCAGAGCTGGCTTGTTGGACTCCCTCACTTCGAGGAATATTTCCTTGTCGGCAGGCAAAAAGTCGAACAAGGCTGTCGCGATTTTCTGTCCCTGGTAGCTAGGCAATACAGCAATCTGCAAAACTTCTGCTTCAAAGTCTGTCTCCTGCCAGACTAAAAAGCCGACAAGCTGACTTTCATCTTCTGCTAGCGCACAACTGTTCACATCCGAGCGCAGAACCTCTTCCACTTGTCTCGCAGTCCAAGGACTAATTTCATAAACTGCAAGCAAGAGCTGCTCCAGCTCTTCTGCCAAAACTACCATGTCCACATCCGAGCTGTCGCTCCATTTTCTCAACTTAATCATAGGCGCTGAATGTAAGAATTACTGGATTCCTGGTGGTTCTTGAGCCAATTTTCCTCGGCTTCTACCCGCTTGAGATAGTTAGGAACAAAATCATGAATGGACTGGGCTGGCAAGACTAAACCGAGACGACCAATAGCTGCGGCATCTGGCAAAGTCGGCTGAATGGCAGCCTTAGGAAGAGCCGCTTCAATCTGCTCCACAAAAACTGCTGTCTCTCCGACAAAAGTAACTGGCTGATTAGCAGCGCCAGCCATTTCCAACACCTCTGCCAAAGGCAGATGAGCTTCCGGCCGTACAGCCTGACCAGACTGGTAAAAGCCAGCATAGACATTATTGCGGCGGGCATCCATGATAGGAATGACCAAACCTTCCACCCGCTCTGGGACTAGCCCCAGTAAACTAGACACACCAACCAGCTCAATCTTGAGGGTATGGGCCAGAGTCTTGGCTGTCGCCACCGCAATTCTCAGACCTGTGTAGCTGCCCGGCCCCTGCGCCACCGCGATACGATCCAAATCCGTCGGCTTCATATCCAGACTATTCATCAGAAAATCAATAGCCGGCATAAGGGTAATGCTATGATTTTTCTTGATATTGAGCGTCACCTGCCCCAAGAGCTCCTCATTCTCTAAAATCGCTAGAGACAGAGCCTTATTTGACGTATCTATCGCTAAAATGTTCATCATTTTCTTCCTTACTCGAGTGTTTGCTTCTTATTATACTACAAAAGCAGCGACAAGGGTAGAGAGAGGCAGTCATTTGATGACCCAGATTGTCCTCAAAAGCTTTTCTGAAAATCTCCACAAGATTTTCTCGGCTATGTCTTTTACTAAAAGCTGGTTTTATGATATAATTGGTTAGAATTATATCGAATCAAGATCAATCTACTACTCATAAAACTGAATAAAAGAAAACAGCTGATTAGCTGTCGTTTTCTGTAGCTTGATCGTGAAAAATGGAAGGAAATAAAATGATTTACAAAGTTTTTTATCAAGAAACAAAAGAACGCAGCCCACGCCGTGAACAAACACGTGCCCTGTACTTGGATATAGAAGCAACCGATGAATTAGAAGGCCGCATTCAGGCTCGTAAGTTAGTCGAAGAAAACGCCCCTTACAATATTGAATTTATTGAGCTCTTGTCTGACAAACACCTCGAATACGAAAAAGAGTCAGGCACTTTTGAATTGACGGAGTTCTAACCCATGGCATATACCTTAAAACCCAAAGAAGTTGGCGTTTTTGCGATTGGTGGGTTAGGCGAAATCGGTAAAAACACCTACGGGATTGAATACCAAAATGAAATCATCATCGTGGATGCCGGTATCAAGTTCCCAGAAGACGACCTGCTAGGAATCGACTATGTCATTCCCGACTACTCTTATATCGTGGAAAATATTGACCGCGTTAAAGCTGTTCTCATCACCCACGGGCACGAGGACCATATCGGCGGTATTCCTTTCCTGCTCAAGCAAGCCAATGTTCCTATCTATGCTGGTCCTTTGGCCCTGGCCCTCATTCGCGGCAAGTTAGAAGAGCATGGACTTTTGCGTGATGCCAAGCTCTATGAAATCAATCAAAACACAGAACTGCAGTTCAAGCATCTGAAAGCTACTTTCTTCCGGACAACCCACTCTATTCCTGAGCCCCTGGGAATTGTCATTCATACGCCGCAGGGTAAGATTGTCTGTACAGGTGACTTCAAGTTTGACTTTACACCAGTCGGTGAGCCGGCCGACCTGCACCGCATGGCTGCTCTGGGCGAGGAAGGTGTGCTCTGTCTCCTATCTGACTCGACCAATGCTGAAGTCCCAACCTTTACCAATTCCGAAAAAGTTGTCGGCCAGTCTATCATGAAGATCATTGAAGGCATTAATGGACGGATTATTTTCGCCTCCTTTGCTTCAAACATCTTCCGGCTCCAGCAGGCAGCAGATGCTGCTGTCAAGACCGGTCGTAAGATTGCGGTCTTTGGCCGTTCCATGGAAAAGGCTATTGTCAATGGGATTGAGCTGGGCTATATCAAGGTTCCCAAGGACACCTTCATCGAGCCAAATGAACTCAAGGACTACCCAGCTGGTGAAGTGTTGATCATGTGTACTGGAAGCCAGGGTGAGCCTATGGCAGCCCTGTCTCGGATTGCCAATGGCACCCACCGTCAGGTTCAGCTGCAACCAGGAGATACAGTTATCTTCTCATCTAGTCCTATCCCTGGTAATACGACCAGCGTTAACAAGCTGATTAACATCATTTCCGAGGCTGGTGTAGAAGTGATTCACGGTAAGATTAACAATATCCACACCTCTGGACACGGTGGCCAACAAGAGCAGAAGCTCATGCTTCGCTTGATCAAGCCTAAATATTTCATGCCAGTCCATGGGGAATACCGTATGCAGAAAGTCCATGCAGGTCTAGCCGTTGATACTGGAGTACCAAAAGACAATATCTTCATCATGAGCAATGGTGATGTGCTGGCTCTGACAGCTGACTCAGCTCGTATTGCCGGCAGCTTCAACGCTCAGGATATCTATGTCGATGGAAACCGCATTGGTGAAATCGGAGCCGCAGTCCTGCGCGACCGTAAGGACCTGTCAGAGGACGGTGTTGTCCTGGCTGTCGCAACGGTTGATTTTGAGTCCAAGATGATTTTAGCCGGTCCAGATATTCTCAGCCGTGGCTTTATCTACATGCGCGAATCAGGTGACCTCATTCGCCAAAGCCAGCGCATCCTCTTCAATGCCATTCGCATTGCACTCAAGAATAAAGATGCCAGCGTCCAATCTGTCAGCGGCGCTATCGTCAACGCCTTGCGTCCTTTCCTCTACGAAAGTACCGAGCGCGAACCTATTATCATTCCGATGGTGCTTACACCAGACGAAGACAACTAAAAAATAAGCTTTGCTAGTCTAGCAAAGCTTATTTTTTGTAAACTTTAATGGTAATTGGCAATTGACTTCCATCTATTGAGAATGGCTCAGCTCAGTCGCTTGATGAAATGATATTTGGTCACACCTTTTTGGGGCACATCTTCCAGACTGGCGTAGATTTCATAGCCTTGCTTGATGTAAAAATCCCTGGCCTGATAAGATTTAGTGGACAAGGTAATGCTAATTACTCCAGCTTCTGCAGCCTTTTCTTCTAATTCTGCCAGCAGACTGGCTCCCAAACCTTTTTTCTGATGTTCCTTATCTACCACTAAGGCCTTGATATGAATGTTTTCCAACACCTGCTGAGCATGGAGCAAAGCGATTAAGTTTCCTTCCTCTTCCCGTGTCAGATAATAATCCTTGGGCTCAAGTTCTTCAAGCCTAGTCGACCCAAAAGAAGCCTCATATTGCTCCTTGAAAACTTGCTCAATAAAGTCTTGAAATTCTGTCATTTCTTTCTCCTAACGAAAAAGCAGAATAATAACTCTGCTTTTTCCTTCTTTATTCCCCTTCAAAGACATCTTTCATCTTATCAAAGAAGCCTTTCTTCTTAGGGCTCACTGTGATGTCTCCAGCCGCTGCAAAATCCTTAAGAGCCGCCTTTTGACGGTCATTGAGGCCTGTTGGCGTTACGACATTGACAGTGACATATTGGTCACCTACACTTCCATCGCGCAGATTTGGTGCTCCCTTGCCACGCAGACGGAAACGTTTGCCAGTCTGAGTTCCTTCTGGGATTGTCAGTTCGACATTTCCATGGACAGTTGGGATTTCCACACTGTCACCCAGAGCTGCTTGCACAAAGTTGAGGTTGAGCTTGTAGTAAATGGTAGAACCGTCACGTTCAAATTTATCGCTTGGCTCAACGTTCACCACTACATATAGGTCTCCGTAAGGACCGCCATTAAAGCCTGCCTCACCTTGACCCGCCAAGCGAACTCGTTGACCTGTTTCCACACCAGCTGGAATTTTTACATGAACGCTATGCGCTTGCTTTTCATGTCCCGTTCCATGGCAGGTTTCGCATGGACTTTTGATTTCTTGTCCGCGACCGTGACAGACATCACAGGTTACTTGTCGACGCATCATACCTAGTGGTGTCTGAGTATCGACGTTAATAACACCAGAGCCGTGACAGCGGCCACAAGTTACTGGGCTAGTTCCTGGCTTAGCACCTGAACCATGACAAGTCCGACAGCTAGCCTCACGATTGTATTTCACTTCTTTTTCTGTACCGAAAATAGCCTCTTCAAAGCGGAGATTTACCCGATACTGGAGATCATCTCCTTGACGCGGAGCGTTTGGATTACGAGTCGCGCCACCGCCAAAGAAGCTAGAAAAGATATCTTCGAAGCCACCAAAACCAGAGCCATCAAAGCCACCAAAACCAGAGCCATCAAAGCCACCATTGGCGCCCGCTGCGCCGTATTGGTCATAGGCCGCCCGCTTTTGCTCATCGCTCAGCGTTTCATAAGCCTCCTGGACTTCCTTATATTTATCTTCCGCCCCAGGCTCCTTATTGATATCTGGGTGATATTTTTTAGATAATTTCCGATAGGCTCTCTTAATCTCATCCTGAGAAGCATTCTTAGAGACACCTAAACGATCATAAAATTCTGTATTGTTCATATAAGATACCAAGAGCGAACAGAAAGCGACTGAAATTTAGGAAACCGACAAGAAATCTTGATTTCTTAGGAGGTTTATCTAATTTCCAAGCTTTCCGCTCGGGTTCAATTACGAACACCCTTGTTCCTTTCTGTTAATATTGCTGAACGAAACCTCAATTTAGGTCAGTTTCAGTTCCTTTCTAACTTAGTTTAAAGAAGAACCAAAAATTTACGTTCCAACTCTTTTTTTACCGAAAAACAGAGGCTGGGTTGCAACCTCTGGATTTCTTCCTATCATTATTACATTTAGACAAAGTACCTTAGTAATTCGTCATTCTTAACGAGTTAGGCTTAACTGAGTTTCGGCTAAAAACTTCGGAAAAAAGATAAGCCATCTTTTGTGCATCGCACAAGACGATGGCTTCCTATTTTTCTTTCGTTTTCTTAACGCCTCAACATCTTATTTTTCCGTAAACTCTCCGTCTACGACGTCATCGCCTGCGTTTCCTGTTGCTTGTGCGCTTTCTGCTCCTGCTTGAGCTTGTTGGGCTGCTGCGGCTTGTTCGTAAAGTTTAACAGCAAGGCCTTGAGCTTTTTCGTTCAATGCTTCCAGTTTTGCTTTCATTTCGTCCAAGTTGTTATCCTCTTGCGCTTTCTTAAGGTCATCAAGGGCAGCTTGAGCAGCGTCGCGTTCTGCGTCGAAGCCTTTGCCTTCAGTTTCTTTGATAGTCTTTTCAGTCGCAAAGATAGCTTGGTCAACTTCGTTACGAAGGTCAACTTCTTCCTTACGTTTCTTATCTGCTTCAGCGTTCGCTTCTGCATCTTTCATCATACGGTCGATTTCTTCATCAGTCAAACCTGAGTTTGATTGGATGACAATTGTTTGCTCTTTTTGAGTTCCAAGGTCTTTAGCCTTAACAGATACGATACCGTTCTTATCGATGTCAAATGTTACTTCGATTTGAGGGATTCCACGAGGTGCAGCTGGAATGTCTGTCAATTGGAAACGTCCAAGAGTCTTGTTATCTGCTGCCATTGGGCGTTCACCTTGAAGAACGTGGATATCAACGGCCGGTTGGTTGTCTGCTGCAGTTGAGAAGACTTGTGATTTAGATGTTGGAATAGTAGTGTTGCGATCGATGAGTTTTGTGAAGACGCCACCCATTGTTTCGATACCAAGTGACAATGGAGTTACGTCAAGAAGGACAACGTCCTTAACATCACCAGTGATGACACCACCTTGGATAGCAGCACCCATGGCAACCACTTCATCAGGGTTCACTGATTTGTTTGGTTCTTTACCAGTTTCAGCTTTAACAGCTTCTACAACGGCTGGGATACGAGTTGAACCACCGACAAGGATCACTTCGTCGATATCTGACAAGCTCAAACCTGCATCTGAAAGGGCTTGACGAACTGGAACTTTTGTACGTTCTACAAGGTCACGAGTCAAATCGTCGAATTTCGCACGAGTCAAAGTCATTTCCAAGTGAAGAGGTCCAGCTTCACCTGCAGTGATGAATGGCAAGCTGATTTGAGTTGAAGTTACACCAGAAAGGTCTTTCTTAGCTTTTTCAGCCGCATCTTTCAAACGTTGCATTGCCATCTTGTCAGTAGACAAGTCAATACCGTTTTCTTTCTTGAATTCTGCTACCAAGTGGTCGATAATCTTTTGGTCAAAGTCGTCACCACCGAGTTTGTTGTCCCCTGCA
>ERZ773004.909-NODE-909-length-16558-cov-46.457735_pt1 | contig 16558 bp, 22 predicted proteins | sample MGYA00580667_ERZ773004 | MGnify/ENA primary metagenome ERZ773004 (study PRJEB29015, sample SAMEA2737963) | human oral metagenome | biome: human oral; feature: human-associated habitat; material: dental | place: China | collected 2123 ... | reverse complement strand
CTTCCAACTTTCATAAACTATTGTTAAAATTTAAAGTAGTTCCAATGTGCATTTACCAATAACAAAATTGGGACAAGTTTTAAAGTTTTCTTCATACCAGAACTTACTTTCCGTTTTTATTTATTATATAATAAATAAAACTAAAACAATATTTTGTTGTGAAAGTGGGAAATCTGATGAAGTCACATCTTGGAAAAACATTGAGAAAAGTAAGACAAGGAAAGCAAATCAGTTTATGTTCTGTAGCAGATGAACACCTTTCAAAATCACAAATATCTCGTTTTGAACGTGGCGAATCAGAGATATCTTGTATTCGACTAATCAATATTTTAGATAAATTACATATTACTTTGGACGAATTTCTTATTTTACATGATAAAGACTACTCCAATACCGAATCATTTGCTAACTTAGTACAGTACATTCGAAAGCAATACTCATCACAAAATATCAATAATATAAAATGTCTACTTTCTGACTCCTCAAATTACACCTTAAATTCCTTTGAAAAAACCATGGTAAAATCCATTCTACACACAATGGATTCGACTATCATTCCATCAGATGAAGAGTTACTTCAACTGACAGATTATCTCTTCAAAGTTGAAAGATGGGGGCATTATGAAATTATTTTATTAGGGAACTGTGTACGAACAATTAATTACAACTCCTACTTCCTACTAACAAAGGAAATGTTAAATAATTACATTTACTCTTCTCTAAATAAAACTAATAAACGAATTGTCACTCAGCTTGCTATAAATTGTTTCATTCTTAGCATCGATAAGGAAGAATTTTCAAATTGTTCCTATTTAATTGATGAGATAAAGGAGTTGTTAGATAACGAATTAAACTTTTATGAACAGACGGTTTTCCTATATGCGACCGGTTACTATGAATTTAAGCGTCAATCAGGTAATGGAATTGAAAAGATGAAACAGGCCTTAAAAGTTCTAGATATTTTAGGAGAAGAAAAGTTAAAATTACACTATACTAGTCATTTTGATAAACTAAAGTGAGTTTAAGGGGTACTGGATCAGACTCTACCAAGAAGCCACTATCAATCAATGGAGTACAAATGTATTGTGGCTTAAAGACTCTCATTTAGTTGATTTGCTAAGTAGTGTACCAGTTATCATTCAATCAGATGCTGAAAAAGTAGCTAGGATTTTACAGGTTATAAGCATGTGGCAATAAAAATGAGACAGGCTTCAAAACCAACAAATAATTTTGATTTCCATAGTGCAAAATGCTATATCACCTGCTAAGGATTCCAGTTTGTTTGATATTGAGATTTCATTAACTGCCCAAAAGGAAAAAAGGGAGGAGGAGAGTACCTACCTGATAGTATTGTTAGATAAATAATGTCCATCAACAGAGTGGAGTCAAAAAATTAAATGTCAGAGGGCGTAACCTTGATGGGCATATTGAAACAGTAGATTTAATATCCAATAAAATAATGGAAATAATTGATTTTCCATATGATGAAAAGAGAACATTGAATCCTTCTTCGGTATTTTCAGAGATGTATTTAAAGTATTCGGATAATAAATACAAGGTGTTGAGAAACAGATGAAAAGTATTAAACGTAATAGGTTTTGAATAATATATTTAATCATAGCAGTTTTTATCGGTCTACTTAGTGTTCCTTTATCATAAAAACTTTACTAAAATATCCAAATGATACGTATTTATCTAAAAAGGTAGTGAAAAAGGTAGTGATTCGAATGATTTATACTGCAATGTACTGAATTCAAGAAAAAGAAAAAACGCTTGAAATCAGCGTTTTTCTTCTGTATTGATTCGTATTGAATGCTTACTTAACCTCTGTAAACACAACGTGTTTGCGAAGTTTTGGTGAGTATTTCTTCAATTGAAGACGGTCTGGAGTGTTACGTTTGTTTTTAGAAGTAAGGTACAAGCGTTCACCAGATTCTTTGTGTTCAAGTGTAATATTTACGCGCATGGTATCTCCCTTCTATTATTCAGCTGCAGCAGCTTTAGCGATTTTACGTCCTTTGTAGTATCCTTTAAGTGATACACGGTGAGAACGTGAGTAATCTCCAGTAGTTTCGTCAAAGTTTACAGATGGAGCTGTTACTTTGTAGTGTGTACGACGTTTGTTTTTCTTCGCTTTTGAAGTGCGACGTGCAGGTACTGCCATTGTTTGTTTCTCCTTTTAGAATGTAATTCGATGCAATCTCATGATTTTCATCAACTTTAACAGTATAACAAAACTTTTTTGTAAAGTAAAGTTACTTGACAGAAATTTTTGATTTTCTTTTTGACAATAGCAAAGCTTTTTAGCAGTTGCACCTATTTTTGGAGTATTGTTCCAATATTCTGAAAATTTAAAAATTTTCTTCTGTCCAACAGAGCATAAGTGTGGTATAATAAAGCACAAAGATGACTACAATGAAAGGGAAAGACATGACAGATAAATTAGATACACGCCACAGAAGTAAGATTTATGACAGTATGGTCAAATCTCCTAACCGCGCCATGCTTCGCGCGACAGGGATGACGGACAAGGATTTTGAAACTCCAATTGTCGGAGTGATTTCGACTTGGGCTGAAAATACGCCTTGTAATATTCACCTACATGATTTTGGTAAGCTAGCCAAGGAAGGAGTAAAAGAACAAGGTGCTTGGCCTGTTCAATTCGGTACGATTACCGTAGCTGACGGGATTGCTATGGGAACACCGGGTATGCGCTTCTCTCTGACTTCACGTGACATCATCGCAGACTCCATCGAAGCTGCCATGGGCGGACATAATGTGGATGCTTTCGTCGCTATCGGCGGCTGTGACAAGAATATGCCTGGCTCCATGATTGCCATTGCTAATATGGATATTCCGGCCATTTTTGCTTATGGTGGAACTATTGCACCGGGAAATCTGGATGGCAAAGACATTGACTTGGTGTCCGTCTTTGAAGGTATCGGGAAGTGGAATCATGGCGATTTGACTGCTGAGGAAGTGCGCCGCATTGAGTGTAATGCCTGCCCTGGCCCTGGTGGCTGTGGCGGTATGTATACGGCAAATACTATGGCAACAGCTATTGAAGTCCTAGGGATGAGCTTGCCAGGTTCTTCTTCTCACCCAGCAGAATCTCAAGATAAGAAGGATGATATCGTGGAAGCTGGTCGAGCAGTTGTCCGTATGCTGGAAATGGGGCTCAAGCCATCTGACATTCTGACTCGCGAAGCCTTTGAAGATGCGATCACAGTGACCATGGCTCTGGGCGGCTCTACCAATGCTACTCTGCACTTGTTGGCCATTGCCCATGCGGCTAATGTGGAGCTGACCTTGGATGATTTCAATGTTATTCAAGAGCGCGTGCCACATTTGGCGGATTTGAAACCATCTGGCCAGTATGTCTTCCAAGACCTATACAATGTCGGTGGTGTGCCTGCCGTTATGAAATATCTTTTGGCGAACGGCTTTTTGCACGGTGATCGCATCACTTGTACAGGTAAGACGGTGGCGGAAAACTTGGCTGACTTTGCTGGCTTGACGCCAGGTCAGAAGGTTATTATGCCGCTTGAAAATCCAAAACGTGTGGACGGTCCATTGATTATCCTGCATGGTAATCTAGCTCCAGATGGCGCGGTTGCCAAGGTATCAGGTGTTAAAGTTCGTCGTCACGTCGGGCCTGCTAAGGTCTTTGACTCAGAAGAAGCTGCCATTGATGCAGTGCTGGCCGATGAAGTAGTCGATGGCGATGTAGTCGTGGTTCGATACGTTGGTCCAAAGGGTGGCCCTGGTATGCCAGAAATGCTGTCACTTTCTTCTATCATCGTAGGGAAAGGTCAAGGAGATAAGGTGGCCCTCTTGACAGACGGTCGCTTCTCAGGTGGTACCTACGGTCTCGTTGTCGGACATATCGCTCCGGAAGCTCAGGATGGTGGCCCGATTGCCTATCTTCGTACAGGCGATATGGTCACGGTTGATCAAGATACCAAAGAAATTTCCATGGCAGTTTCTGAAGAAGAACTTGAAAAACGCAAAGCAGAAACAACTATTCCACCGCTTTATAGCCGCGGTGTACTTGGTAAATATGCTCACATGGTATCCTCTGCCGCTAAAGGTGCTGTTACCGACTTCTGGAAACCAGAAGAAACAGGGAAGAAATAGCCTATATATGACAAAAAAAACCGCTAGTTTTTCTAGCGGGTTTACTATTTTATTTAATGCAGATGAACTAGGCATCTTTTTATCTAGGACTAATCCCTAACGCAATTCGTCCAAAGCGACTGATGCGGGTGATTTTCCACGCGGGCGACCAAGTGACTTCAACGGAGACAGTTTCGATGCCCTCGATTTGCTTCAGGGACTCGACGATTTCAATGGGAACGGTTTCGGTACAGTCGCAGGCTGTGTCTGTGAAGGTCATGACAATCTTGCAGTGGCCAGTCTCGTCAAGATTGATTTCATAGATAAGCCCGAGATTGTAGACATCAAGCTCGACCTCTGGATCGTAAATCGTTTCGAGTTTTTTAATGAATTCTTCTTGGATAGCTGCTGCTCGGTCATTGATTTTGATATCGTCTCTCATCTTCTGTCCTTCTTCCTTTATAGAATAGTGGTCTTATTTTCTCATAATTCTGACAATTTTTCAAGAAATTCTGGCGAATGAAAACGGATTTAGTCTCTCGGAGGGAATTTTTCTGCTCTAACTCCTCAAAACATCTGATTTATGGTAAAATAATAGATATTATATAGTTGCAGAGGATTAGAAAATGAAATTACAAAAACCTAAAGGAACTCAGGATATTCTCCCTCAGGAATCTGCTAAATGGCAGTATCTGGAGGAGTTTGCTCGTAAGACGTTTAAAAAATACAACTATGCGGAAATTCGGACACCGATTTTTGAGCACTATGAGGTCATCAGTCGTTCTGTTGGAGATACGACAGACATCGTGACCAAGGAAATGTATGATTTCTACGATAAGGGAGATCGTCATATTACGCTGCGGCCAGAAGGAACTGCACCGGTCGTTCGTTCTTATGTTGAAAATAAGCTCTTTGCACCAGAAGTTCAAAAGCCAGTTAAGCTTTATTATATGGGCTCTATGTTCCGCTATGAGCGGCCTCAGGCTGGTCGCTTGCGCGAATTTCACCAAATCGGGGTGGAGTGCTTCGGCTCTGAAAATCCAGCGACAGATGCAGAAACTATTGCTATGGCTGCTCAGTTCTTCAAGGAAATTGGAATTGGGCAGGTGACGCTGCAGCTGAATAGTTTGGGCAATGCAGCGAGTCGGGCTGCCTACCGTCAGGCCTTGATTGATTATTTGACTCCGCTGAAAGACAGCCTTTCTAAGGATAGTCAGCGTCGTTTGGAGGAAAATCCGCTGCGGGTGCTGGATTCGAAGGAAAAAGAAGATAAGGCAGCCGTTACGCAGGCTCCTTCGATTTTGGACTTCCTGGACGAGGAGAGTCAGGAGCATTTTGCGGCTGTCCGCTCAATGCTAGAGTCCTTGGATGTTCCCTATGTCATTAACACCAATATGGTGCGCGGACTGGACTACTACAATCACACGATTTTTGAGTTTACGACTGATGTGGCAGGCAGCGAACTGACTATCTGTGCGGGTGGCCGTTATGATGGCTTGGTTGACTATTTCGGTGGGCCAGAAACCCCTGCCTTTGGTTTTGGTATGGGAATGGAGCGTCTGCTCTTGGTTCTGGAAAAACAGGGAGCAGCTCTGCCGCTTGAGACAGGCTTGGATGCCTATATTGCCGTTCTAGGTGAAGCTGCCAATCGCAGCGCTTTGGAATTGGTGCAAGCCCTCCGGAATCAAGGATTTGCGGCCGAGCGAGACTATTTGGACCGCAAGCTTAAGGCACAATTCAAGTCAGCAGATGCTTTCAGAGCCAAGACCATCATTACTTTAGGCGAAAGTGAAATCGAAAGCAACCAAGTCACTGTGAAGAATAATGAAACTCGTCAAGAAGTAGTGGTTGGTCTAGATCAAGTTCAAGAAAACTATCAGGCTGTTCTCGAAAAATTAGGTTTTTAGAGAAAAACTTATTCTTTCTTAAAGACCGAGCTCTTTAAGGAATCTCAAAATATTACAATTTTGTTACACAGCGAGCAAATAATGTAACAAATTGATAATATTTTGGTATAATGGATATACTCTTACATAAATAAAGGAGAAAAAATGAAAAAATTGATGAAATTTGGCGTATTGCCTGCTTGTATTCTTTTGTTGGGAGCATGTTCGGCCCTGCCAAAACCACAGAAAAAGAACGCTGAAAACGTGAAGACGGAGCAATCTTCGTCTTCTACATCAGAAAAAGAAACCAATGAAAAGCGGATTGAAAAAGATGCAGATATTATCTTGCGTGCAGTCTTTACAGATCACTCTTCAGGTTTCACGACCTTGATGGGAACGTCTGTTGACAAATGGAAGAAAGGTATTACTCAGTCTTACGTTGATGAAAATCTGTCTAAATATACGCCAGAAGAAAACTATACGCTTGACTTAAAGACAGAAAAATTCCCTCCATCAAAAATCTTAGAGCTATTTGACCAAGCACGTTTTAAAGTCTTGGCTACGATTGGCGATGATTTTGAAATTACTAAAGTTGAAGACGATGGAGAAACAGCAACGGTAACATTTAAGAGCCGTGCGATTGCAACACGTGATTTGGCCAATTTAATCAATATGACGAAAGCTAGTCTGTTTGAAAATGGGATTGAAGATGTAAAAGCCTTGGAAGATTCAACGGATCCAGATCTTGAGAAACGTTTGGCTTTGGTAAATAACTTCCTCTTCTACTATGCTTTTGACCGTATGAATGAAGACTTTGGCTACATTGCGCCACGTGAGTTTACAATGGAGTTAACGAAGACAAAAGAGGGTCGCTATATTCTCAATGACGAAAACTTTATTGAATTGCGTAAATCAATTTTTGTAAATGAGTATTCAGCAAATGGTGCAGAAACACGTAAAGGAAATAAATCAACCGATTCTGGCTCTAAATCTGACTCAAGCTCCTCTTCATCTTCCGATAAATCAAAGATCTAATAGTTTGAAATAAGATTTAGGATCTCATTTATATAGATAACGGGTCTGGGGCTTTTTGTCTCAGACTTTTATTTTTCAACTAGCTTGAATTGACGGAGGATATGAATGAAAACAATTTATTTAAGCAAAGAAGACATGTTGGAAATCTGTCAAGATGGTGATAAGTATTTCTTGCGTTATCCAACTTTTAATATTACCTGCCCAGAAGTGATTAGAGAAATCCCCAAAGAAGCTGCAGATAGTTATATGTCGGGAGAACATACTGGTAAAGAGTTGATGACTTATGCGCAATATGGTTTTTGGAAATCTAAAAAGCAATATACACAAGAAGAGTCGAATAAAATTTTTATACAAAATAATCCTGACTTAATTTTCAATGATTTATCTTATAACCAAAAAATATTTTCTCCTGAAGAATTTACCCAAATCGTCACCCAAGCCATTGTTTCAGAACTGGAACCTAGCGAACTTGACGCTATTGGTATAGTTGATAATCATTTAGAGCTTCTTCTGGTGGATCCAGTTGGCTGGGAGGAAGAGATAGAAGCAGTCCATCTGGAAATTTTGCAGGAAAAACTCAACAACTATATTTATTTCCTTGAAAGCAAGCAGTATGTGGCACGATATGGTGATAACTTTGATAAAAAAGTTATTCATATCACATTCCAGTATTCCCCATCAGATAACGGACTAGCCTTTTTAGCAGCTGCTCAGAAGGTATTGCAGAATACAGATATGAGTTTGAAGATCGAATTGCCAGAGTAAGAAAGGGAGCGGAAACGCTCTCTTTTTGTGGTATAATGAGACTAGATTATCAAAACTTTTGTTAAACAGATGAAAATAGGAGATAACCAGGAGTTCTAATGATTATAAATAATACAGTTATCAACAAACAATTAACAAAAGAAATATTTTATAATAATTTTAAAGGTTATCTTCAACAAGATGAAAATTCTAATTTATTTATGTTAAAATCTCCCGTCACGATTGAAGGATTAGAATTTTGGGCAGATTTTAATTTTCAAAATAACATTCTGGAATCTCTAAAGTTAAGTATATACCAATCAAATGGACCAATAAGTTATTCGAATATGTTTGAATATAAACTAAAAGATATAAAAGAGATACAGGATAAGTGGTTAGAAAAACAATATGGTAGATTTTCCGAAAAGACTATATACTCTACTAGATTTAATACCTCTTTTGCGGAAATAATATCATATATTGATCCAAAAACAGGTGAGACCAGTGTCCTATTCTTGTTTAGTTAATAATAATTATTCATGAACAATGGATTGAGGTAGAAATAATGCTGTTAAAAGATGAATTAACGGAGTTACTATTAAAAATAGGGGAGACAAATCTGAATCCGTCGGATTTATTTACCGAAGAAAAACCATCTCTATTCTTACCAGAAGGACGTACTATTTATTTAGAGGACGATTATTACTACATTGTTAGTGTCGAACGTGGCAAAATAAATTCTGAGAAAAAATTTGAAAATAAAGAAGATATTCTTTATTATCTTTTGCAATCATATGTTATTAGAATAGCATCAAAGAAGGCATGGACGAATGCTAATCGAGATTTTGAACTGTATGGTACTCTTTTTGAAGAAGAACAAATTCGCTTATTTAGTATCATTGATCCTAAGTATGGAGAAAGAAGAAGGAAGTAAACAACCTAAAGTCACCTTAATTTAAAAAGCCATAAAACTAACGGAGAAACTACAATGACAAAAGAAGAGTTACTTGCTTTTTTTAGAGTCTAATCTAAGTAAACTTAAATATTATACAGTCTATCTAAACCAAAAAGCATTAGAGCAGTTTGCAATAGGGTATTTTCTGGATTAGAAATCAAATAAATTTATGGTGTATGAAGTGACAGAGCGCCAGAGTTTGATAGAAATTACGTTCTTTAAAAATGAAGAAGAGGATATCGAGGAAGTTTATGATATAGTCAAATATAGATGCCGAATATAAACTCGGTTTCTATTAATGAGTAAAGAATATTTTGGAGAATGACATGATGACCAATTTAAAAGAAGAACTGACGGATTCGTTATCTGAATTAATAGAGTTTCTATCAGATTACAAGGAAAAAATTAATGTTAATAATTTCATAGTTATCCTTGAGGAAATGCAGTTTATCCTACAAAGTATAGGAAAACCCCAGATACCAGCAGAAACGATGATCCACCTACAGAAAAGGTACAAAAGTATGTTTTTCCCAAGAGATGGTTTATCGGATTTTTATGTTTTTGACTCGGACGCTGCATACATGAAAAGAAAAAATGAACAATTTTCTGTATTGATAAAAAGAATTGACAGCTTATTAGAAGACTAGAAAACTGATGGGGGAAGTTTATTAGAAATAATCTTGTCTCCTACTATTTAAAGTTTATTTTAAAAAAAGAAATGAAGATTATTTAACTTTTTTCCTAAACAATATGGATCTACAGGAGGTTGTCGTTATGTAGGAACGAGTCAAAATGGATTAAGCATGGAAATAATTTTAAAGGTGCATATAAATGAGACGAAACTATATTGTAAAAGTAAATAAAAATAATGATAGTCAGAAATTTTTGTTAGTAAAGTTCGATATTTCTAGCTATCAACCCTTATCAAATTTTTTAAATTCAGAAGTACATAATTTTTATCTGGATGTTCGAGAAGCTTTGGAGAATGTAATTACTGGAAATATGGAAGAATATACTTTTGATGGTAATTTGTTGGGGCTTGAAATTGGAAAAGAGATAACAGAAGTTTACTTCCAATTTGAGGAAGAAATATTAGGTGGTCCATGCTTTATTCCTACAAATGAGCTTTATAAATTGGTTTTAGAGTGGAAAGAAATGGAAGATAAAATGCACAGAGGGGAAGATATTTTTCCGCTGATGGTAGAGGATTAAGATGTATTAGAGGGCTTCTCTCAGAGATACGCTTTTCATGGGCAATGATAAGCTGTATCATGATGTTGGGAATGCCTTTGTGACGGCGAGTTCCATCATGATTCCTATAGGGCAGACCCAGAGTGTTGTCAAGGGGGTGACCCAGTTTGCGCTAGGGGAAGCCGGTGCTTATACAACGGGTCAGGTTGCCTATCATGGGACGAAGATTCTAGGTGGTAGCGAAAAAGATGCGCAGAGAGCAAACTTTATCGGGAACATTATAGGAGGCTATGCGGCCTCCTCAGCAGCCAGCAAGTTTAGTTTGAATAAGGTGAAAGTAGATGTCGAAGCACCGAAGTATAACCGCGAACAGATTCTAAGAAATATAGAAGAAAGCAAACTTGCGAGGGAGAGTTCGAAGTTTAAACAGTATGTAGCGAAGGAAAAATCTATACTTGATAGTTGGAATCAGAATACTTCCAAATTCAAAATGTATAATATGGATGACTTAGCTAAACTCCAACACACAGAGAACTTTACTGAGAAGTCTTTAATTCATATTTTTGAAGGTGATATAAATAGGAAAGGACGAGCAGGAGGTTATCACTATGATATGGTAGAGGGGACTTCTGGTAGTATCATAGAAGGTACGAAAAGTCCTGCCTTAAATGATACTGGAGTTTATGAAGCGAAAGTTGAAGTAAATGGAACTCTTAAGAAAGCTAACGGAGGGTATTCAACCTTTTTCCCTGACCATATGAGCCCTCAGGAGGTTGTAGATACTATTAATGAGGCATATAGTAATAAAGTTTTAGCTTATGGAAACAAATACATTGGAAAAAGTCATAATGGATTAAAGATTGGAATGTATATAAGAAAATCTGATGGAAAGATTATCTCGGCATTCCCAATGGAATAAAATGAATTTAGAGGTAAGGTTAATGAAAAGAATATATTCAATTTTGGTTTTTGGAAATGAAGAAAATGATATAATGTTAATTTTGAAGTTTACTAATCAAAAATTTCAATCGTTGTCAGACTTTTTAAATTCTGAGGTTCATAATTTTTACCCTCATATTTATAAAGAATTAGAGGCGGTTGTTACTGGTCAAAAAGAAGAATCAGACTTTGGTGGTAATATGCTAAACATTGATATAGGTAAAGAAGAAACAGAAGTATACTATCAAATGGATGATGAAAGTCTTGGGGAACCTTGCTTTATCTCAACTGATGAACTGTATAAACTAGTCATTGAGTGGAAAGAAATGGAAGATAAAATGTTCAGGGGGGAAGATATTTTTCCGCTGATGGTAGAGGATTAAGATGTATTAGAGGGCTTCTCTCAGAGATACGCTTTTCATGGGCAATGATAAGCTGTATCATGATGTTGGGAATGCCTTTGCGACGGTTAGTGCCATCATGATTCCTATAGGGCAGACCCAGAGCGTTGTCAAGGGGGTGACCCAGTTTGCGATAGGGGAAGCAGGCGCCTATACAGCGGGTTAGGTTGCCTATCATGGGACTAAGCTCCTAGGAGGTAGTGAAGAAGATGCGCAAACCGCAAACTTTATCGGGAACCTGGTAGGAGGCTATGCGGCCTCCTCAGCAGCCGGTAAGTTTAGTTTGAACAAGGTGAAAGTAGATGTCGAAGCACCGAAGTATAACCGCGAACAGATTCTAAGAAATATAGAAGAAAGCAAACTTGCGAGGGAGAGTTCGAAGTTTAAACAGTATGTAGCGAAGGAAAAATCTATACTTGATAGTTGGAATCAGAATACTTCCAAATTCAAAATGTATAATATGGATGACTTAGCTAAACTCCAACACACAGAGAACTTTACTGAGAAGTCTTTAATTCATATTTTTGAAGGTGATATAAATAGGAGAGGACAAGCAGGTGGCTATCATTATGATATGGTAGAAGGGACTTCTGGCAGTATCATAGAAGGTACGAAAAGTCCTGCCTTAAATGATGCTGGAGTTTATGAAGCGAAAGTTGAAGTGAATGGAATTCCTAAAAAAGCAAATGGAGGATATTCAACCTTTTTCCCTGATCGTATGAGCCCTCAGGAGATTGTGGATACCATTAATGGGGCATATAGTAATAAGATTTATCAAGAAGGTTCAAGAGGTATTTATGTTGGCAATAGTAAGGAAGGAATTAATATTAGAATGATTCTTACTGATGATGGGAAAATTATTACAGCTTATCCAGCTGTTTCAGAGTAGAAAGGATTGTAGATGTTAAGAAGAGAATATAAATTATATAAAAGTGTTGAGAACAGAAATGCACTTACGGTATTGTATGATAGAGAAGATTATGATATTATAACAACCTTTATGATTACAGAAGTCACGGATTTTTATCCTCATATTTATAAAGAATTAGAGGCGGTTGTTACTGGTCAAAAAGAAGAGTCAGACTTTGGCGGTAATATTCTGAATATTGATATAGGTAAGGAAGAAACAGAAGTTTACTTTCAATTTGAGGAAGAAATATTAGGTGAACCATGTTTTATTTCAACTGATGAATTGTATAAACTAGTCATTGAGTGGAAAGAAATGAAAGATAAAATGTACAGAGGAGAAGATATTTTTCCGCTGACGATAGAGGATTAAGATGTATTAGAGGGCTTCTCTCAGAGATACGCTTTTCATGGGCAATGACAAGTTGTATCATGATGTTGGTGGCGCCTTTGTGACGGCGAGTTCCATCATGATTCCCATAGGGCAGACCCAGAGTGTTGTGCAAGGCTTGACAGAGTTTGCGATAGGGGAAGTAGGGGCTTATACAACCGGTCAGGTTGCCTATCATGGTACCAAGCTCCTAGGTGGTAGTGAAGAAGATGCCCAAACCGCCAACTTTATCGGGAACCTGGTAGGAGGCTATGCGGCCTCTTCGGCAGCCAGCAAGTTTAGTCTCAATAAGGTGAAGGTAGATGTCGAAGCACCGAAGTATAACCGAGAACAGATTCTGAAGAATCTGGAAGAAAGCAGGCTTGCGAGGGAGAGTTCGAAGTTTAAACAGTATGTAGCGAAGGAAAAATCTATACTTGATAGTTGGAATCAGAATACTTCCAAATTCAAAATGTACAATATGGATGACTTAGCAAATCTCCAACACACAGAAAACTTTACTGAGAAGTCTTTAATTCACATTTTTGAAGGTGATATAAATGGGAAAGGACGAGCAGGAGGTTATTACTATGATATGGTAGAGGGGACTTCTGGTAGTATCATAGAAGGGACGAAAAGTCCTGCCTTAAATGATGCTGGAGTTTATGAAGCGAAAGTTAAAGTAAAAGAAACTCTTAAGAAAGCTAACGGGGGGAAATCAACCTTCTTCCCTGACCATATGAGCCCTCAGGAGGTTGTGGATTCTATTAATGAGGCATATTCTAATATGGAATTGATAGAAGGTAGTCGTTATTCAGGAACAAGTCGAAATGGAATAGACATTGAAATAATTTTAAATTCTGAGGGGAAAATTATTACTGCTTATCCACAAAAAATAAAATAAATTTAAAGGTGAATATAAATGAAACGAAACTATATTGTAAAAGTAAATAACAATAGTCAGAAATTTTTGCTAGTAAAATTCGATAGCTCTAGTTGTCAATCTCTATAAAGTTTTTTAAATTCTGAAGTCCATAATTTTTACACTCATATTTATAAAGAATTAGAAGCGGTTGTTACTGGTCAAAAAGAAGCATCTGAATTTGGCGGTAATATACTGAATATTGATATAGGTAAGGAGGAAACAGAATTATACTATCAAATGGATGATGAAAGTCTTGGTGAACCATGCTTTATTCCTACAAATGAGCTTTATAAATTGGTTTTAGAGTGGAAAGAAATGGAAGATAAAATGTACAGGGGGGAAGATATTTTTCCGCTGATGATAGAGGATTGATGTTGAATAAACAGATTAAGGAACTAATAACAAAATTGCTTTTCAATTAAAAATCATAGATTCTGTGACTCAAGGACTAAGATGTATTAAAGGACTTCTATCAGAGATACGCTTTTCATGGGCAATGACAAGCTGTATCATGATGTTGGGAATGTCTTTACGACAGCGAGTGCTATCATGATTCCCATAGGGCAGACCGGGAGCGTTGTCAAGGGCTTGACCCAGTTTGCGATAGGGGAAGCTGGTGCTTATACAGCGGGTCAGGTTGCCTATCATGGGACTAAGCTCCTAGGTGGAAGTGAGGAAGACGCCCAAACCGCAAACTTTATCGGGAATATCGTAGGAGGCTATGTGACCTCCTCAGCAGCCGGTAAGTTTAGTTTGAACAAGGTGAAGCATATATCAGGCGGCAGCGCAACCAAGACTATTGGTGAAGTTAAGCCAGGTGACGTGGATGCGCCAACGACGAAGGGTCCTGTTGAGACACCGACTCCGTCAGATGTAGGAGTGCCAAAAACAAAAGATACTACTTCTGAGGAAATGGTTAAGTACTACCGTGTTCAGGGTGGAGGAAGTAAGGAACTGACACATATTAACGATGACGGAACACTATCATGGAATAATGAATGGAAGTCAGATCATAATCTTAATGTTTCAACTGGAAAAGATCATTCTGCTTATTTTAAGGGAAAAAGGGAAGGGGCTTATATTGTAGAAGTAGAAGTTCCGAAATATGTTGATGACATTATTAATGAGAATGTAATTTCACAACAGGGATACAAATCCAATCCTTTAAATCAGAATGGAATGGCTCCTAAACTAGTGGATGAAGGTGTATTTATGAGAAATGGCTTTGAAGGTCATGCTTTTGAACTTCCAGCACCAATAAACCAATGGTTTATTGAATATGGACAAAATGCTAGAATAATTAAATAGGTGAAAAAATGATTAGAGCAAAATATGGTGAAAATATTGTTGTCGCTTTTAAATACAAAAATCAGTATTCTTGGTATATTTCTGATTTGGAGTTATGGTATATTAATTACGAAGAAGCGGGATACAATTTAGATGAGATTTATAAGGATAGATTACGCTCTCCAATTTTACTTCCTGAGAATATTCTCTATTTTTTAGAAGATATGCAAAAATATAGTTGCGATCTGTCAGAGTTAAGGAAAGTCTTTGCTAATGAGTATAAAATGGATAAACTGAACGCTATTTATGATTTCGCACCATCTTTATTAGTTGATATGGATAGTTTGTTATTGTATTCTAATTACGCAGAATATATTTCTTTTGAGGAATATATCTCAGCTCCATGGATAGGGAAATATCAACATTTCCTTGATTTAATTCCAAGAGAATATAGGTTTTGGACAGACATAGGTGATAATGTGTTTGACAAAAATAAAAAAAGTGGATAAAATAAAGAAAATAGAAAGAGTAAACAAATGAATGACGACAAGATGACTGTAATTCAAGAGATGTTTAAAAATGGTGAAACAGATGAATTAGTTCCTGCAGTTACTGTGATACTGGACGGAAAAATTAAAGGTGTGGTTGATATCTTGATGGAAAAAAAAGGTTATGAGGGATATCCAGAAGCCATATCTGATATTATCTTTAAAGGCATTTCAACAATAATTGATCACGAATAAATTAGGCTAATCTTAACTTTACTTTAAGTTCACTTGATAGGTTAAATAATAATTTTTTTTATGAATTAGTGTTGAAACGTTTAAATCCTAAACCAATAAATCTAGAGCATCTTCCAACAGAAGAGGGTTAAAATATAATTTGAAAACTTCTATTCTTCTGACAACGGACTAGCCTTTCTCGCCGCTGTTCAGAAAGTGTTACAGCCGACTGATATGAGTTTGAAGATCGAATTGCCAGAGTAAGAAAGGGAGCGGAAACGCTCTCTTTTTGGTCTCTTACAGTATGGTATAATTGAATTGGACGGCACTCAGACAGTCAGTATCAAAGAAAGGGGATAGAGCTTGTGTTAGACATTCGCATTGATGCTATTACTAATAAGTCTTTGACCTACCAGTTATTAAGAAAGTATTCGACTTTGCCTTTTTCTCAATTAAAGTCAAGAATAGAAAATCATGATCCAGTGATGGAAGTCGATGATTTAAAGCTGGACGAACTTCGAAAAGTTAGGGAGTTAATTCATGATTTAAGCGACATAGGTACGGAGGTCACGATAAAGGACTCAACAGGCATCATCACCTTGGAAGTATTAGATAATATTATCTCTAGTTATGAAGGGATTACGGCTGATATAGAAGAGCTAGATACCCTTATGTTTGATGAAGAGGAGTAGTTGATTTTGGGCATAAAGAAGGTGAAACTTATAAAAAAATGTTTGAAAAGTACAAAAATCGTGAAATTACTTTGTAAGAATTAAAAGACTCTCAATTTAATCTAGATAATTTTAGAATAGAAACACCTTCTGCCAATAGAAGTCATAAGTTTGAATAGGAGATAAGATGGATATTTTCGATATTGTTCAAAATGGGACATATAATGATTTTATAGAGAGTTACAATGGTGACATAACACAAATTGATAAATATACAAACCTTAATTTGTTATGCACGGCAATGCTTAACGATAATTTACCAGAAGAGAAATTGAAAATTATTAAATATTTGCTGTCTGAGAAGGTAGAGATAAATTTTTTGTCAAAAAAAGAAAACAGAAATGCTCTTC
>ERZ773004.907-NODE-907-length-16584-cov-123.456168_pt1 | contig 16584 bp, 15 predicted proteins | sample MGYA00580667_ERZ773004 | MGnify/ENA primary metagenome ERZ773004 (study PRJEB29015, sample SAMEA2737963) | human oral metagenome | biome: human oral; feature: human-associated habitat; material: dental | place: China | collected 2123 ... | reverse complement strand
TCTTCCGGGGTGACCTCAACCTGCATGCCCCGATCATATCCGAAACGGCACAGGAAATCCACGAGAAATACGGTTTCGTTTCATGTCAGCCATAGTGGACTGAAGAATTATCCTGCAGCGTCACACACCGAAGCACAAGCCGCTTTGATGATGAGAGAGCAAGGAATTTCCGAAGCTGAAATTTTCATAAACCATCCAAACGGCATGTGCGGCATGTGTAATTCGAATGTCCCAGCCTTATTGGAAGAAGGATCTAGATTGCGAGTTATTCCATTGGAAGATGCTGCTCCAAAACCATACTGGTTCAGCGACGCTAGAACTTTGATTGGAAACTCCACCAACCCATTTAAGGGGTGAGTTAAATGCTGACAATGATTCAGGATTTCACTACTGATTCCCAGCAAATAGAAAACGAGGATGAGCTAATCAGTTTTCTCAAAAGAAGAGTGGATGAGTCTAATAGGTTCATCCTTTGGCATGATTCCGAGCTTCCAAACCTTAGAGTTTACGTAAAGGATGATATAAGTGCTGCATACTTCATGTCTCGAGATAATGAAATGTTTGCCAGTAAAGGGGATGAGCTGCGCGAAGATTGGGTTCCATTTCGCGATGATTCTTCGCGAGAGTATCATGAAATAATTCAATTAGCGGGCGCCTCGATAATTCCATGGAGAGATTCATTGAATGTCCTTCTTGAATTTGCACGGACAGGAACCATTTCAGAATTGACAGCTTGGGAACATTTATAATCAACAATGATTTGAACCCTTCCGGTGTGTCTGGAGACGTTATTTGTTGGTTCAGCCGGTGGGCTGGGGTTGGTGGTGGTGATCGTGGTACAGGTCCTCGGCGGCTTGTGGGGTCAGGTCGTCGAGGGCCTCGTGGGGGCGTCGGTGGTTGTAGAAATCGACCCACCGCAGGGTCGCCGCCTCGACGTCGTCAACGCCTCGCCAGGGGCCCTCGGGACGGATCAGCTCGGTCTTGTACAAGCCGATCGTTGACTCGGCCGACGCGTTGTCGTACGGGTCGTGGTTCGACCCGGCCGACGCGGTGATCCCGGCCTCGGCCAGGCGCTCGCTCATCGCGATGCTCACGTACTGGCTGCCCGCGTCCGTGTGGTGGACCAGGTCACGGCCCTGGCCAGGACCGGTCAGGCCGCGCGCCCACAAGGCGTGCTCGAGCGCGTCGAGCACGAGAGGCGTCGTCATCCGCGACGCGGCCCGCCAGCCGACGATCCTGCGGGAGAACACGTCGATGATGAAGGCCACGTACACCATGCCCGACCAGGTCGGGACGTACGTGAAGTCGGCAACCCACAACCGGTTCGGGTGGGCCGACCAGAACTGTCGTTCCACATGGTCATCCGGTCGCGGCGTGCCATCGGAAGGAGCCGGTTTGAACTTGCGGCGCCGCACCGATCCCTGCCGGCCCTGCCCGCGGAACAACCGCTCGACCGTGCACCGGGCCACATCGATGCCTTCGCCGCGCAGGTGAAGCCACATTTTGCGGGCCCCGAACCGGGTGATCATCGGGTCCTCGGCCCGCTCGGCGACCATGACGTCCACCAGGTGCCGGTCGCGGATCTGTCGCCTCGTCACGCGACGGCGCCGGTACTCGTAGTAGGTACTCGGGGCGATCTTGCACCCGTGCTCGGTCAGCACGGTGCGGATCGGCTCGACCCCGAACCGTTCCCGGTAGGTGTCGACGAACGCGACTAGAACTTGCGTGGGCGGTCGAGCTCCGCCGCGAAGGAAGCCGACGCCGCCTTCAGGATCTCGTTGGCGCGCCTCAGCTCGGCGTTCTTCCGCTTCAACCGCTTCGGCTCGGCCGACTCGGCGCTCGTCGTCCCGGGCCGCTTGCCCTGGTCGATCTCGGCCTGACACACCCACTGCCGCAACTGCTCGGGCGACCTGACCCCGAGCATGCCCGCGACAGCCTTGATCGCCGCGGTCCGCGTCGGATAGCCCGACAACGACTCAATGACCATCCGCACAGCACGCTCCCGCAACTCCGGCGGGTACTCCGAAACACGAGACATGAGAACAATCCTTCCAAAGAATCCACTCTCCAGACACACCGGAAGGGTTCACTGCTTTCTTGTAGCCCTGCAGGACCCGCCATTCCTCGTCGGTCACCAGAACCTCATCCATGACCTTACTGTACGATGAACACCACCAGCCCCACCGAGAAACACGCCGCACCACCAACAAAAATTTTGTTAAATGAAAGCTATAGCTCATTTGGATTGAGATCAAAAGAATTTCCAAACCTAATTAACTCTATAATACCAGGGACGGGTAAAATTGTCAGCTGAACGTGAACGGATAATTCATGGTCCACGGCAAGAAGAGAGGGATTCTGGTTTAGGTGTGGGACAGATGAAATTTTCCACCCCTGGGAGCCCCCAGCTCGTTATTGAGCGCGCGCGGAACGTGCTGTTGCCACTCGTCGATCTGGAAAGTTCTGCCTTCAGTGACGGGGCGGCTCACCGGCTTCTGCCGGCATGGTTCATGGAAATGTTCTCGCGGCAGCCTCTGCCGGGCCAGTCGGAATCGGTGTGGGACATTGACGGGTGGCTCGGATGGATTGATCCGGAGGAACGCCCATGGCGCTGGTGGAATGCATACGTCCTCACCAAGGATCTGCATGCCGGGACAGTCGAAATCCAAATCGACGACTGGCCGACCCCGGTGGCGGCCCTGTCCTGGCTTCTGCTGGCAAGTGGCGCTGATGCCACGGAATACATCGAATGAGGTGGCGGTGTGGCTGTCATGAAGCAAGATCGTTTTCGGTTTTGCGGAGTGGGGGTGTTCGAAGTCGTGGTCGAAGGTGCGACCGGTGAGCCGGACCTTCCGGGCCGGCCGGACAGGCTCCGCAGGAGCTTCACCGCCAACGCGCCAGCGGTGACATGGCGTGAAGAGCCGCTGAACGTGTGCAACACGGGTGAAACGCTCGCTCCGGTGTCAGCTTGCGCCGATGACGGCCCTCAAGCCGTCGGTGAGGGGATAGGGCTTCTTCTTCGGCATGGGGAGGGAATCTGGCTCCGCTCGCAGACGGACAACGTCGTCGGTGATGTCCGTGATGCCGGTGATCCATTCATCGACGTAGAAGCGGACGACCGCCGGGCCCAGCCCGATCTGGATCGAACGCCATGACAGAGGATTCCCGGCCACGTCGCGTTCCGGGTCCCACTGGACACGGACGGGACTGCTGTCCCTGCGCTCCTGCCAGGCCTCCTTGCTCGGATAGGTCGGCCGCTCGTCATGACTGAGACAGGAGTGGGCGAGAGCCCACTCGAAACCGGTGCGACTGATCCGGATGGAGAGCACCCTCTCCTGTCCGGATTTCCTGGCCCATCCGCACCGGTACATCATCCACAGAAACGACGGCTTGATCCATGTCATCCTGGTCATGGAGAAGGGCGGGACGAAGCGGCCTGCCGCGACGGCCGGTCCCGCGATCCGCACAGAGAGGCTTATTCATAGGGTATGTTCTCAATGGCGCCACACGATCCCAAGGCCGCGTGTCGCTAAACGCGAAAGCGGTCTGTTCCGAGACAATTGATGCGTGACAAAAAACAATCAAGGAACAGACCGCAGGCCACACGCTACCACACGACTGGCCCGCACGGAAATCCAAGACCTGTGCCACCGCATCCACGAGAAACTCGATGGCGACCTGCCAGCGGCCGGATCCCGCCGGCTCGGCCTCTACCAGAGCATCCGGCTCGTCCTGGCCAGCCTGCGCCACAACCTCGAACAACAACTCCTCGCCGAACTGTTCGACATCTCCCAACCCACCGTCTCGCGGGTCCTGACCGCCTACACACCCCTGGTCGCCGACACCCTGGCCGACAACATCCCCACCGCAGACGACTGGAGTGAAGTAGGTTTTTCGGACAGTGGTGAATGTCTGGTTCAGGCTGTCTTGCTGTGGCGTCTCCATTCGGCGTCGACTTCGTTGGGTGTGCGGTAGTCGATCGCTGAGCGGGGGTCGTTTGTGATTGTATCTCAGCTCGATCCAGGATGTCACGTCCCGGATTCGGGTGGGTTCTGGTCGGGTAGACCTTGCGGTTCACGAGTTCCTTCTTCAGGGTGCCGTTGAAGGACTCGGCCGCCGCGTTGTCGTAGCAGATGCCGGTCCGTCCCACTGATGGAAGGATCTCGTGGTCGGCCATGATTTTCGCGTACTCGGCCGAGGTGTACTGGGATCCTCGGTCGGAATGAAACACTGTGGCGCCTCGGACCGGTGGGCAGACCCTGGTTGCCATGGCCAGGGCTTGGCTGATCAGCTCGGTGCGCATGTGACCGGCCATGGCGTAGCCGATTATCTTCTTGGAGAAGCAGTCCATGACCGTGGCCAGATAGACGAATCCTTGCCATGTCGGGATGTAGGTGATGTCACCCACCCATGTCACCGCCGGCGCGTTGGCGGTGAAGTTCCTGTGGAGCCTGTCTGGTCGACCCGGAAGGTCCGCGGCCTGGACCGTGGTCCGGGTCTTCTTCCTGGGTTGACAAGGAGTCATGTCGTTGGCGGCCATGATCTTCCGGACGGTCTGCGCGCTGGCTTGGATTCCGTGGCGGGCGAGTTCGGCCCGGATGCGGCGGTAGCCGTAGGTCTGGTCGGAGTCGGCGAAGAACCGGGCGATGATGATAGTCAGGTCCTGTCTCCTTCTGGCTGTTGCCGACAGGGGTCGGTCGCGCCAGGCGTAGTAACCGGATCTGGGATGCTTCCACCCCACCGGGCGCACGGGGCCGGACGGGGGTGGTTGCCTTCCTCGCTGCGGATGAATCCGTACTTGACGCTCACTTGGATTCCTGGGCGAAGAAGGCCGCCGCTTTTTTCAGGAACTCGGCCTCCATCCGGGCCTCGCGGAGTTCCGCTTTCAACCGTCTGATCTCGGCGTTCTCCTCGCTCGATGAATTCTCCGCCCCGGGTTCCGGGTGCTCTGTGCGCCATTTCGCGACCCAGTTGCCCACGGTCTGCGGGATCAACCCGTAGGACCTTGCGACCTCGGCCACCGGCCGGGATCGTTGAATAATCTCGAGAACGACTTGTTCCTTGAACTCGGCACTGTACTTCGGTGCTGACATGATCAAATCCTACCTCACACATCGGGAACACCACTCTTTATCGGTGTCCGAAAAACGTGGGGCACTCCAACCCCATAGTTTTCGGCGTGAATTTCACGAACCAGCTTGAGAAGCTCACGATCTCGCACTTGGCGTGCTGAGGGTGCGCGAGTCTTCGCGTCCCGGTAACCACGCGAAGACAGGAAGCCCCCCTCGCGCTCCTTGTTCAACGTCGCACAAATGAACTCGACCGTGGAACGATCACGATGCTCGTCGATGAACGCAGTCATTTCCGACGTTTCGGGTCGAGTTCCTTCGCGAAAAAAGCCGATGCGGATTTCAATAGTTCGTTCGTGTCGCGTAGCTCTTGGTTCTCCCGGCGTAGCCTGGCGTTCTCGGCGATCACATCTTCCTCGGCCCGTACGATCCGGCCCGTCTTACGGGCTTGTTGTAGCCATTGGCGGGCGGTGTGCCACGAGACCCCAAGTTTAGGCGCCACGACCTGGCACGCTTCCTGAATCGAGATCCCCTCGGCAAGGATCCGATCCTCGACCAACCGGACAACCCGGTCCTTGGCGTCCTGATCAAATTTCTTTGGCATACTCCAGATTTTCCCATCTACTCAAACGGAAGAAAACCTGGACCATTTCACACCCCCACCAAGAAACCAGCAGGCCCACCCCAGACCGAAACGAACAAGATCTACAACAGGGCCATCGGAAAAATCAGATGGCGAATCGAACAGACCATCGCCCACCTCAAAAACTGGCACGCCCTCAAGACCCGCTACCGACGACCCATCAACACCTTCCCGGACACCATCACAGCAATACTCGGAATAATATTCACCTACACCCTATGAATAAGCCTCAGAGTATGCCTGATAGACGGTGACCGAGTCATTGTCGTAGAGGGCTCGGACCTGCCGGAACGGTGGTACGGCACCCATGCTTCTCGCTCCTCTCATACGCATCAATCATCCCGGACTCCCGCCCGACAAGGTTATGCGTGACCTCGGGCCCCGGCTCGACCACCCTCACCGAAACCGGGAACTGCGGTGACCAACCCGCGAATGCCAGGCTGAGGGGCTTGTTCACAGGGGGGTCGGATCGCGATCAGTGTTCCCGGTCACAGCGTCATCTGCAGGCGCTGCGGACAAGTCTTCGACCACGCGTCGCACGGCACGCCGCGCCCCGACCCCTGACGCACGGCAACGGGCAGGCGCCCCGCGCAACCAGCGCGAGGCGCCTGACCCTGCCACGTGACATGGCACCCACGTATCAGTCGAGCCTGCGGCGGGCGGCGCCCTTGTCGGCGCTCTGGGCGAGCAGGGCGAAGACCTTCAGCGCGTTCGAGACCTCGCGGTCGCGCTGACGCGGCCTCCAGCCGGCCTCATCCTGGGCGGCGCGGCGGGCTGCCAGTTCATCGTCGCTGAGCCGCACATTGATGCTGCGGCCGGGGATGTCGATGTCGATGATGTCGCCGTCGCGCACGAGGCCGATCGCCCCGCCTGCGGCCGCCTCGGGGCTGATGTGGCCCAGCGACAGGCCCGAGCTGCCGCCCGAGAAACGGCCATCGGTGATGAGCGCGCACTGCGGCCCCAGACCCACGCCCTTGAGATAGCTCGTGGGGTAGAGCATCTCCTGCATGCCGGGGCCGCCCTTGGGGCCCTCGTAGCGCACGACGACGACGTCGCCGGCCTTCACCTTGCCGCCGAGGATGTGCTCGACGGCCTCCTCCTGGGACTCGGTGACGTGCGCCGGGCCGCTGAACACGAACTGGTCTGCGGGCACGCCGGCCGACTTCACGACGCAGCCGTCGACGGCGATGTTGCCGTGCAGCACGGCCAGACCGCCGTCGGCGGTGTACGCATGGGCGATGTCGTGGATGCAGCCGTTCACCGGGTCGGTGTCGAGCTCGTCGTAGCGGTTCGTCGAGCCGAACATCTCGGTGGTGCGCACGCCGCCGGGCGCGGCGTGGAACAGCTCGACGGCCTCGGGCAGCGCCGAGCCGCCGCGCACGTCCCAGTCGTCCAGGAAGGAGGCCATCGAGTCGTGGTGCACCGAGTGGACGCCGAGGTCGAGCAGGCCGCCGCGGCGCAGCTCGCCGAGGATCGCCGGGATGCCGCCGGCCCGGTGGACGTCCTCGAGGAAGTACTCGTTGGTGTTCGGGGCCACCTTGCACAGGCAGGGCACCCGGCGCGAGAGCTCGTCGATGTCGTCCTGGTCGAAGTCGACGCCGGCCTCCTGGGCGGCGGCCAGCAGGTGGAGGATCGTGTTCGTCGAGCCGCCCATGGCGATGTCCATCGTCATGGCGTTGGCGAAGGCCTCACGGGTGGCGATCGAGCGGGGCAGCACGGAATCGTCGTCGGCGTCGTACCAGCGGCGGGCGTTGGCGACGACGAGCCGGCCCGCCTCGGCGAAGAGGGCCCGGCGGGCGTTGTAGGTGGCCAGCGTCGTGCCGTTGCCGGGCAGCGCCAGGCCGAGGGCCTCGGTGAGGCAGTTCATCGAGTTCGCGGTGAACATGCCCGAGCAGGATCCGCAGGTGGGGCAGGCGTTGGCCTCCATGCGCGCCAGCTCGGCGTCCGACACGGAGTCGTCGGCCGAGGCGGTCATCGGGTGGATGAGGTCGAGCCGGGAGCTCGTCGTGCCGTCGTCGTTGGTGATCGGCCTGCCGGACTCCATGCCGCCTCCGGAGACGAAGACGGTCGGGATGTTCAGCCGCAGGGCGGCCAGCAGCATGCCGGGGGTGATCTTGTCGCAGTTGGAGATGCACACGAGCGCGTCGGCCTGGTGGGCGTTGCACATGTACTCGACGGAGTCGGCGATGATCTCGCGGCTGGGCAGCGAGTAGAGCATGCCCCCGTGGCCCATGGCGATGCCGTCGTCGACGGCGATCGTGTTGAACTCCTTGGCGACGCCGCCGGCCTCCTTCACCGCGTCGGCGACGATCCGGCCGACCTCGCGCAGCCCGACGTGCCCGGGCACGAACTCGGTGAACGAGTTGGCGACGGCGACGATCGGCTTCCCGAAGTCGTCGTCGCCCATGCCGGTGGCGCGCCACAGGGCGCGGGCGCCGGCCATCGGGCGCCCCTCGTACGTGATGCGTGAGCGCAGTGTTGGCATTGCCGGGTCCTTTCCTCGCCCCCAAGAGTAGGGCTCCCCAGGATTACGGACCGCTGCCGACCACAACGTGTCCGGGCGGTCCGACGGGACGATCCCGTCGGACCGCCCGCCGTCCTCAGCCCTGGCCGGCGTCGGCCACCCTCCAGTCGGCGCCGTCCCTGACGAGGATCCATTCCCACCCGTAACTCGTGTTGCGGGTGAACGAGGGATGCGCCCGGCGCCCCGTGGTGAACCTCGAATCGAGCACGAGGACGTTCTCGGCGCCGTACTCGTCCTGGTACTCCGGCTCGCGGTCCGCTCTCCCGTCGAACCACAGATCGGTCAGCGTGCAGTCCTCGTAGCCTCCGGCGAACTCCCGCTCGACGGCGTCCATCGCGGCATCGATGTCCTGCCGGCTGCGGCCCCCGGCGTCGACCACCCGCCTGCTGACATGGCTCGTGTCCCCGTTCCCGGGCGGCAGCAGGAGGAACAGGGCCCCCGCCAGCAGCGCCAGGACGCCCACGGCAGCGGTGACGGCGACCACGATTCCTCTGCGGCTCACGGTTCTCCTTCTCAGCCGTCGCCCCGACCCGGGGCCCCGGCGCGGCTGCGTCCTCGTCGTCCCCGCCTCAGGGCTCCAGCAGCACCTTGATGGCGCGGCGCTCGTCCATCGCCCGGTAGCCCTCGGCCGCCCGCTCCAGCGGCAGGCGCATGGTGAAGACCCTGCCGGGGTCGATCTCCTTCCTCAGGATCCGGTCGATGAGGTCGGGCAGGAAGCGACGCACCGGTGCGGGGCCGCCGTGCAGGTGCACCTCGGAGAAGAACAGGGCGCCGCCGTCGATCTGCTGGTCGTGGCTGACGCCGACGAAACCGATGTTGCCGCCGGGGCGGCAGCAGGCGATGGCCTGATCCATGGACACCTGGTTGCCGACCGCCTCGACGACGCTGTGGGCGCCCAGGCCGCCGGTGAGCTCCTTGACCCTGGCCGCGCCCTCGTCGCCGCGCTCGGCGACGACGACATCGGCGCCGAACTCGCGCGCCAGGGCCGCGCGGTCCTCGTGGCGGGACATTGCGATGACCCTCTCGGCGCCGAGCGTCTTCGCGGCGAGCACCGCGGACAGGCCCACCGCGCCGTCCCCGACGACGGCGACGGTCCGGCCCGGGCCGGCCTCGGCGGCGACCGCACCGAACCAGCCGGTGCCGAGCACGTCGGAGGCGGCCAGCAGGGAGGCGAGCAGCTCCGGGTCGTCGGGTCTGCCGCCGGGCACGACGACGAGGGTGCCGTCGGCCTGCGGCACCCGGGTGTACTGGGCCTGCGTGTCGCCCATGAAGCCGCCGTTGACGCAGCGGGACTGGTATCCGGAGGCGCAGATCTCGCAGCTGTTGTCGGACAGGCAGAAGGAGCCGACGACGAAGTCGCCGACCGCGACGTTCTTCACCTCGGAACCGACCTCGACGACCGTGCCGATGTACTCGTGGCCCATCGGGGACTCCTCGACGGGCTGGAGGCCGCGGTAGGGCCACAGGTCGGAGCCGCAGATGCAGGCGATCTCGACCCTGAGGACGGCGTCGGTCGGTTCGACGACGTGGGGGACCGGGCGGTCCTCGACGGTGACGTCGCCGGGAGCGTGCATGATGACGCCGCGCATGGTCTCGTCCATGTGGTGGTCTCCTCTGATCATGGAAGAAGGGCATGTCACCCGGGACAAGGGATGACGTCTTCCAGACTAGGTCTCATGGGCAAGCCGGGTCCGCAGCCGCGCGGCCGCCGGGCCCGGCGCGCAGCCGGCTGCGCATGCCGGGGCCGGCGGCTCGCGTGCAGGACGCCCGGCCTCGGCGGGGCCGGGCGTCCGGTTCGTCCTCGCGCTCACTCCTGCACGCGCAGCGCCTCGCCCGGCGGGATCCGGCGCACGTGGAGCAGGTGGAGGGCGGCCACCAGCAGATAGGCGCCGAGGGCGATGGCGATCTCCTCGGCCACCATGACCGGGGGCACGGCGAGCACGAAGTTCGCGTCGTAGCCGATGAAGACCCGCGCGATGCCCCACGCGAGGAACCGGACGACGAGCACGGGGCTCACGAGCAGGGAGGCCATGACGGTCAGCGTCACGGTGCGCACGTAGACCGCCGAGACCTCGTCGTCGCGGTACCCGAGCACCTTGAGCAGGGAGATCGTGCGGGCGCCCCGGTCGATGACCGTCTTCGTCAGCAGGTGGACGACGATGACGAAGACGAGGATCGCGAGGACGGCGGCCATCCGCATGATCGTGGAGGCCGAGGCCGAGACCTGGTCGGCGGCGGTGCGCACGTCCTGCTCGGTCATGACCGAGGCGACGGCCTCGGACGGCAGCTCGAGCGCGCTGTCGGACAGATAGCCGTTGAAGGCGTCGGGCGCCTCGCCCAGCATCCCGTTGAGTTCGGCGCGCGACAGGTAGACGCGCACATCGGTGCTGTTGCCCCGGGTGCCCGCGACGGTGAACCGGTACTGCGTGCCCGTGTACCTGTCGGTGAGAGTGAGCTCGTCGCCCACCCGGACGTCCGTCTTGTCCAGCAGACCCGCGCCGACGACGACGCGGCCGTCGGCCACGTCGAGGCCGCCGAGGTGGGGCGAGTCCGGGTCGACGCCGAGGAGCTGCACGTCCATCGGCCCGGCGTCCCAGCGGCGCTCGACCCGCAGGACGGTCGTGGTGATGCGCTCGGCCGAGGCCCCGGCGCCGGGGTCGGGGCCCGCGTCGGCCGGGTCGACCGGCGCGCTCAGCGCGTAGGTGTAGGCGGCGGGCAGATCGGCGATGGTGTCCTCGGTGTAGTTGTCGACGATCGGCAGGAAGGACAGGCCCGCCATGAGGAGGAAGCTGGACAGGACGATGCCGGCGAAGAGCGTGGCGAAGGCGGCCCTGGCCTGCAGCAGCAGGCGCAGGCGGAATCTCGTGCGGAAGGGCAGCCGCGCGGGCAGGTGCACCGCGCGGTGTCCGCGGCGGCGGTGCTCGTGGCGCAGGAACTGGAGCGGGGTGCGGCGCAGCGCGCGGACCAGGCCGAGGGCCGTGATGCCGATGAGGAGGACCAGCGGCAGCACCGTCGTGAGCAGGAGGGCCCGCACCGAGAAGCTCGCCGTGCAGGGCGGCAGGCTGTACATGTCGTAGTAGATGCTCCGCATCGGGGCGGTCAGCACCGTGCGGCCGAGGATGTTGCCGGCCAGGCAGGCGGTCGCGCCGACGAGCGCCGGCAGGGCGAGGTAGTGGCGCAGCAGCTCGCCGCGGCGCCAGCCGGAGGCCAGCAGCGTGCCGATCACCGAGCTCTCGGACTCGATCGTCGCCGAGGAGATGACGATGACGATGAAGGCCACGACGACGACGAGGACGATGAGCAGCCAGGTGATGAAGACCGAGTCGTGGTCGACGTCGTCGATCCCGTAGGTGATGCCCATGTTGTCGTCCGCGTCGATGAGCGAGGTCACCCGGGCCCCGGCGGCGACGAGACGGGCCGCCGCGTCGGTCTCGACGTCGTGGCGCTCGCCGGCGGTGAGGGTGCCGTCGCCGTCGGTGAGCGCGGAGCCGTCGAGGCCGACGTGCGCGGTGGTGTCGGCCGACAGGGCGTCGTCGAGGAAGAAGGAGCCGGTGAAGGCGGTCGGGACGCCGCCGACGCCGTCCAGGCGCTTCCAGCCCTCGGGGGTCACCGTGCCGACCCCGAAGGTCAGGGTGTTCATGACGATGCCCGAGTTCGTCTTGAACAGGGCCGTGTAGTCGGGGAGCGTGACGAGGCCGCTGATCGTCCAGCTCGTGCCGGCGGCGGTGACGGTGTCTCCGACGCCCAGCCGGTGCGCCCTGGCGAAGGTCGTGTCGAGGGCGAGTTCGTCGTCGGCGGCGGGCATCGCGCCCTCGTGGAGCGCTTCGAGGTCGAAGCCGTCGCGCGGCGTGTGGAGGCGCAGGGTGACCGTCGCGTCCGGGTCCTCGCCGTCGGCCAGGTGGGCGGCGTCGATGACCAGGGGCGTGTCGCGGGAGCGGTTGTCGTGCATCTCGAGGCCGGCGTCGGAGAGCACCCGGGACTGCTCGTCGGTGAGCTCCGCGGCCGTGGTGATGCGCCCGTCCTCGACGGCGTAGTCCGCGCGGAGCGTGTGCGTGGTCTTCGTGATGGAGGCGGCCGCGGACAGATAGCCGGTGCCGGTGGCCGAGACGGCGAGCAGGAGCACCAGGATCGCCGCCCAGCGGCCGGCGTTGGCGCGCAGCTGGCGGGGCAACCGGTGACGCAGCGGGCTGCGCGGGCGGGCGGCGGGGGATCCGGTCACGGCGCTCACCACTCGAGCTCGGACGCCGCCACCGGATGCTCGGCGACCTCGTTCTGCACGAGCCGGCCGTCGCGCAGCCGCAGGGTGCGGTGCGCCATGGCGCCGATGGCGTCGTTGTGGGTGACGATGACGATGGTGCAGCCGTGGATGCGGTTGACGCGCTCGAGGACGCCGAGCACCTCCTTGCTCGTCTCGTGGTCGAGGGCGCCGGTGGGCTCGTCGCACAGGAGCAGATCGGGCTTCTTCACCAGGGCGCGTCCGATGGCGCAGCGCTGCTGCTGGCCGCCGGAGACCTGGCGGGGCAGCTTGTCGCGGTGCTCCCACAGGCCCAGGTCGCGGAGGAGCCCGTCGACGTCGAGGGGCTCGGGGACGAGGCAGGCGCAGACCTCGATGTTCTCGCGCACGGTGAGATCGGGGACCAGGTTGTAGAACTGGAAGACGAAGCCGAGCATCCGTCGGCGGTAGGCGACGAGGCGTCGCCCGGCGAGCGCGGTGACCTCCTCGCCGTCCACGACGACGGTCCCGGAGTCGGCCGGTTCCAGGCCGCCCACGAGGTTGAGGAAGGTCGACTTGCCCGAGCCCGAGGGGCCCAGCAGCACGCAGATCTCGCCCCTGCCCAGTTCCAGGGTGACGTCGTCGAGGACGGTGGTGCGTGCCCCGTCCCGGCCGAAGCTCTTCGTCAGATGCTCCACGCGGGCGAGGTCGGGCGCGTCGGCGGGCCCCGACGATCCGGTGGGCACGGGCGCCGCCGCCTCGCGGGGCGCCGGGTCGGGCGGTTCCGCCGTGCGCGGCGCGAGCAGCGGTTCCGACATCTCCCGGCGGTCATCGGGGGTGCCCGGCCCGTCCCCGTGGGGTGCGGGGGCCGGTCGTTCGTCCCCGCGCCCGCGCGGTGCCGGGTCGGGTTCGGTGCGGGGTTCGGTGGACACAGCGGACTCCTATGCTCAGGCTGTCCTAAGCATAGGAGCGGATGGGGCTTCCCGACGGCCCCGGGGCGTCCGTTCCCCGTCCGGCTCGCGTCTCGTCCACCGGTGCGCGCGTCGCCCATCGGTTCGCGCACCGTCCACCGGTTCGCACCTCGCTTTTTGGTTGGCACCCGGGTTGTGGCCGAGGTGCGAGCGCAAAAGCGAGGTGGGAACGGTGGGGCGGACGAGGGGCACGGGACGCCCGGGGCGCGAGATGACCGGGACGCCCGGGCCGGACGAGGGGGTACGGGACGCCCGGAACCATGGGGGCGCGAGGGGCGGCGGCCGTGCGGGCTCAGAGGCGCACCGGGTACTCCGGCCGGGGCACCTCGGGGGTCACCGTGCCGGCGACGAAGATGTCGTACCAGAGCATGAAGCAGACGATCGTCCACACGCGGCGGGAGTGGTCGGCGACGCCGGCGCGGTGCTCGTCCAGCAGCCTCATGGCCGCCTTCGGGTCGATGAACTCGTCGGTGGGGGAGCTCTCGATGATGTCGCGAGCCCAGGCGTAGGAGTCGCCCTTGAGGTAGACGCGGGTCGGCACCGGGAAGCCGAGCTTGCGGCGGTGCAGCACGTGCTCGGGGACGATCCGCTCCAGTGCCTTGCGCATCGCGTACTTCGTCGTGCCGCCGGCGAGCTTCTCGCTCATCGGGATGCGCCGGGCCACCTCGAAGACCTCCTTGTCGAGGAACGGCACCCGCAGCTCCAGCGAGTTGGCCATCGTCATCCTGTCGGCCTTGACGAGGATGTCGCCGCGCAGCCAGCTGAACAGGTCGACGTGCTGCATCCGCTGCACCGGGTCCCAGGGGCGGGAGGTCTCGTAGAGCGGGTCGGTGACGTCGTGGAAGCTGATCGACGGGTCGTAGGGGCGCAGCAGCCCCGGCAGCTGCTCCTCGCGGAAGATGCGGGCGTTGCCGTAGTAGCGGTCCTCGAGCCGCAGGGCGCCGCGGCGCAGCATGTCCTTGCCCCGGATGCCGTTCGGCAGCGCCCGGCTGACCGCACCCAGCCCGCGGCGCAGCGCCATCGGGAGGTGCTCGAAGCCGGCCAGCGAGACGGGCTCGTGGTAGATCGTGTAGCCGCCGAAGAACTCGTCCGCCCCCTCGCCCGACAGGACGACCTTGACGTGCTTGCGGGCCTCGTTGGCGACGAAGTACAGCGGCACGAGGGCCGGGTCGGCGACCGGGTCGTCGAGGTACCAGATGATGAGGGGCAGCGTCCGGGTGAGCTCCTCCTCGGTGACCCAGCGGGTGACGTGCTCCACCCCGATGGCCCTCGCCGACTCGTCGGCGACGTCGTTCTCGGAGTAGCCCTCGGCCCGGAACGCCGCGGTGAAGGTGAGCAGGTCGGGGTTGTAGCGCTTGGCCAGGGCGGCGATCGCCGTCGAGTCGATGCCGCCGGACAGGAACGAGCCGACGGTCACGTCGGCGCGCATGTGCTTGGCGACCGAGTCGTCGAGGACGGCGGCGATCCGGTCGTAGAGGGCCTCCTGGGACTCGGGGCCGGTGACCGGCCGGGAGTCGAAGACCGGGTGGAAGTAGCGGGTCTGCTCCAGGCGGCCGTCCTCGACGGTGAACGAGCAGCCGGACTCGATCCTCGTGAGCCCGGCGTCCATCGACTCGGGTTCGGGGACGTACTGGAGGACGAGGTAGTGCTGGAGCGCGCGGGCGCTCACCCGTGCCGCGCCGGTGAGCTCGCGCAGGCTCTTGGCCTCGGAGCTGAACGCGACGCCGTCCGGCGTCGCGGCGGTGTACAGCGGCTTGATGCCGAACCAGTCGCGGGCGCCGAAGGCCCGCTGCTCGCGGGCGTCCCAGATGACGAAGGCGAACATGCCGCGCAGCCTCTGCACCCAGTCGGCCCCGTGGTAGTGGTAGCCGGCGACGATGGCCTCGCCGTCGCCCTCGGTGTGGAAGACGGCGCCGTCGGAGGAGGCCAGCTCGGCGCGCAGCTCGAGGTAGTTGTAGATCTCGCCGTTGAAGACCATCCAGTAGCGGTCGGGGTCCTCGGGCGGGCCCCAGCGCAGCGGCTGGCCGGAGTTCTCGATGTCGATGATCGACAGGCGGTTGAAGCCCAGCACCGCGCGGTCGTCGTGCCAGACCTCGGTGTCGTCGGGGCCGCGGTGCCGCTGGAGGGCCATCCCCGCCCGCACCTGGTCGACGCGCTCGGCGCGCAGGGCGTCGGTGGAGATGAACGTCATGAAACCGCACACGGGATGATGCCTTCCTGAAGATGGCGCGACGACGGGCGGGAGGCCGCTCCCCCAGTATGGCCGATGCCGGCGTCCGGCGCCGTCCAGGGTGCGCACGCACGATCCGCGCCCGCGGGACGATCGCCCGCGGCGGAAGACCTGTCCGCAGCGCTTTCCGTGCTGGGGGCGGACTGGCGGTCGTCCCCCGGCCCACAGGTCATCATCGGGGCCGGGCGGCCGAAGCATGTTCTCCTCGTGGTCGCCGATCCCGCTCCCGCGGCGGGAAGGGTACCGATGATGAAGGATTTCTCGGTGTCACGTCGCTGGTCCCGCGCCCGCGGCGGGAAAGGCGCCGCCGAGGGCGGCTCTGACGCCCCGCGGGATGGATCGTCCGGTACGGGCGGGGCACAGACCCGCGGCACAGGCGGTGGGCGTTCCCGCCCGTGCCCCGCGGATGCGACGGGCTGTCGTCATTTTCGGGACTCACGTTCTCGTTCCGGCAGGGCCTACTATGCCCGCGTGCGCATCCAAGTCATCGGTGTGGATCACCGGACCGCCCCGCTGGCGGCGCTGGCCACCCTGTCCGACGGCGAGGGGCTGTCCCGCGTCCTCATGGCCCGGCAGGCCGATGTCGCCGGGGCCGTCCTGCTGTCCACGTGCAACCGCTTCGAGCTGATCTGCGACACGGACGACTCCCTCGAGCCCGGGCGGCTGCGCGAGCGCGTCTGCGAGCTGGCCCGGGAGCTCGCTCCGGACGTCGACGAGCGCGCCCTGTCCGGCCTGCGCGCGGACGTCGGCGACGCCGCCGTCCAGCACGTCTTCGAGGTGGCCGCCGGGATGCGCGCCGCGGTCATCGGCGACAAGCAGGTCGCCGGCCAGCTGCGCCGGGCCTACGAGCTGGCCTCCGAGCGCGGCCAGTGCACCGGCCGCCTCCACCGCCTCTGCCACGACGCGCTGACCAGCTCGCGCGCCGTCGCCAGCC
>ERZ773004.903-NODE-903-length-16692-cov-3.454769_pt1 | contig 16692 bp, 18 predicted proteins | sample MGYA00580667_ERZ773004 | MGnify/ENA primary metagenome ERZ773004 (study PRJEB29015, sample SAMEA2737963) | human oral metagenome | biome: human oral; feature: human-associated habitat; material: dental | place: China | collected 2123 ... | reverse complement strand
GTGGGAGAGTAGGTTGTCGCCGGACTAGTTTTAGAAAAGGACCCCGAGTATGGAACTCGGGTTCCTTCGTTTCATTACCAAAATTCCGCTAAATTCTCTCAAATATGTAGTGTTCCTAGATGGAACTACAAACCTTATAATCGCGCTGCGTCATAAATCCTCGCATCTACATGAACAGTAGATGAACACGTGTTATACATGAGGAGACCTGCTGTTGGGGAGAATCTTAGGAAACGCTATAAACCACAGAAAACCATGGAAGAGACTCGTGGTATACAGTGGATTTATTATTCGTACATCCTTTATTTCTCGGGTTTTTAGGTCAAGATGAGGCACTATAGCCCACAGGCATTGTGTTGGTTTATGTTGTTTTAAGTGTTATTTCGTTTCGGGGAAGAATACTTTAGATTTTACGCGAGACATTCCATAATCAAAATGTGACTACTGAACTTATCATCCTCGTGATTGTGGTGTTGACGGCACTGGCCTTCGACTTCACAAACGGCTTTCACGATACCGGAAACGCGATGGCGACCTCCATCGCTACCGGTGCGCTTAAGCCTAAGACAGCGGTGGCGTTGTCAGCATCGCTGAACCTAGTGGGTGCCTTTCTATCCGTCGAGGTTGCTAAAACCGTCGGTAAAGGGCTGGTAAACCTTGACAGGATTGATATCAGTACCAACGGCGCAGATCTCATGTTGATCGTCTTTACCGGCCTTGTAGGCGGTATTCTCTGGAATGTGCTGACCTGGCTTTTTGGGCTTCCCTCCAGCTCTTCCCACGCTCTTTTCGGTGGTTTGATCGGTTCTGCGCTCGCCGCTATGGGGCTCAATGGTGTGCAGTGGGAAGGCGTTGTTTCCAAGATCGTAATTCCCGCCGTGATGTCCCCGGTTGTGGCGGCACTTGTTTCAACGGTGGGTACATGGCTGGTCTACCGCGTCGCCTCGCCGGTATCTGATGATAAGAAGACCAACGGATTCCGTTGGGGTCAGGTGGGCACCGCATCCCTTATGTCCTTGGCGCACGGCACCAACGATGCGCAGAAAACTATGGGCGTGATCTTCCTAGCCCTAGTTGCTTCCGGTACCGTAAAAAACGACGATGCTATTCCGTTCTGGGTCAAAGCATCCTGCGCTATAGCCATTGCCTTGGGTACCTACCTGGGTGGCTGGCGTATTATCCGCACCCTAGGCAAGGGCATTGTGGAAGTTGATACCCCGCAGGGCGTAGCCGCCGACGGAGCCTCCGCAGCAATTATTCTGACCTCTTCGCACTTTGGTATGGCACTTTCGACCACCCATGTTGCTACCGGCTCAATTCTGGGTACCGGTTTGGGTCGTAAAGGAGCAGAAGTACGCTGGGGTGTTGCCGGGCGTATGGTAATTGCTTGGGTGATTACCCTTCCCGCCGCATCCGCTATCGGTGCTATTACGTGGCTGATTGGTACGGGACTGAATAACCTGACGAACACTCATCACGTGGGTGAGTTGGTTGTCTTCTTGATCCTGCTGGCTTTTAGTATCTGGATGTGGCGCCATTCCCAGAAGGATGCTGTGGACGCATCGAACGTGACCGCCGATTGGAACGACAGCAAGAATGACAGCAAGGCAGAGGAGACTCAGCACGAAACTCTTGAGAGTCGCCAAAGCGATGATCAAGACATTCCTGAATTATCCTCTCCGGCACGTGAAAAGGCGGGTGCATAATGTCTCTTTTCGAATTGTTTGAAAAGATCGTCCCTGTTGTTCTTGCCGGGCTTTTCTTAGGTGCCGGTTTGCCAGCACTTTACGCCTTTGGAATGCGCTTGCTGGCGGGGGATACCGAGTACACGGCAGACGGTAAACTTATCGAGATTCAGCCTCCTAGTCGCGGTTCAAAGATTGCCGCGAGCGTTGTATTTGCTATCATCATAGGAATTGTGTTTATTGGCATTCTGTGGGTCGCCAAAGATTTCATCTTCCATACTTTTGGGTGGAATATCTTTGGTGTGACCGGTGGAGGTCACTAAATACATGGTTGAAGATAGATATGATGAACGTATAGAGGAGGTATCCGATGCCGGATAAAAACATCATCTCGCGTGTTGTTGACTGGCTCAGTGTCGGTTACCCGAAGGACGTTCCTGTTCAAGACCGTGCAGCGGTTATGGCAATTTTGAAAATGCGTTTGACTGACGAACAGCTTCAAGAAGTTGTGCGTCGTCTTATGCAGTCGCGTGCCGCTCGCGGCGAGGCGTATGTAAGTGACCAACGCATTAACGAATACATTCGTCGTGTGGTAGACCATACACCAACCCCTCAAGATATTGACCGAGTCGCCAAAATTTTAGGCGCACACGGTTTCTTAATATCGGAGACTCACGTAAATGACGGTACTGAGATCGAGGGGCATCCTGAATATGTCACCTATGATGACCCCACTACCGGGGAAATCCGTATTGCCGAACTTGCGGCAGCCGATGTGACACTCCAGAACGAGGCACTTGAACAAAACAACGCCGGGCAGCATGAAGAAGAGACTCAAAAAGCTGAATCTGCCTAGGATAATCCGAAGATAAAGCTGTGGGGCGAGAATTGCAGTCATTCTTGCCCCACAGCTTTAAGTGTTTATGGCGCGCGTACTAATCTGCCTGAACGTAATCTCATGTGATGTGAAGCGGATGAGACAGTCCTGATGAGTTCTTCTGCGACGGTATTGGGTATTCTGGGAGTAGAGATAAAAACGTAGAATCTCACTCACCGGTGAAAGGAATATCGTAATGTCGCAGAACGCGGAAAATAACGATGTTGCACACAAAGATGCTCAGTCTAGCGGATGGAAAAAATATGTTCCTCAGCGCGTGAATTCTCTGAGCAGGCGCTCGCTTTTGCTGACGGCGGGATGCATCGTGGCTGCCGACGTTGTTGCGATGATGCCCCAATTTGCCCGTGCTGGAATATTAGGCGATGAGGCGGCGGCGACTGTTTCGCGGAGGAAACAGCTTGAAAAATGGGAGCACGATATTCGAGAGAATATTGACGGAACCTATCTCAAGGTCGAAGAATTTACGATTCAGGGTCGGAACAAGGACGATAACTCTGAGGATAATCTTGAACTTATTGGGCGTATCTCGATAACGAGTCGTGGGCGACAAGATTCTGCCGGTACCGCACGTGCTCTTTCGGCCTTGTGGGAATATGGACACCCCGAGTCCATTACTCTTGAACCCTCGGATAATGAAGCAGCTATGACCATTCCTTCCCCACAAGGAATATCCGAAGCTGAGTGGGGAACAATTCTTGGGGTTTCAGTACCTCGCTATGCTGTTGATGCGTTGAGCATCCAAAAAGACAACGATTCGAATACCCTTGACGTCGATGCAAGCCTCACGAAGGGCGCATGGAACAAGATCAAGGAAAATCTGCGAACCCTGCAAAACGCGCAGTTCTCGCAGGGAATGCGAGTGCAATATACCGTGCAGCGCAATAAACTTCAGGTTCCTTCGGGTGCTACTGCGGATATTTCAATTCAGGTTTTGGGTGCCGAGCGTTTGAATCTGATAACTATGGCGCTTCAGGATGCTATGGAGACCCAGGAATTCAATAACTTGAAGAGCTTCACGGCGCGGTGGATGGACGATACCTCAGGAAAGAGCAGCAGCCGTAAGTCGGGGGAGAAGGACAGCCTGATTATTGTTATTGACGGAAATCCCGAAGACCTCGTGGATGTGGCTCAAACGTATATGCGTGAACAGAGGGTCACGCTGGAGGGGCTCAAAGAAATGCACATTCGTGTGAAGGAAACAATTTTTAGGGGTCTGTAAATCTTGTGATGTACTTCTCATAAGAAACGCTCTGCTGGATTTGCTTACGTTATAAAAAGTAGTTTATAGTAGTAGAGCACCGCGGGGGCGTGGCGCAATTGGTAGCGCATCTGCTTTGCAAGCAGAGGGTTAGGGGTTCGAGTCCCCTCGCCTCCACGTTTCGGTGATTATAGTGAGAGGGAAACGCCTGGTTCCATTCCGAACCCAGTAGCTAAGCCTCTTTGCGCTGATGGTACTGCACTTTGATGGGTGTGGGAGAGTAGGTTGTCGCCGGACTAGTTTTAAAGAAGAGGTCTCAGACATTATGTCTGAGGCCTCTTTGTTATATCTGCCTGCTTGCTGCATATACAACGGGCTAATGGTCAGAATGCATGTCTGCACGATACCGAACATACTAGCCTTCTGCTGTACATATGACTTATCCTTGTCGAAATAGTCTTCTTCACCAGATAATTCAGCAGGCTCTATCTGCTGCGGCGCTGAATATTCAGCCAATATCCGTCCAATGATGCTTTTGGTGCCGCCCTTTGTGATCTAACCGTGATAGGTGTTAACAGTGGGATAGAAGCTCTGCCCGGGCGATAGGAGCACCTTGATGACCGATATGAAGAAAAAGGATAACGACATTTCCCGCGTGGCTTCAGGTCTTATGGCCGTGGCCGTTGTGGCACTGGTTATCATCGGCTGGGTAGCCGCAGTTGCCACCTCGGACGATACCGGGATCGCCAAGTTGGAACCGTGGTGGCGAGGACTATCTGCCATTTTCTTCCTGATGGCTTTACTGTGGACCGCCCACTTCTTTCTGCCACGCCGTATTCCCTTGACCGCCTCGGTAATCTTGGCAGCTGTATCCGCGATGATCACGGGTTTTGGCGTCCCGTTCTTTCAGTCTTTCGGCTGGGGAGATCTCCTCTGGATGGTATCGGCTCTCTTCGCCTCGATTGCCATCTTGAAGCTTCTAGAACCCACTGGACGTACGCAGTGAATTACGTGTCCGCACGTTGGTCTGGCATCAGACTTATAGACCTCAGCGAGGAACCTTAAAACAGAAAAGCCATCTTCCGCGATCCACCCTGTAGAACAAGGGAATCAAGAAAATGGCTTTTCGGATATGGGGGAGAGGGGTAACTAGGCGCTCTTCCAGGGGTCTTCAACCGGACGGGCCGCGTTGTAGGCGGCAACGCCTCCAATACCCAGCGCAAGAACCAGACCCACCAGGGCTAGGCCCTTACGGGGGCGTTTACCGCCGTTGCGCTCGATGCGTGCCAGCTCTTTATGGGCCTTGCGTGCGGTTTTCGAGGCGGCCTTGCGAGCCTTCTTCATGGCTTTTTTCTTGCCGGTGAGCTTCTCAGCAAACATATCTGCGTGCCCGGGGATATTCAGGTCATCGGCCTTCTCTGCCATGGCCATAGCGGCGACGACAGCCGAATTCTTCGCGGCTTTACGAGCCTTGCGCTTCTTGCAGAACATCGTGAACCTCCATTAGTCATACCGCAATACCTCACGTACGCGGGTAAATGTTCACCTCTCAGCATAAGGAATTACCCTGAAAAATGCTTGTTGAAACCCTCACCTCAGCTAAAAATACTGATAAACCGCCCGTGTTTTCTCAGCAGGCTAAATTTAACGTGACGCCGTGATAGCGCGGCTTCTAGCGCATCATAGAGACAACATGACAAAATAGACCTATGACTAATGCAACAGCTCAAGCAACTATTCACACCAACTACGGTGATATCGTCGTTGATCTCTTTGGCAACCATGCACCGCTGACCGTTGAGAACTTTATCGGTCTGGCAGACGGTTCTAAAGAGTGGAAGCACCCCCGCAGCGGCGAGGTCATGAACACTCCGCTCTACAAAGATGTGGTGTTCCACCGTATTATCAAGGACTTCATGATTCAAGGCGGTGACCCTCTCGGCATGGGTATTGGCGGCCCCGGCTACCAGTTCAAGGACGAGATTCACCCCGAGCTTTCTTTCTCTAAGCCCTACCTGCTCGCAATGGCGAACGCAGGCCCCGGTACCAACGGCTCGCAGTTCTTCATTACCACGGCAGAGACTCCTTGGCTGAACGGTCGCCACACCATCTTCGGTGAGGTTGCTGACGAAGCTTCAAAGAAGGTTGTAGACGCTATTGAAAGCGTTGAAACCGGTGCACAGGATCGCCCGGTGAAGGATGTCGTTATCTCTTCAATCGACATCAAGAAACTCTAATTTCGTGCTGGGAAAGGACCCGCCTGGGCAACCGGGACGGGTCCTTCACCGTATCTGCGTTCTTCTCGTATCCATGAGCCAAACCACGGGAACCGAGGGACTGAGTAAGAGCGTATGAAAGGAAAAACGTGGACTACCCATCTAATCCACAGCAAAATAGCTCTCAGACGGAGCCCACCTGCCCGCGGCATTCCGACCGTGTGAGCTATGCACGGTGTAAACGGTGCATGCGTCCCGCCTGCGGGGAATGCCAAATTAATCTGGACGTCGGGATGATCTGTCCTGACTGCTACCGAGAGCTATATGGACGCCAATATCAGGCGCGCGCACCGCGCAGGTTCGTTCCCTACGTAACTTACACCCTGATCGGGATTAACGTAGTGGTATATCTGCTTCAGCTCATCATCCCGCAGTATTGGGTGTATTCCATGTTTGCCCTGAAATGGGATTACACCGAATTCACGGGGGAATACTATCGCGTGCTGACCAGTGGTTTCTTACACTCACAGAACGATTACTCGCATATTGTGATGAATATGCTCTCCCTCTATATCTTTGGTATTGCTCTTGAACAGATGATGGGATGGTGGCGGTACCTGCTCGTATACCTGCTCTCCATCGTAGGCGGTTCTTTCGGCGTGCTTCTTCTGGACGATCCAACTGCGGAGGTTGTGGGCGCATCCGGCGGTATTTTCGGGCTGATCGGTGCCTACCTGGTGATTATGGTGGTTCTGCGTGAACGGGATAATATACGGGCCCTCATGATTATGATCGCTGTGAACGTTGCCTTTGGCTTCCTCGTTCCCGGGATTTCTTGGCAGGCTCACGCGGGTGGTTTTGTGATCGGTGCTCTTGCTACGGCTGCGCTTTTAGCACCTCAGATTATTCAGCGAACACGAAGTATCCAAAGGTAACGCTCGAAAAACCTGTGGATAACTAATTTTCGGTGGGCCGCAGCATCCCAATTTTCCCTGTGGGGACAGGGCGGGATACGGTGGTCCACCGATTGCTTTAAAACACAGAAAAATACCTGTATTTTTTGATTATCCACATGAGTTTTCCACACTGTGAATAACTACAAAGATGTAATTTCACATTTGTTAGTACCCCGTAAATACCTGTGGATAGAAGGCTTTATCATCTCGAAATTACAGGTATGTAAGGTTTTCCCCATGTTTATCCCCACCTGTGGAAAACTTAAAACCCAGGATGTGTAATTACAAAAAATGGGTGCAGCTCGATCAACGAACTGCACCCAGAGGAACGCTTGTACAGACTAGTTCGCCTGCGTCTCAGCCTGAGCAATGTCATCGGGGCTAAGCGTAACGCCCGTATACAGCCGGAATTGTTCAGCCGCCTGCAGAGCAATCACATCGCCGCCCGTGATAACCTCACGACCGGCAGTGCGAGCCGCACGAATCAGCGGGGTTTCCACAGGCATCGCCACAACATCGAATACCACCGACGCCGCCTCAATCGTGGGCTGCGGGTACGCCAGCTGCTCACTCTCGGCACCGCCAGACATACCGATCGGGGTAACATTCACAATCACTGGGGCGGTAAGATCGCCGGGTTCAGGCGCCCACGCATACCCGTACCGGCGTGCGAGCGCCGTGCCTGCATCTTCATTGCGAGCGATAATAGTGCCCGCCCGGAACCCAGCATCGTAGAAGGCACCCGCAACGGCCGCCGCCATGCCGCCCGAACCGCGCAGAAGAAACGGCAGCTTAGGATCAACAGCATGCGATTTCAGCAAGGAAGCTACTGCAATCACGTCGGTATTGTAGGCGTGCAGATACCCATCCGTATTGACGATAGTATTGACCGCCCCAATGACCTGCGCCGAATGATCGACCTCGTCGATGAGCGGAATAACCGCTTGTTTGAAGGGCATAGAAACGGAGCACCCGCGAATACCCAGGGCGCGCACACCCGCGATAGCACCCTCAATATCTGTGGTTGTCATCGCCTTATACAGGTAATCAAGGCCGTGTTTCTCGTACAGATAATTGTGGAACTTGATACCGTGGTTTGACGGTCGTCCAGACAGGGAAATGCAAAGGGTCGTATCGCGGTTCAGCGGTGGACGCGGCATAGGGGAGTCCTTCGGCGGTTTAGGAAAGAGTGTTGCGAATGAGAGTTGCGGCTTTTTCGCGGGCTTGTCGGTCAGCCACTACGAAATGCATATCGCCGGTATCGAGCGTGGGAACAACCGCGTTGCCGTCGTTGAGGCTCTTCACATGAGCCTCCGCCTGAGGATCCTCCCAAATATTGACCCAGGTTGCATGATTGCCCAGATCGCCTAACGACGAATCGAGGCGCTCGCAGAAGGGGCATCCAGGGCGCCAATAGATGACGACTCCGCCGTCTTCCTGAACTTTGCGTGCGTCTTCTTGGGTTGCTTGCTGACGTTCGAGCATTTTGATCTCCAAAGGTATAACACAATAGGGAGCCCGCCGCGGTTACTGTGACCCATTGGGTAAAGCAACAGACTTCATGCGGGTTGTCTAACACTACAAAAAACAGAGCGTTTGAGACAATAATTCCAGCATAGGCGAAAGAATCATGAATCTGCTGGTAAAGGCCTTCGAATACAGAAAAATTCCCCGCATTCATTTTCATGGTGCGGGGAATTTTTGAAGACTAGAGTCTTATTTACCGAACTTATCGGTAATCTTCTGGACGTTCTCATTGACGACCTCTTCAGCCTTCGAGGTGTGCTCGTCGTTGACGACGTCCTTACCTGCCTTGTCGTTAACGAGGTTCTTTGCCTTGTCGATGCCCTGCTCGACGATGTTCTTCGGATCGAAACCCATAAGACTCTCCTTTATTTTGGGTGACTGGTTGAAACACAGTGTAGAGGTTGTACAGAGTATAAACAACCCTCGAAATATCATGACATGAGTTAGGGTGAAATTTATCTAAAGTTCTCCGAGAGCCAATCACAATCCGCAGGAAAACCGGCAACCATCGGCAGAAAACGAGGCTCGGCGTACCCATGTTCGGCGTATGCTTGGGCGATCGCCTGAGCTGTTTCCTCAAGCCGGGATGTTTTAACAAGAGCCATCACGGCGCCGCCGAAACCGCCTCCAACGATGCGCGCCCCTAAGGCTCCATGCATCAGACAGGCTTCAACCGCAGCGTCGATCTCCGGGCGGGAGACGCGAAGCTCGTCGCGCATCGAAATAAAGGACTCGGTAAAGATGCGCCCGGCCTCTTCAAAAGCCCGATACCCCAGCTCATCCGCATGTTTGAGCAGGTAGCTGGCGCGCCCCACCAGCGTCATATCGTGAAACGCATGGCGGACCCAACCGCGCGGGAAAGTTGCCGGGCCCTCACGTTCCTCTAACGCTGTCAGAGAACGATTAACCGAAGAATCTACCAGTTCCAAACGCCATTCTTTAGCCTCGCGTTCATCGTGGTGTGCACACGTAAGATCTTCGGGAAGAGCATCACGCAGAAAGGTGAGACCAAGAGCTTGCGCACACGATTCAGAGGCGGCACGCCGGGCGGCAAAACCATTATGCGCCAGCGCGTGCGGGGTATTCGTATCAACAACAAGAAAACTTAGCCCGTGCTTCTGCAGGTTCAGATGAATAGGGTCTATCGAAAAATCACGGAAATCGACGACCAAGGCCTGGCCTGGCTTTGACCGCAGCGACGCCGTCTGATCGAGTCCGCCGGTATGGGCGCCCGCAACCTTGTTCTCTGCGGTGATGCACACCTGTGCCAGGCGAGCCCGGAGCGCATCGTTATCGGGGGAGCGGTCGGAAGGAACCGCATCTGTATCCGGGCAACCGGGGCGCAGCGGGCAAGAAAGGTCAAGAAGCGCCAGTGCTGTGGAGCATTCTAAAGCGGCGGACGAAGAAAGCCCCCCTCCCACGGGAACCCGCGAGTTAATGAGCAAATCAGCCCCGAACTGGCCGGGAAGCATAATATCGCGGCCACCCTCATGATTCATCGCCCACGCAACACCGGCAACATAGGTGAACCAGCCCTTAATATGCCCGGGTTGAATATCCCGAATCACGATTGTGCGTTCGTCTCCGGGCATCTGCAGAGAGGATGCGCGCAGCACCCCGTCTCGGCGCAGCGACCCCGCAATGTAGGTACGGTAGGGTAGCGGCATGGGCATGCACGAACCACCCAGAAAGTCGATGTATTCACCCAAGAGGTTCAAACGACCGGGAGCGGACCATACCCCATCAGGCTCTTTACCGTAGGTCTGTCGAAACGCTTGGCGTACCCGCTGAATTTCATCCTGATGCTCGGGCAGAGAAACCCACTGCGGGATTGCGGTGGTCGTCATAGAACTCCATTCAGGCAATGCGATAAAACGGTACTCTTCAACATACCATCTGCACGCCTGCGTACCGGGGCACGACTGCACAACGGCAGCAGCCCCGGCTGATGCATATGCATCTGTATGCGGGAATTATTTGGAGAGCATGAGCCCATCGATCGCGGTGGAAATATCAGCCGTATATGCTTCACACACCGGCTTAGGAATTTCCTGCAGGGGATTCTCTTCAGCTTCCGCAGTCAGCGAAGTCAATACAGGAATAGCCTGTGCTTCTTCCACCAGGCTCAAGGCAAGATGAATGAGCATGCGGGCGCGACGCAGCGCCTCCCCAGGCTCAAACCCCATATTTTGAGCGTCATAGGCAATGGCCGCCACGGGCTTGAGCCGCTCAGGATTAGTTGCCAATGCCAGGCGAATAACTTCAGGAAATTCTGGAATGGAATAAATAGTCTCGAAAAGAACCTGTCCGCGCACGATCAAGGACTCTTTCACTGCCTCTGGATCCTTAGAATCCGCGGGCATAAGAAGCTCCTTTGGAGCTTTCTTATCCAAGATATAGTTCGCAAGAAGCACCAAAAGGTGCTGTTTATTCTTGACATGGTAATAGAGGGCGCCGGGAGCAACTTGAAGTTCAGCTGCCAAACGGCGCATCGACAAATCCGCTAAACCATTGGTTACCAGAAGATCAAATGCTGTGTCTAAAATTTTTGCTTGAGAAAGTACCACACGTCTATTTTACGGGTGAAATCTCTCTGCTGTCATGAAAAACACCTATAAATTCTCGTAAAGAGTATGAAGAAGTAATTGTATTTATGTAGAAAACTATAGAAATTGCTAGTGGCATAACTGTAAAAATTGAGGCTTACGTAGGTGTTTAATAAATGGTATGAGTAACGCATATTCCGAACTTGTGGCACGCATTAGCGGGGGAGAGGCGCTGACCCGCGATGAAGCGCAGTCGCTTCTGAGCACTGAAGACGGTCAAGATTTTGCGCTTATTGAAGCAGCATCTGCACTTCGCCGCCAAGAATTTCGCAATGTAATAGCAATTCATACTGAAGATGAGGAATTAGCTGAAGCATTAGGTACACGTTCAATTTCTATTGATTCTTATGAAATTTTAGATATAAGCCAAGATATTGATTCTCATGAACTCGCTGACCGGATGGTGGCTTTAGGAGCCGGGAAACCTACCGGTATTACCGTAAAACTACCTCAGCAGGCGATTCCGATGACGCTGATGCGCATCCTCTCCGTCTTGCGGCTTGCCGCCCCCGATAAGGTTATTCACCTTCCCGAAGGCTACGAAGAGTCGCTGCGTTCGCTGGCATCTCTGGCCATGCATATTGTGAGTGCTATTACCATTACCGATGATATTGAGCGTTGGCCGCTCGTGAATGAAACCCTCAAAGCACTGCGTCACGGCGGGATCGTGATCGCCGGTTCGGGCAGTCGCGATGCGCTCGCCGGGTACCTGGCGTATCTTTCGGATCTCGGCGTTGATTTGATGGGTCACCGTGAGGCACGCGGCTCAGCCTGCGGTTCCGTTGATGGCGACGGATGCTGCGGCGGGCACGAAAGCGAGCCTGCCGCATCCTCGGGCGGATGCGGCTGTGGCTCGGGCGGATGCGGTTCCGATTCCGTCTCGACAGAACAGCACGCGCATTCCGAAGGTGGATGCTGCGGTGGGCATGATTCCGTTCAGTCGGTTGAGACTCCGAAACCCGCCGCTTCTGGTGGGTGCGGATGCGGTTCCGGCGGCTGTGGGTCGGCATAGCATCTAGCTTCCCTCACGGAATATAATTGCCCCTTCACCAAGTTCGCAGAGGTTGATTTTGATGAAGGGGTTCCCTGTCTTTGCGGGGTAAAAGCGATATATTCCAAAATTGGAATAGTATTACCTTACGGTTATTCGTCTTGTAGGTGAACATTACCCGAACTCTCCTGCGAGAAGGGCTGTTACCTGTGACTCTCCGGTAAAGTTGAGTGTGAGTGTATCTAAAAATACAAGGGGTTGATACGAGAGACAATGCTCTACTTATCCGTTATAGTTCTGATTCTACTTGCAACAGTCATTATGGTGAGCGTTGGCGATCGCCTTAATCTTCCCTGGCCCGTGATGATGACCATCCTGGGTGTTGGAGCGCTGCTGCTACCTCCCGATCGACCCCATATTGAAATCGACAGCGATATTATTCTGCCGATCTTCCTGCCGCCGCTGCTGTGGGCCATCGGCGTAAAGTTCTCCTGGGGTACACTCCGGCGCCGCTGGAAGTCCGTTCTCCTATATTCGGTACTGCTCACCACGGCATCTGCGCTTGCCGTTGCCGGTGTTGCCCTGTGGTGGGTTCCCGGAATGACGGTCGCTGTCGCCCTGGCGCTCGGTGCCGCAGTTTCGCCTCCGGATCCCGTTGCTGTTGAGGCCGTTGCTGAGCCTGTCGGTATTCCACGACGTTTGATTGGCACGCTTCAGACTGAGGGTAGTTTCAACGATGCTATATCGATTGTGCTCTTTCATGCTGCTATTCATTCGATGGAGGAACACCACGCCATTGAACCACTCGAAGTTATGAGGGACTTCGCGCTAGGATCGGTTCTGGCGGTTATTATCGGTTTTGCGTTTGGCTGGATCGGTGGTTATGTGCGTCTGCGCGCACACGATGTGGTGACGAGAAATGCCGTAACTCTTGTAATTCCCTTCGCTGCCTACCTGGTGGCAGAAAATATTCACGCATCCGGCGTTATTGCCGTGGTGATCGCCGCAATTCAATTCACCAGCACTAAGTATTTGGTGGCCTTAGAAGCTGAGGATCGTCTAACGACCTCATCTTTCTGGCAGATTATCGAATTGCTTATGACCGGTATTGCTTTCGGGTTGATCGGTCTGCAGGCGAGTGAAATTATCTATAAAGCCAACTCAGAGCGTATTGCCGGTCTCTTTGTCGATGGCGCCGTTATTGCTGTGATCGCGATGATAATTCGTCTTGTGTGGTTCACAATCGTCTGGCTGATTGGTAAAGCTGCCCGCCCGGTGCATGAAGGTGCTCCCGAATCCTTCGCCGAGGTTATCGTGATGACCTGGTCGGGGATGCGCGGCCTGGTGACTCTGATTCTTGCGCTCTCTATTCCCATGATCGACGGTATGGAACAGGTGCGCGAAGACGCTATCGTGATGATGATTTCGGTTCTGTTCTTTACCCTCGTGGTGCCCGGGCTGACCCTGCCGTTTGTGGTGAGGATCTTGAAGGTGCAGGTGAACCATGAGGAAGATACCGCCGTTCCCGAACTGCTCAAACTGGCTCAGAATGCGGCTTTGGAAGCCCTGCAGGAAGAAGCAAAGGCAACGGTTGATCCAGAGACCTACGCCCGCGTAAAGGATATGTACACCGCTATTACTCGCCGCGACGAGATTATCGAGAGCCTACCCGAGGAATATAAGCCCCATATCGAAAAGCTCAAGGATAAGCGAAGCGACTATATTCGCCTGCGTGATGCGGCGCTGATGGCGGCACAGCGTGCAGTGATTTCAGCTCAGGATCGTTACGATTCCCATGACGTTTCCCGAGTAATTCGTAAGCTGGATATTCTGGTTCAGGCTGAGAATGTGCGCACGAATAATAACTTTATTCTGCCTTCGTTGCCCGCCGGAAGCGTAGCTCTTGAAAGGTATAACATGCTCCGTAGTCATCTAGGAACTTCGACTATTCCCATCGTGAAGGATGCCCCTTCTTCGCCATATGTTTCTAATGCCATATTTGATGAACAACGTTAAGCTATGATTTTCACACCGTGAACCTGGGAAAATTAAGGAAATTCACGGTATGAAATGCTTTGAGACCTCATATCATCTAAAATTGGATTAAGAGGAATTTTACGCCGTTCAAACGCATAATGTATACGAATATTTTATGCGTTTCTTCATAATTGAAAAGCTGTGAAAACCCATGAATTCTAAAAAACTTTCGCCCGCCTATCTCACCTCCCTACTTCTTATCGTGGTCGGTGCCTTGCTGATTAGCCTCTCACAGACATGGCTGCTGTGGCTCGGATGGATTCTAGTTCTTGCCGCCCTGGGATTGAACGTTCTTGCACACATGGTCACTATTTCCAAGGCTCAAGGAGAGCCTACGCCCGCTTTAGTGACAAGCTTAAGTGAGATGGAAAATAACCTTGTGGGCGCTATGCGCGATAAAAATGCGGAGCGTCATGACAGTCCTGAGGGTGATGACGGGGCTTATGATGGTGAAGAAGAAAACTCCGCATCGGATGAAGCCGCGCAGTCTTCGACCCGCGAGTCTGATGCCGGTAAGCTTGGAGTTCTTCCCTCAAAACCCAACGGTTCACGAGGCTCTCACCCACGCTCAAACGTTCGCTAAAGGTCTGCTATGAACACAAAATTCCTTCTCTCACCCGCATATCTATGCTCGGCGGCACTGCTGATAGTAGGTGCTGTACTCAGTGGAGGAAGGTTTATGCTGATCGGCTGGATTTTCTTTATTGTCGGTCTTTTCCTGAACGCTTTGGTGTTAGTTGTCTTGGTTAACCGCGATCAACTGACTCATCTTGGCGCTCAGCTCAAACGTCCCGATGAATCAGAACTAGAGATCGGCGAACCGGTGGTGCAGCGTCTTGATGAAGAAGTTGCCGAACCGGCTGTGGATATGGATGCAGAACCTCTTCCGGAGAATCTTCCTGATGCTCCAGAGGTTGCTCAGAACAGAGCGAAAGATGCTGCTTCTGTGAAAAGAGCATAAGACCTTCAAGAGATGAGCGTGGCGTATATTCGCCCTCACGAAATGGATCGCGACGCACAATCTTCCCGCCTACAAGGTCGGTAGGGTGTGGAAGTTCAAGCTCTCAGAAATCGACGAGTGGGTTCGCACCGGTCAAGCCGCAGAAGAACCACATCCCAACAACACTCACGAGCCTAAGGAGGAACGCTAATGCCAGAACTGAACTGGGTCGGCAAAGACAAGGTGATCACCCACCATCTCGACGTTCCCTACCGCGTCCTTGACCGCCAATACTCATATGACGAGCACGGCCAACACGATGCGGACAACGGCTCCCAGAACATGATCATTCATGGTGACAATCTCGAAGCTCTTAAAGCGCTCCTGCCGCGCTATGAAGGAAGAGTCGACTGTATTTACATTGATCCTCCCTATAACACGGGTAACGAAGGTTGGGTGTACAACGACGCTGTCAACGACCCGCGAATTAAGAAATGGCTTGGTGAAGTCGTCGGCAAAGAAGGCGAAGACCTCTCCCGCCATGACAAGTGGTTGTGCATGATGTATCCGCGCCTGCGGCTATTGCAGCGTTTGCTTGCACCGACTGGTGCTATTTTCGTTTCGATTGATGACAATGAGGCTGCCCACCTGAAGACTATGTGTGACGAGATCTTTGGGGCTCGTTGTTTCGTGGCTGACATCTCGTGGCAGCGAAATTATTCGACCCGTAATGATTCCAAAGGAATCCCTGCCGAGGTTGAACACTTGCTCGTGTTCTCCAAACAGCCAGGATGGAACCCCAACAAGCTCGAACGCACAGCCGACATGGATTCGATTTATAAGAATCCCGATAATGATTCAGGAGCCTGGACTTCGGATAATCCATTTGCTCCAGGGGCGGCTACCCACCAGGGCATGGTTTACGCGATTCAACACCCATTTACGGGAGCAATGATCTATCCGGGCACTGGGAATTGTTGGCGTTATGAGCAACCGGAGATGTTCCGCATATTTTCTGGTTGGACTGCCTATGAGTTGAAGGATCTCGATGACGCTGCAGAACGCGCACGCGTGTGCGGCGTGCCTGCTGATGAAGTGAAGCCCGGCGTTTTGGGTCTCGTGTTAGCGAAACCGTTGGAGGAAGCTCAAGCCGATGCGCGCGCAGTGTATGAACGCGGGCAGTGGCCTCGCTTCTACTTCACCAAAGGAGGCGAAGGCGGCGTCCGTCGTAAGACATACCTCGATAGTGTGGGTGGGCTGCTACCGACGAACTTTTGGTCGTATGAGGTTGCAGGTCATACCGATGAGGCAAAGAAGGAGATCCGTGCGATCTTTGACGGCCGTGTAGCATTCGACACTCCAAAGCCAACCCGGCTTATCGAACGGATCTTGAAGATCGCGACTAAACCTGGGGATGTCGTCCTCGACTCGTTTGCAGGATCGGGTACGACGGGCCATGCAGTGCTCAACGTCAACAAGTCCGATAAAGGCGAGCGTTCGTTTATCCTTGTCGAGCTAGGTGATTATGCCGACTCAGTGACCGTTGAGCGTGTCCGTCGCGCGATCACTGGATACAAGGGCGAGTCTGAAGAATCGATCACGTTGTACGAGCACAAGCTCACGTTGGCTGCGATGAAG
>ERZ773004.899-NODE-899-length-16743-cov-21.496524_pt1 | contig 16743 bp, 12 predicted proteins | sample MGYA00580667_ERZ773004 | MGnify/ENA primary metagenome ERZ773004 (study PRJEB29015, sample SAMEA2737963) | human oral metagenome | biome: human oral; feature: human-associated habitat; material: dental | place: China | collected 2123 ... | reverse complement strand
ATAATACACTTGCCTCGCCCGAATCCATCGGTGATCGGCAATGTGCTGAGATGCTAGATGAGGCACAAGAACTCCGTGATTATGCTGCACTTGCACGTTCTATCGCTGTGAACCAGAAAGCCGTGAAACTGGTTGATGCTCTTGAGCAAGGGTTTACGAAGCTCCGTGAGATTGGGGCACCTGAGAAGGCGATTATTTTCACTGATTCCACCGTTACCCAGGAATATCTGGCACGTTCCCTCACAGAGGCAGGCTGGGGTGAAGGGCTTGTCTTGTTTAATGGTACCAACACCAGTGCCAAAGCCAATGCGATCTATCGGACATGGTTGGAGGAGAACAAGGGCAGTGATCTTATTACTGGGATTCCCGCAGCTGACCGTCGCAAAGCTCTTGTTGATGAATTTCGTCAGCGTGGGCGCCTCATGATTGCCACCGAGGCCGCTGCTGAAGGCATCAACCTGCAGTTCTGCTCAATGCTTGTTAATTATGATCTGCCTTGGAATCCTCAGCGTGTGGAGCAGCGAATTGGCCGTGTGCACCGCTTCGGACAGAAACACAATGTTATTGTTGTGAACTTCTCAAACAAAGGCAACCTTGCCGAAGAACGTATCCTTCAGTTACTCACTGAAAAGTTCCAGCTCTTCACTTCGGTATTTGGGGCCTCAGATGAAGTGCTCGGACAGATTGAGGATGGCTTGGATTTTGAGAAAAATGTTGCTGCGATTCTTGAGCAGTGTACTACTGCTGAGCAGATTGATGCCGCGTTTACTGATCTTGAAGCGCGCTATGCTGATCAGATTAACCGAGAGATGAAACGCACCCGTAAGAAGGTTTTTGACAATCTAGATCCGAAAGTCCGCGATAAACTTAAATCTTACGACGCCCAAACCGGTACCGTTTTGAATGCCTTCGAGCGGCTCCTCATCTCCCTCACACGCTATGAACTAGCCGACCTAGCTACCTTCAACGACACAGCTACACAGTTCACTCTTACCCAACCTCCTGCACCAGAGATCACCATTGGGGAGTATTTTTTCAAGACCGAACCACGTAAAGGTGCCTACCAGTACCGATATTCCAGCAACCTATGCCAGTGGGTGATCCATTCTGCGAAAACACACGAGACGCCTCCGGCTCGACTCATATTCCAGATTAAGGATTCAAGGCGCGTCACTACCATTGCGAGGCGACTACGCAATAAGAGTGGTCGGCTTACTGTCCACGACATAACATTTACTATGCAGGCTGGTGACCAGAACCTGCGCGAGACCTACTTGTTGCTGGCAGGATTCTTTGATGACGGCACACCCATGGATCACGATCAGATCCGCGACCTTCTTGATCTTACTTGCGTCAACGTGGTACCTGAAGCCGTGAATACCGATGGCTTCAGTGATGTGCTTAATGCCCAACGAAATCAACTTGCCAAGGATGTTGAAGAGCGTAATGCCACCTTCTACCTACAGCAAGAAGCTCTCATTGATGCTGCGCGCCTTGACCTTAAAGCTACTTTTGACGCGAAGATCCGAGACCTCCAAGCCAAGGAATCCACCGCCAGCAAGGCTGCTCGCAAAGCCTCTAGTACTGTCGAACGGCTCGAACACACCCGTGAGGCACGGCGATGGCGTCGCCGAGCTGAAGACGCAGACGATGAGTACCGTCGTCAACGTGACAAACTCCGTGATGAATCAGATGCCTACCTTGATAATGCTATGCGTGCTCTTAATGCAAAAGTTTCTACTGAGGAGCTCTTCACCATTAATTGGGAGGTGCGTTGAAGCTTATTCCGCTGCTGGGAAAACTCATCTACACCAATAGGTAGAAAATCAGAGAAAACATGCCATCTGGGCTGAATAAGCTTCGTTAATTATGAAAATATAAATTATCTTCCAACCGTACCTGGTCTTTTGTCGGGATTGTCGAAAACGCTAGGGCTTCCTCAAGCACCCCGCCGGGCCCGATGCTACGCCGCATCCTCCGTGTCTTCCTCGTCCAATTCCGGCTCATCATCCTGCGGAACCCGCGAAGTCAATAACAAACCATCCATATCAAACAGCGGGCGCGACTGCGGGCCCGTCATCCGAATATTGAAACCCTGCTCCAGCTCATGGCAACTATGCACCAATGTGAACGAACCCACTGTGATAGTCCCATCAATCCGGGCCCAAAGATTATCAAGCACCACCGGGGAAACAATCCCCACATATAACCCAGTCGACACCTCGGAAAAGAACCGAGTGAGAAACCCCCGCACATGATCGGGAATCGCCGTACAACTAATAACAGCAAACATCACATTCCCCTAACCTGCGACTAGGCATACTGGGTATGCCCAGCAACCTCACGATTACGACCACCAATAAGCCGGTCATCATTCCGCGCCGGAAGGTAGGGGGTCAAAATCGTCATGAGAATCTGGAGCATCTCTTCAAGAATCTTGTTCTTCACAATAAGTTTCCGCAGATCACTACGGACCAGTGTCGCATAGTTATCCGAACGAGCATGCTTAAACGCCAAAGGAATCGATATATCCGGCTTATACATATCAGCCAGGTCAAAAAGCAACGAACGAATATCACCCCGGTGAATGATCCCCAACGCCGGATTCACACCAATTGCGGAACAGGCAGCCGCCGCACAACCATAAAGAATAGAATTCGCCAGATTGAGAGACTGATTGATCGGATCCGGCGACTCGGTGTTGCGCTTGAAATCCTTGACCTTATAGCGGGCAGCCACCTGCTTATAGGTTTGGCGCATAAGCCGCCCCTCAAGCCCCCGCATGGTGGCTATGGACGCATCAGTAGGCATGACCTCAATGCCCAACTGTTTCCGATAAAGAATGACAGCGGCCTTCCGCTGGTGAGCCTCATTAGCCACCAGCCGTGCCTGGGCGATTGCCCACCGGGCCGACGACGTGAGCGGCGTCGCCAGGCTATAAGCTGGAACCCCACCGCCACCACAATACAAAATTGCCGTGCCGGCCCGGGCACACGATGTCGCCGCCGGTTGACTAATGCTGGTTCCCGGACCCAACATCAATACTCCCAACCCAGCCACCGGAAGCTGGATACGAATCCGCTTAGGGGAATCACTGGGATAATCCCCACGTTGACGTGCAATAACACCCGTACGATCCTGCCGCACTTGACAATACTCCAGGTAAAGGTACGAAACCCGATCCTCCAACCGCACCTGGTCTTTTGTCGGGATTGTCGAGAACGCTAGGGCTTCCTCGGAATAGGCCATCAGCTCTCCTTAACTGGTATGAGCCCAAGCCGCTGATCGTAGAACCTGCTGGCATTTTCTACCACCTTGTAGCGGCATAGGATGGATGAATTACTGGTAATGTCTGTGGCCTCGCTGGTCATCGCCTTATAGCTGCTGGTGTCTGGGATTTCCACGACCGCCCGCAGTGCCTCCCGAATGGCTTCGGTATCATGCCATTTGATGCTGTTGAGCTCCGCAATGCTTCCCGTCCAGGCGCCGGGAATCGTCCCTGTTGGGTCGTGCAGGATTGCGGGAATGGTGATCCGGTCGATGAGTCGGGTGGCGGTTTCGGCGAGCTCATCTTTATGAGTGATGGTGAAAAAATCGGTGTTTGTTGCATCGTCGGCAAGCACCGTGGAGAAATCAATGCGAGCATTATTACCGGCGTTGATCTTGTGGATAAGCTCGGCGATCTCGTCCATGCCGCTCGCATTATCGTCTTCGTCGTCGTTCAGGGTGGTAAACAGTTCGGTGAGCCCCATGGACGATTGATTGATAAAATCCTGGATTTGGTCGGGAAAGCGCAGCGGCTTCTTCCCATCAACCTCATCAAGCGCAGCAATCCAATGGGCCACCCGGTCGAGTTGCGCCGCAAAATACGGCTTGGTCTGCCACTCCTTAGGATTATCGATGGCGGCAATGGAAATGGTTTTATGTGCCAGCCCAGGCACCCGATCCGCCCGGGCTACATCATCGCGGCGCCAAAGCCGCCCGGCCCGTTGAATGAGCGACTCCGCCGGGCAAAGCTCGGTGCGGAGCACATCAAGGTCGATATCCAACGACGCCTCTATCGCCTGCGTACCAACCACAAGCACGGTCGTTGCCGCGCCATTCTTACCGATACTTTGTTCGAGTTCCTCGGCATTCCGTCGCCGATGCTCGGCGGTCATGCGTGAATGCAACAACACTGGCTTCTCATGATCGAATGCCTGTACGATTGCCTGCGCCCGGTCCACGGTGTTGCAAATTATTCCGATGCGAGCCTGCGGATACGCCTGGCGTTGGGCCTGAATCCACCGGATATGGCTGTCCACTAACTGGTCGTAAGGAACCGGATCAACAGTGAGATCAATGGTGTAAGGCTCCGTCGGTATTACCACGGGAGGCGCGTCCACAGCCGGAGCCGAGTCGATCTCGTCCCCCGACCGGGGAAGCCACGTGGTGAAGCTGGGGAAGCGCGCCGGGTCGCTGTCGTGCTTGCTGTAGGCCTGCTTGAATTTTTCCTGCTGCCACGCCGGCATGGTTGCGGTGAGAAAAGTAATGGGGGTGTGGGTGGCCGCCCACCAGTGCAGCAAGTCTTCGAGCAGCTCGGATTGGTAGGCATCCAGGGTGTGCACCTCGTCAATGACCACATGAGCGTTGGCGAGGGCCAAGAGTCGTAGGTGATTAAACTTGGTGGGCAGCGATCCTAGAATCGCCTGGTCAACGGTGCCAACGCAGACCGGTGCCAGGAGCCGCGAGGCCCCGGACTTCACAAACTCGGTGGGGAACAGGCCGCCGTTATCTTGATAATTATCTTCCACCATCACGTCGGACACCGAAATGTTCTGGGAATAGAAATCTTCCGTGATTGCTAAACCATGAGCCAACGATGCGACATTGGTGGTGCCTTTAAAAGCTTTCTGCACTCGACGCATGATGGCGTTCGTGGTGGCCTGGGTGGGGAGCAGGAAAATCAGGCGCTCGTTCCGGGTAGCATGGCGTAGCAGCGCCGCCTCGGTCTTGCCGGAACCCGTGGCCGCCATGACATTCCACAGCCCGTCGCCCTGCTCCAGTGCCGCTGCCTGCGCGAAGCGGGGTGGGAAGCCGTCGAGAATGTCCGCGCATGCGGCCTCCCGCGTGGGCCAATTCTGGTAAAGCCCTACGGTTTTCTTGATGATCTCCACCGACTCCGCCGCCCGATATGCCACCCATTGCTTCGGGTCCGCCAGGCTAATGATCCCCTCGTTCATCTCGCGTTGTGCGGTTTGCGTCCAGTCCAATTGCGAGGCGATGCGGTCGGCCAACACGACAAGGCCAGAGATGAGCACGGTCACTGTAGGGGAGACGTGATCGGGGAGTTCGTCTCGACTCATCCCTACACCGAGTTCCACTTGTGCTATGAGGGCTTTATGGATCTTGCCCCACGGGGTAGTGTCGAAAATTTGTTTGATCTTAGTGATCTTGAGATCAGTTGCTCTCGTGGGATTAAACGCGGCAAATTTTCCGTGATGCCCCACCAACGCCAGCGCCAGCCAAGAATCCGCTGCATCCATATCGGTTTCGATATCTTCATCCAGGATGATTGCGGAATGATTCTCATGCCGTCGCATAGCTCGTGTTTCCGAGAAATAGCTCATGTGATCTGGGCTCACCGTAAGTCCGTGCCGCCGGAGGTTTTCCCGAATCGCCGTAAAAGTCTCCCCCTGTTGCTTGTTTTGTTGCTGGAAATGTGGATTGGCTTTCCCAATGTCATGCAGGCCCGCCACGAGCATTAAGAGCTTGTCGACGTGTTCCCCTAGCTCGTCGACAAGCAGGGAGCGTAACCCCGGACGCAACCAGCGATGATACAGCTCACCCATAACTGCGCTGGTGTCTAATAAGTGCCCTAGCAGTGGGTAGGGTGTTTTGAGCCCTCGCTCTTTGGCCCACACCACATTCATATCCACACCCAGCGGCGACATTATGCGGCCCTTCTTGCGGTGAGGAGTCCGCAACCGTAGGCTTTTGCGCGGCCTATGCCGGCATGCATGATGTGTTCCAATGCTTGGCTGTCGGTCACTACCCCCATGCAATCAAAGGTATCAATTTGCAGAGCCCTGGAAACCTTAGGGACTTGTAATACTTGCCTATTATGATTGAGGAATTCTATCCCTTGCAATGCTGTGGATAGTTTATATGCTACATGCTTTTCTGCCGGATTTAATCCGGTTTCTGCATCAAGCGGCTGTAGTGCAACAGGAGTGATAACTTCTCGTTTTCTACCGTTCGTTTCGATGGTGCGTCGGGTAACCGTATTCAGTGCTAGCCGGAAGATTATGGGAGTTCCATTTTCGTACGAAGGGTATTCCACCTGTTTCGTTTCTATCACCCCTTCCAAGTCTGGTGCGACCACATCGCAATCCGATTGCACCAGGAAATATGGTGCTTGACCTGGTATGAATTCATATCGGAAGAGAATATTATTTCTGGAGCGCGCTTGATTATCCTCAAAATCCGGGAATAGTCCCATCACTGCCCGGTGCCGAAACTCGGGATCATCCACTCGCCACCGTTGGGTCTTTTCCGGTTTTCGCGCTAGGGCAACATGGACCGGAAACTTGGTCAAATAAGTCATAAATGACATGTGAGATGCATCTCCTTATCTCGCACTGGGGCTTGGAAAGAAATGATGTCAACGGGGGTAAATACCTCTGTGCAATTTTCTCTTGACTAGCAGTGTATCAGACGGTTAACGTTAAGGATAGAATTATTTAATTTTTGGTATTGAGGAGTTGTCCATGGGTCCTATGCCGCTCACGGAGGTAAAATTTATTAGGACTTTTTTACGGGATGAGCCTGTCGATATGACGGTTGAAGAGGTTCTCAAGCATGCAACTGACCCAGATTTCCGACTAAACCTTGATGTTTCCGGCATGGAATTCATGTCGATTATTCGGCTTCTTTCGCATATTGGTGCCCGTATGCTGCAGAAGGATGATTCTCTTCACCGGAAATATAGAAAGAAGCCGTTGCCAGATGGGCTTATTGTGGAAACTTTGGCGGAGCTGGAAGCGGATCGGCCGCTTTATGGCGGTAAACAGAATTTTTTCCAAATCCCGGATTCAAAAGGGGTGGTTGGCAGGGGAAAACAGCCTACCTCTAAGCTATCGCCCACGGCTCCGGGGGATAATTCGCAGGCCTATTGGGATCGTGATAAACACAAGCCTGTAACCCTTTCGGCCGAGGAGGCCATGCGGCAAATACTGATTTTCAGCATGTATTCTTCGGCTGGAAATAATAAGTTTGAGAACCGTAAATGCCAGAATGGTTCCCCGGGAATCCGATTTCTTGGTGCTGGAAATACTGCGACTGAAGTGATGGTGCAGTCGAAAAATTTGTGGGATAGTCTGCTATGTTCCATTCCAGCAACTTGGGTGGCTGGATCCGGCATGCCTGCCTGGGCGGATCCAATGGGGGGGGCAGTCGAAAACCGATACCGGCATGCATCCGTTGTGGCAGGCTTCTTGGATGCCTAATGGTGTGAGCGGTTATTGGGAGGGCGGGGAGCTAGTCGGCGTGGGGGTTGGCGGGGTACCCCCACAATATTTGGGGTCATTCTCTAAAATGTGGAGCCCCTACGGCGATAAGGATGCTAAGGAGTCTTATAAAGCCTGGTTTAAGCAGCGGGACACGGAAGACCCTTTCTACCTGTACATACGGGATTCCAAAACGAATGATCCCAAGGCAAAGCGATTGGATCTCAGCAAGGATCTCATTCAGCTCGCTGTGGAATGGGCTCGGGAGGGGACTATTTCCAAGCTTGATAGCCTCATGGCGGGGCGGGTAGCAGCCCCCAATTTTAAGCATGACAAGCTGTTATTTGCGCGGCATCAGATTGGCGGTAACGCCTCGACGCCGGTTATTCGGGAATCGGTGACCACCAATACTACATCATCGCTGTGGTGTCTTGACCAAGATCCAGAGGTGCAGGCCAGGATCATTGGCCAGGCGGAGTTTATCGATACCCTCAAACAGCGGGTTTGCGCACCATTTCGCAGGCAAAGCGATAAGGACCATCCCACCTTTGATGATCTCGCAGATCTCCGACCCATGATGGAAACGGAGTTTTGGCGCCGTATCACTCCCGTGTACGAGGAAGTGATTAGTACCGCACAAGCGGCGGATTTTAATGTGGTGGAGCTGTATGAAAAAGGGGTAGCCGTCACCATTGCCGCACTTGATGCAGTTATTGATCCGTATTTGCTACAGAACCCTAAGCGAAATATCAATGTCAAAGAGCGGACAATACGCTTCCTTTATGCACTACTCAAGGATAAGAAAGGTCAGTAATGTCAGAGCTCAATATTTATCACTTCGTGCAACACATTATTCGTCAGGCAAAGCGGAAACAGGAATCGCGGGATTCCCAGGCGATAAGGGAAATAGCTGCACTTCGCTCTGGAATGTCCATCACCACGGAATATCGGGCTTATCCCTATGTGTTGCCAGATCTTGGTAATGCTTCGCCGCGGGAGCGTATGGTTGCGTTGCGCTGTGCCGCCATGATTGCGGAATATGCTGATCTAGGTGCTGATTCGGATGATGCGTCGCCGTTGCGGTTTGGCGTCTGGGCAAATCATCTTGCTCGGAAGATCGGTGATGATGATTCGGTGGATGGCATGATCGCTTCTCGCCTGGAGTATTTGCATACCCAGGACGTAGAGGAAGCCATCACTACAATCCGGCGGATTCTGCAGTACGCCCAGAGTAATAGCTTTACCCAAAGAGTTGATTTTATTCAATTGTTTAAAACCTTTTGGTACTGGGGGAATGGCTACAACAATGATTCCCTGAACCGCCGCCTGCAAATCTTGCGAGATTTCTACGGCGCATCGAACCCCGTCACTACCAATTAAAGGAGGAAACTCATGTCCCACCATCTAACCCTGCATATTATTGCCTCGGTTCCTTACTCCAATCTGAACCGTGATGACACCGGTACGCCCAAGCACGTTCGTCGTGGTGGGTATTTAGCGGCGTTACTGAGCTCGCAATCTATCAAAAAGGGGATCCGCACGAAATACGAGGCGAATTCGCTGGTAACATCTGTGCGTTCCGGACAGTTGGATGCTGATGTGGTGGATCGGGCGCTTGCTATTAATCCCGATGCTGATGAAAAAGCGTTGCGCAAGAAAGCTAAAACCCTACTTGGTAAGCTCACCAAGGCAAAGGAATCCGATCCAGAGAAGGGTAAAGAATCCGATCGGTCCATTTGGTTGAGTAGTGAAGAGTTGGAGACAGCAGCGGCACAAATTCTAGAAGATGTTGACGGTGATTTCCTGCAAGACTACAAGACAGGTTCCCTCGCCATTGCTTCTTTCGGTCGCATGTTTGCTGCCGCGCCGCAGAAGGGTACGGAGGCGGCGCTGAGTGTTTCGCCCGCGGTCACCACGCATGCGGTTGCTATCGCTACGGACTATTTCTCCACCATTGATGATATTAAAGAAGCCAATCGTGATACTGGCGCAACCTATCTTGGCGTGGCCCAGTACACGACCGGGGTGTTCTATCGCACCGTGACTATTGATAAACAACAGTTGCGTAAGTCCTGGACCGGTTTTGATTCCCCCGATAGCGATGAAAGTCTACGATTGCTTGTCGACGCCATCATCTACGGGCTTCCCCGAGGTAAACAGCATTCCACGGCGCCTTTCGTGCAGCCTGCCCTGGTTCTGGCTGAAGAGCAACGCTACCGTAGTGCTTATGATTTCGAAGCACCGGTCCAGCCAGACCGGAAAGAAGGCGGGTATTTGAAGCCAACATTGGAGGAACTGGATCGGCAGTATACCGCTGCACGGGCTTTTGACCGGGATAATTTTGATGGGGTGGAATTTGTTGCTGGTACGGCAGCGGAAGTCCAAAACCTTTTCAAAGATGCTGAACATGGCTCCAAAGATGAGCTCATTGACGCTGTGGTCGCCTGGATTAAGCAATGACAGAAGCACTGTATATTCGTCTTGCTGGCCCGTTGCAGTCATGGGCGGGGCCAGCAATCACTGGTAATTTTGTTCGAACGGAACCACGACCTACTCGTTCGGGGCTTGTGGGATTGTTGGCGGGTGCTTGCGGCTATGGTCGGGGAGAATACCCCGAATGGCTCACCCAGCTGCATTTCCAAATCCGGGAAGATAATCGTGGGACTCTGGTTGATGATTTTCACACCATCAATCCGCGGGACACGGAAGAGGAATTCCGATCCAGGCTCCTTCTTGCTATGGGACAGCGACCAACAAAGAAGCTGCTTAATAGCACGCCTGATGGGCAGGGCCTCACCGCTATCACGGAACGAACCTATATCGCTGACGGTGAATTCATTGTGCAGATTAAGGCCGGTTCACGGGAGCACCAAGAGCTCTTGGCCGAAAAACTGCAGCAGCCCCATTTTGTGACGTACCTGGGCCGGAAAGCCTTTGCGCCATCGTTCCCCTTCTACCTAGGCGTGGGTCCGGACGACACTCTCGCGCGCATCCCTACCGTAGGTGGGGAAGAGCCCAAGAAGGTTCTGCGTTTTTATGCGTTGGATGATTATGGCTACACCACCACAACGGTTCCCGTTGTAAAGGACCGCAAACAATGGTTGACGGAAGTCTCTGAGATCTTCTGAGACACTAACCACACCCCAGCTTGCTTTTCGACGAAGGCAGCTGGGGATTATTGCTATATGAAGCTTATTTAGTTGCGGGGAAATAGGGAAGCTTATTCGGCGTCCTCCCACACACATGACTGGACTCTGTAAATTAAGGGAGACCAAGCTAGATAACATATTCTTTCTGTTTTTTGCATGTTGGTGTAGATGAGTTTTTCCCAGCGGCTGAATAAGCTTCACGTTGGGAGAATGATAACCCGAGATACCATGATGGGGGTGATGCCGATCATTATGGGGTCTTTTGTGAAAGAGCAATAGATATACCCCGTTGGTCGAGGCTAATGGGGCGAGTAACTAGCAGCGCCAACGGCCAGTACAGGTGAGGTATCCGAGGATTACAGTGTCGATGGCGAGCAGTACAGGTGTGATGATAGGAACGTTCTTGCTGCAAAGGGTGGTAGCAACTGCGGCGCTGTATGTGACAATCGCTGCTATATACATAGGTCGCACTTTCATGGTTTTTTCTCCTTTCTCGGGGGGTCTCGTGGTAGGGTGATAGGGTCTTGTTAAGGTATTTTTTGGATCCCTGAGATCACTATGAGGACTATCTTCGTATATGCGGAGAATACTAGCGCATTAGGTCGTTGATATTCACGGATTTGGAACTACCTCCGCATGTGCGGAGAATACTGGGATGCAACCGTTATCCGGTAGATACTGCCGGAACTACCTCCGCGCATGCGGAGAATACGACCGTTGACAATCATAGATCTTCTTTCCTAGTTTTTGGGCATAGAAAAACCGACCTCCAGTTTGAAGGTCGGTGTCAGTTCTTTAGGGAATCACCAGAGTGGAAAGTCTGGTGGTGGTAAAACAGCATCTTTATATTTTTCTTTCCGGTCGCAGGGCTCCCACATGCGGATGCCTGCGAGTACGTCCACATATTCCTCGGCGCGCTCGCGTGGCCACCCCATGGCGTCCATATAGGATTGGACGATCACATCCCATGGGGAATCGATAGGGACATCTGTGAATAGCATGGCTATAATATTACAGCTGGCCAAAAATTCATCAAGAGCAGGCGCAATATACTGGGCGAATTCATCATCCTGCCACTGCACTGATTTCAGAACGTTTTGCTGCCCCCGATGGAAATCAAGAGTGTTCACCAACTTTGGCGCTCCGGTTTTAGTTGTCACCCATTGGGCATATGCGCGAGCAAAGAGCTCATCGTCGCTCAATAGATAGCTCTGCATACGGCTCTCCACAAGATCTCCCCTATAGTTTTCAATCCTGCGCGTTGAAGGAGTTTGACGGATCGCCGCAAATACAGGTTTGATCTCCGGCCGGGTTTCGTATTTCCATTTGATGAGATGCCCCAGCTCGTGGATGGTGGGAACTACCTCCGCGCACGCGGAGAATACCAAGATTACAGTGACTTACTATCTGCCTAAACGGAACTACCTCCGCGTGCGCGGAGAATACGGCTGCTTGCTGGAGGCTCATGCCATCCTGATGGAACTACCTCCGCGTGCGCGGAGAATACCCCAAGCCCAAACCACAAACCTGCTGCTGGAAGGAACTACCTCCGCATGTGCGGAGAATACTCAACAATCGGCGGCAATAGCTCAGTAATCAGGGAACTACCTCCGCATGTGCGGAGAATACATGCGTAGGGCTAGCCGGTAGCGGCGCTCACGGGAACTACCTCCGCATGTGCGGAGAATACCACTTTTCAAAACCAATAACTACCATAGGAAGGGGACTACCTCCGCGTGCGCGGAGAATACGCCCCCGAATACAAGGCCGCAAGCGACCCATTGGAACTACCTCCGCGTGCGCGGAGAATACTTGAAATTTCGTTGCGCGTCGGCGAGTAGATCGGAACTACCTCCGCGTGCGCGGAGAATACCAACACGCCAATATGATTAATCATCTAAAAGGGGAACTACCTCCGCGTGCGCGGAGAATACAGTTGATCCTATCGGTTGCCCCAGCCTTCGGGGAACTACCTCCGCGTGCGCGGAGAATACACACTAGCACTATTGATGTATCCGCCTGTTGCGGAATTACCTCCGCGTGCGCGGAGAATACATGCGGAGATGAAACGCCAGCAGCGACTTTGGGGAACTACCTCCGCGTGCGCGGAGAATACTTACCCCCACCATCATCAGTGCCCATGGGGGTGGAACTACCTCCGCGTGCGCGGAGAATACGCAATCGCAACTGCCATTGAGGCCCAGCCCTGGGAACTACCTCCGCGTGCGCGGAGAATACCCTGGGGCTTTTCGCCAACCTCGGCATCAAAGGGAACTACCTCCGCGTGCGCGGAGAATACTAATCGCCTGCCTGCAGGGCTGCCTGCAGGGCGGAACTACCTCCGCGTGCGCGGAGAATACCCTCGGCCTGGAGCTGGGCGATTTTTTTATCCGGAACTACCTCCGCGTGCGCGGAGAATACGGCTCGCTAGCATTCCGCCACGATGCGGTGGGGGAACTACCTCCGCGTGCGCGGAGAATACTGTGAGGAAAAACACATGCGATTAGATCATTCGGAACTACCTCCGCGTGCGCGGAGAATACCCCCCATGGTCCGCAACGACCGGGGCAAGAATGGAACTACCTCCGCGTGCGCGGAGAATACCCCACACGGTACGCAACCAAAATGGACAGGGCGGAACTACCTCCGCGTGCGCGGAGAATACTGGGCTTGATTCGATGCTGCAAGGCTTGCAGGGGAACTACCTCCGCGTGCGCGGAGAATACGCAACATGTGGAACCTTGCAAGCTCTTTCGCCGGAACTACCTCCGCGTGCGCGGAGAATACGATAGCACCTACACTCACGCGGGCGTCCTGCCGGAACTACCTCCGCGTGCGCGGAGAATACTTCACGATGAATCGCATGTCACGCATCTGATTGGAACTACCTCCGCGTGCGCGGAGAATACGATATGATCGCGCACCATCAAATATGCATCGTGGAACTACCTCCGCGTGCGCGGAGAATACGGTGGGGGTTGGTGTGCTATGTGCAAGCGGGGGGAACTACCTCCGCGTGCGCGGAGAATACCAAGCCGGTCAAAACAAGTAACCCGAACCCACGGAACTACCTCCGCGTGCGCGGAGAATACCCGCCCGTGAGGTCATGGCAGCCGCCACTGAGGGAACTACCTCCGCGTGCGCGGAGAATACGGCGTGACTGCCTCTATGGCCATGCGCAACACGGAACTACCTCCGCGTGCGCGGAGAATACACGCAGTGACAGGGGAGGTGCCCTTTTTGTAGGGAACTACCTCCGCGTGCGCGGAGAATACTTCGCGTGTAATATCTTGGGCTGTTGAAGATGGGAACTACCTCCGCGTGCGCGGAGAATACCAGGCATGTTGCCGCGGCGGGGGGTTTGTGGTGGAACTACCTCCGCGTGCGCGGAGAATACTGGCGAACGAGACGGCTTCCCTGCCGAACGCGGGAACTACCTCCGCGTGCGCGGAGAATACTCGGTAAGGATTTTCTGGGCGATTTTTTCATCGGAACTACCTCCGCGTGCGCGGAGAATACGCTTGCCTACCGAACCGCACGAACCTTTATTGGGAACTACCTCCGCGTGCGCGGAGAATACATTCCCATGGTGACCATTTTGATGAGATTCTTGGAACTACCTCCGCGTGCGCGGAGAATACCAATAATCGTGGACATTTTCACCCCTTTTCTAGGAACTACCTCCGCGTGCGCGGAGAATACATCGCGTAGAATGTGATGTGTGCCATGTATTTGGAACTACCTCCGCGTGCGCGGAGAATACCGGATGCGGACTTAAAACATTTGGGTATGCTGGGAACTACCTCCGCGTGCGCGGAGAATACCATGGCCACAGCCTACAATCGCTCCGCATGGCGGAACTACCTCCGCGTGCGCGGAGAATACTTGGCATCGTTTTAGCCGGCGTTGATATCCCCGGAACTACCTCCGCGTGCGCGGAGAATACAGGTGCTGGTATCCTGTAGTGACACGCCGAGGGGAACTACCTCCGCGTGCGCGGAGAATACTTTTAGCCGAGCTGTACAGCATGGGGCGACTAGGAACTACCTCCGCGTGCGCGGAGAATACTGAATTCCATTGCGCTGTAGCAAACCCTTGAGGGAACTACCTCCGCGTGCGCGGAGAATACCTGTTGGAGGCAAATTCGGGCCCTGACCGGCTGGAACTACCTCCGCGTGCGCGGAGAATACAGCTCCCCACTATGTGGGGATGGCCCGTTTTGGGAACTACCTCCGCGTGCGCGGAGAATACTGTTCACGGTGCATGCGGAAATAATACTCGCAGGAACTACCTCCGCGTGCGCGGAGAATACCGGAGGTGTCGCCCGAGGTGCAGCTTCGTGAGGGAACTACCTCCGCGTGCGCGGAGAATACGTCAACGGAGTAGACGACCGCATAGGGCTCGTGGAACTACCTCCGCGTGCGCGGAGAATACGCGCTTTTACGCAGCTCAGACAGGGTGTATTCGGAACTACCTCCGCGTGCGCGGAGAATACGCGCTTTTACGCAGCTCAGACAGGGTGTATTCGGAACTACCTCCGCGTGCGCGGAGAATACCCGGCGCAACTTTGCGCGATTTTCAGAAGCACGGAACTACCTCCGCGTGCGCGGAGAATACCTTACGCCGTTCCTCACGCCACAGCCTCACACGGAACTACCTCCGCGTGCGCGGAGAATACGCCGGGGAGAACATTAAGAACCGGTTTAACGAGGAACTACCTCCGCGTGCGCGGAGAATACTTAGCATCCGGCCTATCAATCAGCAGGATAATGGAACTACCTCCGCGTGCGCGGAGAATACACATCCACGCTACCAGCGGTGTCAGTGATAACGGAACTACCTCCGCGTGCGCGGAGAATACGGGACCCGCGTAGCACTTGTAGTACATGACATGGAACTACCTCCGCGTGCGCGGAGAATACCAGCTGCTCAAAACCATTTTTTCGATGGTTTCGGAACTACCTCCGCGTGCGCGGAGAATACCGGAGGTAGCTGTACCACCCCAGGCGATGGTAGGAACTACCTCCGCGTGCGCGGAGAATACTGCTTTCGATACCTTATATTTTACACCACCATGGAACTACCTCCGCGTGCGCGGAGAATACACATCCACGCTACCAGCGGTGTCAGTGATAACGGAACTACCTCCGCGTGCGCGGAGAATACACATCCACGCTACCAGCGGTGTCAGTGATAACGGAACTACCTCCGCGTGCGCGGAGAATACTGCTACCAAACCAAACACTTAGGGTTTTCTCAGGAACTACCTCCGCGTGCGCGGAGAATACACCGACCATGAACCCGGTATCAAATATGATGCGGAACTACCTCCGCGTGCGCGGAGAATACGCATTGATGAGGAACGCGACCGACGCCACGCTAGAACTACCTCCGCGTGCGCGGAGAATACCCATGCGCTCTTGCGCATCATGCAACTGGATTGGAACTACCTCCGCGTGCGCGGAGAATACGTTCGCGAACGCTGCGCTAGGTTGCGACCGAAGGAACTACCTCCGCGTGCGCGGAGAATACGCAATTTAAACAAACAACGCCGCCGCCGCGATGGAACTACCTCCGCGTGCGCGGAGAATACATTTTGCAGAAGATCGTTCTGCTTTTCTGTGAGGAACTACCTCCGCGTGCGCGGAGAATACATTATTGCGTAAGCAAAAGTGCATGCGTCGTAGGAACTACCTCCGCGTGCGCGGAGAATACGAATCGCTTTCACGCGTATATCGTAGCATGTCGGAACTACCTCCGCGTGCGCGGAGAATACCAACCCGATTTTGAAGAGTTTGGCCCCCTCGCGGAACTACCTCCGCGTGCGCGGAGAATACCGTGGGATGCTGGTGGGACGATCCCCGAACTTGGAACTACCTCCGCGTGCGCGGAGAATACTCATGGCGTCCCCGCACCGTGTGGCCAGGTACGGAACTACCTCCGCGTGCGCGGAGAATACTCCTGAACAGCGGAAACGATCATGATATCGTAGGAACTACCTCCGCGTGCGCGGAGAATACCAGTTGTTATCTGTTTCACATCAGGGCCGGGCGGAACTACCTCCGCGTGCGCGGAGAATACCCTAAATGAGCTGGGTCTTTTATAGC
>ERZ773004.896-NODE-896-length-16756-cov-7.690677_pt1 | contig 16756 bp, 19 predicted proteins | sample MGYA00580667_ERZ773004 | MGnify/ENA primary metagenome ERZ773004 (study PRJEB29015, sample SAMEA2737963) | human oral metagenome | biome: human oral; feature: human-associated habitat; material: dental | place: China | collected 2123 ... | reverse complement strand
CTCCCGTGGAAAGATATTGCCGCGTGGATCCGCCGCCAGGAAGAGGCCTACCGGGCGGCGGCCTCTACCGAGGCAGGGAAGTTTGGCCGGGGGGATCTCAAGGCCACCAGTGAACCTTGCCGGGTACATGCCTGCGAAGTTTGTCGGACGCATGCCACCGAGAATAACACATCGGAAACGGTCAGCGAGGAGTAAAACAGGATGGCGGCGGGGATGATTCATATCGGGGCGGCTGCGGCCGCCTGCGAAGTTTGGCCGGGTACGCGCGGGGGCGGCATCGAGACGGTCGTATCGTGTGAGATCGGCGCATTTGGTTCCGACGTGTTGGCCTCCCTGTTCCCCGCCGCCTATCATCATAAAGACATCCGTACACTGACAAAAACGATCATCGATGAAAGACTTATTCCACGATTCGGCACCGACTATGGCCGCCGTACGATACTCACCGGGGGCAGCCATCGGGCCTGTATCCGGCAGACTTCGCCGGCGCCCGCAGGCGCCCCACCGCGCCGATAAACGATTCAACGAAGAAGCCCTAAGAGCGGCCGGCAACGCGATTGTCCCGCAAGTGGCTTATGAGATTATACGGGGGATTGTAGAGATAGAGCGGGGGGAGCATTTTCCTGACGTCAGGAAAGAAGTAGACAAGGTATAAGAGTAAGATGTTATAAATTTCTTTTGATAGGGGCGGCCGGAGTCCGGGATGGATAGGCCGCCTTTGCTGTATATAGGCAGGTGACATTGTGTCTATCTTTTCACCTGCCAAATCGTCGCCCTTTCCCTCCGCTTTTGCTTCCTTTGCAAAAGCAAGGACAAGCAATCAATGATGACCGGACAGAACCAGACGAAAGAGGAACAGAACCAGACGAAAGAGACGGAGGGAAATCCTTCCATGTGTTTGACACGGGTGGAGCGTCGCGAAGCGCGCCGCCGGTTGCTGGCAGCGCGTTTCTATTACTGGACAGAGGTACGCCGTCGCCGCTTCGATGATGTGATGCATATTCTGTCCGAGCATGAGTTTTTCGTAGACGAACGGTCTATTATGGACGTGCTGCGTGGGGTCAGCCACTACCTGTCCGACCTACATACCCGCCGCGAAACAGCCGCCGCCCTCCGTCGTGCCTACCCTTCATGGAACTGGGAGGGGTAAAAAACGCTTTCAATACCTTTTCTTATTCACCGGCCGCGTGCCGATCGACCACGCCGTGGGGGTGATGGCGGCAACCTTACGCTGAGCCACAAAGTAGCCCCCTTCTACAGCATCCGGGCCGTCGGCCGGGGCGGGGAGTCCATCATCGAAGAGCTTAAACTGTTCCTCGAGTCGCTGCATGTGGGGATTCTCTTTTTCGGTGATGTTGAAAATCAGATTGCCCGCCCGATTGAGCGGCTCGAGGTTACCTTCAATTCGGGCGAATTTATCCGGTTTGGCTCGCTCGTCGGGTGCGATAGAGATGATGAATTTCCGTTCGACGGCCTTTTGCAGGAAAAGCGGCTTGAAAACCTGTTCGTAGAAGGGATCCTGTAGCTTATTATTCTCGATGTAGTTGTAAATCGTCGTACGGTCGCGGACGTAATCCTTTTGGTAGTAGTACCAATTGACGAACTCATCATTGGTGACGTGGTCGAGGAAGGCCGTAATGACATACAGGCGGCCATCCAAAATGCCCAAAAGCACGTTCGACTTAAACGATCCGAGCGCTTTCACGCCCTTGCGGTGCGTGGTACGATTGGAGGGCGCTGGGTCGCCATAACTAATGAGGAAGGGAAACTTATTAAGCGGGGGCACGGCACCCCATGTGATCTCTTTGAAGTACGTCCCTTCAACCACCGGGTTGTTGAAGCATTCCTTTTGCACCGAGGCGGCCGACACCTGAGCGAGTACTTCATCGATCATCGCCTCTGTATTCTTTTCCGGCCAGACCGAAACGCCCTCAGCAAAGTCCCGCTTGGGGTCGGGGCGGCGGATGTCTACCATTCGGATATTGATGATGTCCCAATTCCCCAACGGCTTATTCCGCCCGGCCAGCTCACGGGCACGCGCACCGGCACGGGCAATGCAACAATCACGGGCGATGATGTTGCCGCACCAAATAACCAACAGGGGCTCGCTGAATGAGCGTGTAAAGTAGAGGGCTTGCTCGAACCAGTTCCATTTGTCGGCGATGATTTCAGGATTGCGGCATTCTTCATCCGTGTCGAAATCGTCGGGCAGGATAACGTCTGGGCGTACCTCGTCGAGCTTAAAACCGCGGGGCGACTGGCGGGCACCCACGGCAAAGAAGGAAACGCCGCGGGCGGTGATAAAATGTTCCTCTGTCCACTTTGTGCCCCGCTGATTGCCGTAATAGAAGGCGATTCGTTTGTTGGCCTCGAGCTGCGCCCGGTAGACGCGCAGCAGGCGCTCGGCATTGTCGCTACTGTTGGAAGTCAAAAGGATGTTCCGCTTGCGGCCGGTGAGCGCTAAATACATCACAACGAACATCACCGTGGTGCTCTTTGACAGCTCACGCGCCCATGAGAGCACCTCGTACCAGTTGCCCTCCGTGGCTTGCCGAATGATGCGGGCGATAGCCTTCTTTTGGAAGCCTGCAAAGTCATATTTGGCGAACCGTGGGAACAGCTCTTTGATCCATTCGAGAGGATGCGCCTCGAGCCATTGGCGGCGCTTTTCGCGTTCGGCCACGGGCATGGCGCGATCGATGGCCGTTTCTTCGCGGATGGATTGCAGGTATTGCTCCCATTCCTGTAAAGCCTGTTTGTCCGTCAGCTTCATCGGAGCATCTCTTTAATGTATTGATCGAATAGGGCGCTGACTTCGATGGCCTTTGTGGGATCGAAGGCGCGTAGCCAATTCAGTAAGGCCTGCGATACATTGATCACATCGCGGACACCACTGCCGGCTTCCATTTCCATAATGTCGCGGCGCAGGTCACGGCGGGCGAGGCGCTCATCTTTGGTGGCAAAGCGCTCGCCCTCGGGGCGCCCGGCGATGTTGGCATCGATCTCGCCCAGCTGCTTATACGCGGCCAGTAGGGCCTGTTCGCGGCTTTGGGTGAGGGATCGTTTTTCATCTTTCCACCCGTCATCCTTTGCCCATTTCCCAATGGTGTTTTCAGACACGCCGAGCCACCCGGAAATTTCCTTGAACGTCCAATGCTGATAAAAGAATTTGAGCCGTGCCAGTTCACGCTGCTGCTGGCGGGCGGCCTTCGTTCCGCCTTTGGGAGGTTGTTTATCCATCTTACTCTACCTGTTACATTAGTAATTATACCTGACAAAATTACAGTCAGAGGGCGTTTTCCCGAAAAGAGTCGTGCAAAAAACCGCTGATTTCATCGGAAAAACCGCCGAATCTATCAGGTTTTTACATGCCGATTTGCGGAGATTTTGAGGGCCTGACACTTTTGCAGTCGACAACGAGATCACAATGGCTGTAAAGACTTTCATATTACACGATGAGACGGTGAACACGTATGGGATCCGTATGCTGACCGCGGGGGCGAACTTGGATGAGTTCCGCCGTAACCCGGTGATGCTGCTCAATCATAACGACTGGGAGCTGCCCATCGGCCGGTGGGAGAATATCCGCATCGAAGGGACACAGATTCTGGCCGATGCCGTATTCGATGAAACGGATGCCCGCGCCAAAGAGGTAGCCGGGAAAGTGGAACGTGACTTTCTGCGCATGGCCTCTATTTCTGCGTGGGTGGACGAAGCATCGGAGGATCCGGTGTATCGCATGCCGGGACAGACCGGGCCGACCATTGTGCGTTGGACAGCGCGCGAAGCGTCGATTTGCCCCATTGGAGCCAACCACAATGCGCTGGCGCTCTATGACCGTGCCACGGGTACGCGGGTAGACCTCAATGACCGTGCGCAGGTGATCCGCCTATTTGCTGAGAGCCCCAAGACCGCAATTTCAAATGATACATATATGACACTGAAGGAACTTTTGAAACTCAATGATGCCGCTGGTGAAGCGGCTGTAACGGAGGCGGTCGAGGCTATCATCCGCAACCGCGACGAGCTACAAACGGAGGCCGTCCGTCTCCGCGACGAAAACAAACGACTGACTGAGCGACTCGAGTCGATCAATAAGGCGAAGAAAGAGGCGGAACAGACCGAGGCCGTGCGATTGGTGGATGGTGCCATCCGCGAAGCCCGCATCAATGCAGACGGCCGCGAGGCATGGCTGAAAGACTTTGAGACGGACTTTGCGCAGGCTTCCGTCCGACTGGCATCCATCCCCAAGCGTCCAAGCATCGCCGCACAAGTCACACCCGCAGGAACAGCCGCCAGCATGGTGCAACTGGCTGACATGTCATTTGCCGACATTCTGAAGGCCGACAGACTGAAAGAGCTGAAAAAGGATCACGAGCTCTATGTGCAGAAATTCCGTGAAGCCTACGGCCATGATCCGTCTTAAAACAGCATTGCAATAACAATTAAACAGTATAGAAATGGGATTGAATAAAGAGATCTGGATTCCGGAAATCATTGAAAAGTTTTATCCGAGCAACTCCCTGTTGTCCTACTGCAAAAACCTCGACGCGTGGGTGGATAACAACGCACTGAATTTGCAAGAGGCCGGCGTCGATCCGAAGGTTTACATGGATAATACCGTGTGGCCGATTCCGGTAGTTACCCGCACGGATGTGCCTCACCAGCTACCCTTGCACCGCTTCGACACGGAAAACACGGTTTACCGCGATGCCATCGAAGTGGAAGAATCATCGGAGAAACGTCAAAGTGTCATCGAGGGGCACAAGAAGGCGCTGCTGAAGCAGTTTACCACGCTGGCCGCCTTCAATTGGGCGCCGCAGAAAGACACCCCGACGACCCCCGTAACGATTGCCAGCGGAACGGCTGCTAACAAGCGGGGATATAAGATGCTGACCTTCGAGGACATCCTCGACATGGAACTTCGATTCAACGAGCTGGAGGTGCCCGAGGATGAGCGCATTTTGGCGTTGAACCACGTGCATGCCTCGGACTTGATGCTGCAAGACCTCAAAGCGTACAAAAACATCTGGAATGAGAATCGCCTGTTTTCGTTCCGCGTCGTACGTTGCTCGCTGACCCCGGGTTATCTGAATACGACGCACGAGAAGAAGGCGTGGGGCGCAGCGGCCACCACGGACGATGTGCCTGCCTCACTGGCCTACCACGAGGATTCCGTGGGCCGCTGTCAGGGTGATTTTGACATGTATTCCGCGCTCAAAGACCCGCAACACCGCGGCGACATCATCGGCTTCAACATGCGTGGCATGGCGCTGCCGATCACGGGCAAATACATCGGCGCACTGCTTTCTGCTAAATAAGCGTAGAAGTGGCGATGTACAGAAATGAGACCACGGGGCGGCGGTACACGTTCGTTGCTCCGGACAGTTTAGACGGGCCGGATGTGGTCATGGTACCTTTCCCGGCCGCGGCGCTGCGCCGGCCTACGGCGGATGGCATCATCGGTCACGATTGCAATCCTTGCATCGTACCGGTGACTGCCAATGATCCGACCGAGCTGCGCGCCATCCCGCAGGGCATTCAGCCTGCCTCCATGCTGATCGTGGAAAACGAGACCGATAAACCGGTGACCGTTTCGGGCATTCCGTGCTACCCCGGGGATACGGTGATGATGTACATCGGCGGCGCGGACAGGTACGTCCGTCTGGGCGGCTCGGCCCCGTGGGTGAACCCCACGGAAGCGGCGCCAAAGCCGGAAGAATCTACGGCGGTGGAAGCCTCCAAGGGCGCAAAGGCGGAACCATCCACGGAAGCAAAGGCCCCAAAGGCCGACCCCACAAAAACGAATAAGTAACCCTGCCAAGGTGTTTCCCCTCACTTTTTTGTTCGTTCCGAGGCTGCGCGCACTAGCCGACCTCTCTCCCGGCCGTGCGCGCGCCTTCTTTGGGGAACTAAAAACGAAAAGTGAAAAGCTAAAAACGAAAAGTCCTACCGGCAGGAGAGGCTCCCGGCCGCGGGTCGTTTTTCACTTTTCACTTTTCGTTTTTAGTTCCCTGCTCTGCCTGACTGGCTGCCGCCTGTTGCGCATGCCGTACACGGAGCGCGAGATGACGCAAAGGGAAGTGACCGAGACGGTGCGCGATACGCTCGTGGTCATCGAACCCGATTCGGCCCTGATCCGCGCCTATCTGGAATGCCAGTCGGGCAGGGTGGCGCTCTCGCGGCTGATCGCCGTGCCCGGCACGCGCATCGTGCCGAACGTGACGCTGACGGACGTCCTGACCGATACGGGCTACCGCGGTGCCCTGCTCGATGTGCACTGCCACGAAGACAGCCTCCGCCAAGAGATCGCCCTGCGTGACCGCACCATCCGCGAGATGACCGACCGTGTCCGCACGGAGTATGTCACCGTGGAGCGCCCCTTCCGGTGGCATCACCGGGCGCTGATGGGCGGCGGATACGCCTTCCTGGCCCTCGTGCTCGGCATGGCCGCGTGGCTCATCGTGCGGCTCTACATCAGAGGCCGCGGGGGCATCCCCTAATTATCACAACCAACAACCATTAACAATTAAAGAAAGAACATGGCATTAGGAAAGAAAATCCGATCTGTCGGACTGAGCGCCATCCTATTCGGCGACGTGACAGACGGCGGCGCTAAGATGCCGGAAGAGATGAAGCAGCTGGCCCGCACCCTGAAGGGCACGGCCACTTTTACCACCGAACAGGATCAGACACAAGAGTTCTTTTGCGAAGAAGAGCCGGATGCCCCGGTGGAATCCGTGATCTCGGAAAAGGGATTGAAGAACCTCACGTTTAACATTCTCGAATGGGATAACGCAGTGCTGCAAACCCTGTTTGGTGGCAAAGAGGTGGATGGCAAAATCAAGGATCTGTCTGGTACGGATCATAACGTGAAAAAGTTCATCCCTCCGAAGGACTACGTGGAAGTGGAAAAGGCGCTTCGTGTGCTTACGCCTTACAAGGTGGGCTTCGACATTCCCCGCGCAAAGATCCTCGCCCGCTTCCAGTGGAACCTAACCCGTACGGAGATCGCGCAGATCGAAGTCACGGCGCGCTGCATGAATCCCGATGGGGACGATAGTGGCACCTACGAGCCATTCAGCTGGACGACATAATGGAAGAGACGGAAAACAAGCGGGCGGTCGAGATCGATGTGGCCGACGCGCTGTTGGATACGGGGCTACTGGTCAAGGTGCCGGCGCCCCGCCCACTGCGCATGTTGGGGATAAAGGTGTTCCCGATGCGCTTTCGGCGCCCCGTCTATGCCCAGCTACTGCGTATTTGTCGGATGTACGTACGTATGCACGTCGACCTTGAAACGCTCGAAACGGGCGAGGCCGCCGCGGTGCTCACCTCAGCGGCCAAAAACGGCGTCCGTGCCAGTCGGCTGATCGCCCTCGGACTGATCCGTTCGGGGCTGATGAGTGCGCTGTTTCATCGTGCCGTGGCGGCCTACCTACGCCGACGGATGGATGCCCAAACGATGGCTGAGCTGGCCAAAGTGATCGTCCTGCTGAGTGGCGCGGGCCATTTTACGACTATTATCAGATCGATTGCTCATCTACAGGTGACGACTCCGAATCTGAGCCGGAAAGCGACGGGGAGTTAAGGGACGAAGGCCCCCATAGCCCTTTCGGCGCACTGTTCCAGATCGCCTCGCAAGGCGTTTGGACGTGGCGCGAACTGATGTATAAAGTGCCGTGGAGCGTTGTGCTGGCGGCCATCAATGACCAACCCAAATACGGAAAGAAGAAACCGGCTGATGAGGGCGAAATCACCTCTGAGGCCGAAGCCAAGAAGTTTTTCAATCTGGCTTAAAACAGCGGGACAGCCTCCGCCCCCATAACCCACCAACAACTAACGAGAAAAGGCCGTGGCCGACGAAAAAACGATATACGTAACATTCGAGTTTCAGGGCAATCTGGATAAGGATGTCGACGGCGTGACGAACAGTCTCGACCGATTAGAGATAGAGGCCTCCAAAGTCCTAAAAAAGATGGCTGAGGGGAGCAATCTCGTGTCGCGGGGCTTTCGTGTGCAAGCCGATGCCATCAATAAGCTGCCTGGGCCACTGAATACAGCTGCCTCGGGAGTGGGATCCCTCTCTAAAGCCTTTGGGGCCCTCAAAGCCTCTGGGATTGTTTTTCTCCTCGACGCTATTGTCGTTGCCCTGCGATCCTTGGTGATGTGGTTCAACTCGTCTGTTGAGGGACAGATGGAGTTTGCCCGTACCTCTGGCTATCTTTCTGGTGTGATGGGGCAGCTTAGGGAATCGCTCATTAAGCTCGGCGAGACGATCTATAACGCCGTCCGTGATCCGATAAAGGCTGTAAACGATGTGTGTGGAGCCATTTTGTCGAATCTCGCCAACCGCTTATTGGCTTTGGGGGATATGTTCAAGGGGCTGAGCAAGATCATTTTCTCAGGCTTTACGGAGGGTTTTGACGAGCTTAATGCCGGTTTTTCAAAATTCTACTGGGGAATAGATCGTGCCAATGAGCGCGTGTCTGATTATCTCACGTCTATACATGAAGCAGCCAAAAAAACGGCTGAGTTGGGTGTAGCTGGGGAAAAGCTGTCGCGTGACCGTAGCGAATGGCGGGTGGAAGAAGCGGAAAAAGAGGCCAAAGCGGAAAAGCTGCGCGAGCAGATGGAAAGCGCCAAAGGCAAAAGGCGGATCCAATTAGCCAACGAATACAAGGCCGTCGTCAATGAGATTTACGACGAGCGGAAGCGGCAACTTACTGAGGAACTACGCATACAGGAGGGCCAAAACAAACTAACGACAAACAGTCTGGAAGACATCGACAAGGTGAACCAGCTGAAGGCCTCTCTGATCAAATTGGACACGGATCGGGAAAAGGAACTGGGCGCTATAGACAAGGCGGCGCGTTCCGGCTCCGGAAGAGGGAACAAGGATGCAGAAAAGGCGCTTCGCGAACAGCAGGAGCGGCTCAAACTGCAAAAGTCCTATCAGCGGGAATGGGAGAATAACCAACTCGAGTTCGCCCAAAAGCAGATCGACCTGCTGAATGACAGCTACTACAAACAACGCCAGCAGGCCGAACTGAATAAGAAGAAGGAACTGGCTGCCATCAAACAGCAGGAGGAGGATATGCTGAAGGCCAAACGAGAGGCCTATGGCAAAAACGCTACCCTATCGGAGGAAGAAACGACCTACTTCAAAAACCTCGTCGATCTGGCCGAAAAGTCTTATAAGAAGTCCGCGGATGAGATTGATGAAGCCGTCAACGGTGCATTCAAGGAAGGGCGCTTGCGCTTCGCCGATGAGCTGGCGGTGCAGCTGGATGACATCGAAAACTACTACAAAGAGCGGCTGCGGATGGCGGAAAACAATGAGAAACTGATCGCCGAACTCACCGTCGCCAAAGAGAAAGAGATCACGCTGGCCAAAAACAGCTACACCGCGGAGATGCTCAATTATGACATTGAGATCACCCGTAAGCAGATGGCCAATGCGGAATCTTTCTATCGCTGGGAAGCGGATCGGCGCAAAAAGCAACTCGAGGAAGAGCGCCGGGTGCAAAAGGAACGCCTGCGGCTGATGGAAGAGCGGTACAAGCTCGCACCCACGGACAAGCTGGCTAAGGAAATCGCCCTTGCCCGCGAAGAACTCGAGGCCCTAAATAAGGAACTCGGACGTATCCCGACGCAAAAGCTGTCCGAGGTGCTCGGCGCCTTCGGGCAGATGGCCGCGGCGCTGAGCGGACTGAGCGGCAGCGTGGGTCAGGCCTTCGCGGCAATCGGTTCGAGCCTCGCCGCCGCCAGTGAGATGCTTTCCCGCGACATGGATACGACACGGGGCAAGGTGGGCGCCATCAGCACGGCCATCTCGGGTACAGCCACGCTGATCAATATGATCACCGCGGCGGCCGAAAAACGTCGCGCCGTGGAAAAAGAGTTCTACAAAAACTCGATCGCCTTTGCCCATGAATATGCCCTGTCGCTGAATGAGCAATTGCGCCTGCAAAGCAAGTCGGGCGCCTTTGTGCGCAACTACGCCGGCGAGATCAAAGACAGCTTCAAAGCGCTGAATAAGGCAATGGATGGTTACTCCGATGCCATCGGCAAACTGCATGAGGGGCAGGCCAACGTCGACCTGCGCAACGTAGTCGACGGCAACAACGTAGTCAAAGGGGCGGCCACGGGGGCACTGGCCGGCGCAGCCGTGGGCTCGATGATCGTCCCTGGCATCGGTACGGCCATCGGCGCCGTGGTGGGGACGATCGGCGGACTGCTTGCGGGCATATTCAGCAAGAAGAAAGACAAGGTCACGGATGATCTGATGAAGGTTTTCCCGGGGCTTGTAGACGAGGCTGGCAACCTGAATAAAGAGCTGGCGAAAACACTGATCAACACCGATCAGGTAGACGATAAGACGAAGCAGCTGCTTCAAAACGCCCTCGATTGGCAGGATGCCGTCAAAAAGGCGGAGGAAAGCCTCGGCGAGATCGCCACGAGCCTTGCCGGCGACATTGGTAACAACCTGCGCAACGCCATCGTGGGGGCATGGAAGGCGGGCGAGGATGCCAGTAAGGCCATGTTTGCCACGGCGTCCGACTCGCTTGAAAACTTTATCACGCAGTTGCTGTATTCGGCCATCTTTTCGGACGTGTTCGAGGATTTCAAGAAGAACCTTGTCGAATCGCTGAAGCCCGGCGGCGATCAGGATGTACTCGACGACTTCGATAAGCTGATGGAAGAGATGACCAAGCGCGACGACCGATACATCGAGCTACTGGATAAGGTCAAAAAGCGCGCGAAGGAGCGCGGATACACCAAATTCGGTGAGAAAGATGATAAGGCGAAGGACGGCCGCACGGGCACAACGAAGGGCATCCAAAGCATTACACAGGACACGGCTACGGCCATCGAGGGGCGGCTGACGGCGCTGCTGATCTATCAAGACGCCATCAAACTGTCCGTAGGGGGGATCAATCAGACCCTCGTGGTAGGTGTAGCCATACTGACAGAGATACGTGACAATACGGCCTACTGTCGACGCCTCGAGCAGATCGAAAGCGGCATCGGCAGTATGAAACGCGAACTGGAGACAATCAATTCCCGCGGGGTAACCCTGCGAACAGCATAACGGATAAGACGGAAATGAAAACGAATATCTACATCGATGGAACGGACGCCCGGGCGGCCTTTGGCGTGTGGGTGGTACGGGGCGGATACAACGATCTGCTGGCCTACCCAGCTATGAAAGAGCCGGCCGCCAACGATTGGCCGGAACACGACGGGCTCGAGGTGGATCTGAAGGCGCCCAAGCTACACCCCCTTACGGTGGGCATCGACTGCGTGGCCTCCGGCCCCAAGGCCGACGTCCGCGGGTTTGTGGCGGCGTTAGCCGTGCCGGGCTATCGGTCTATCCTTTTCCCCTCCCTCGGGCGAACATTCCGCCTGCGCCTGACCAACTTCGACGAGCTGCGCGATTACGGGCCGCTGCAATCATTCCGCCCGCTGTTCGAGCTCGACGAACCCGAGCGCACCGACGCGGCCGTCTGGCAATCGCCGGGCACGCACGTCATCCGTTCGGCCTACACCCTCGACGGCATCAATCTGGCCGATTTCGGTGTGTTCGTGCAAAAGGGGCGCGACAGCCTACTGCGCCCAGCTGAGGTAAAACAGAATCTCACCCGGGAGATCGCCACCCGCGACGGCCGCATCTACGACACTGGCATCGTGCGTTTCAATGCCAAAGAAACAGCGTTGAAATGCTGCTTAAAAGCCGTTTCAACGGCGGCCATGTGGAGCTGCCGAGACGCCCTGTTCGGCCGACTCACGGCGCCGGGCGAGCACACATTGAACTACCGGGGAAAGGATTACCCCGTGTTTTATCGCGAATGTACGGGCACGCGGCTCATCGCCCTCCGGCCCGGCTTCATCCTGTATGAGTTTGAACTGAATTTGACGGTGATCCGATGAAAATCTACGATAAAAAGGATGCGCTGATCCTCGATGTCGAGCCGGACGATAGCAGCTATGCTGAGGATCGGATCCATCAGACGAAGCTGCTGACGCTCTACTATTCCCTGCCTGAATACGTGGAGATCCCGGAAGGGGCCTACACCGATTTCCGGGGTACGCGCTACCGGCTGGAAAGCGCGCAAAAATTCATCTGCCACGGCGACCGCAACTTCGAATACACCGTGACGATGGAAGGCCCAGAGGCTGCCCTGCGTAAGTACAAAGTGCGCGACACGACGATTCAAAACCTGCTGAAGTTTGCCTACACGGCCAAACCGCGGGCACACTTGGAGCTGATCGTGAAGGCACTCAGGGTCGCAGGGATAGCGGCTGGACGGTGGGCGGCTGCATTGAGGCGACGGAAAAGACGCTTTCATACAGCCACACCTCCTGCGCCGATGCCCTGCAAATGCTGGCCGATGAGTTCAAAACGGAATGGGAGATCCGGGGCAAAGCCATCTACCTGCGCCGCGTGGAATACAACAAGGCCAACCCGCTGCGCCTGCGTTACGGGCGCGATTGCGGGCTGAAGCCGGGCGTATCGCGAGACAATTTCGGGTCAAAGAAGCCCTGCGAAATCCTGCTTGTACAGGGCGGGCGGAAGAATATCGATGCCTCGACCTATGGCAGTGTGGAATTGCTGCTTCCAAAGTCGCAAACGATCGCTTTCGATGGGACGAAGTTCGCCGATGAAGCGGGCTTCAACGCCGCCACGGCGCGCAGCTACAAAACGGATGCGACAGGTACGGAGATCACCCGTGCCGACCGGCCGCTCCTGACCTTTGTCGAGGATAGCATCGACCTGTCGCAGATCTACCCCAAACGCGTGGGCACGGTCTCGTCCGTCGAGATGATTGCCGGTAAAGATGGCCATGTGAATTACGACATCATCGACAGTTCCATCCCCGAGGCGCCCTTGACTACAATAAGGCGCTGATCAAAGGCCAGACGATGAAAGTCATTTTCCAAAGCGGCAACCTGACGGGGGCCGGTGCGCCGGCCGGCGAGTATGGCCGGGTACCCGGTCAAACTTCGCAGGGGCCCGCAGGCCCCCCGGGCGGCACGGTCTACATCCCCAAGGTGGGTGACACCTACGCCGTATTCGGTTGCTCGCTGCCCGACGCTTATGTGTGCGACAATGCCACACGGACGGGCGCTTCGTGGGAGATGTTCCGGGAGGCCGTGCGGGTGAAATATGAAAACGAAGTGGAGCGATACACCTTTTCCGCTGAGCTGGATGAGCTGTATGCCGACCGTCACTGGATAGAGATCGGCAGCCGCATCGTCAAAGGTGGATTCGTGTTGCTCGAGTCAGATAAGTACGCCCCCACGGACGGCCTGCTGATCCGCATCACCGGGGTACGCACGCCGGTGAACACCCCGCGCCGCCCCCAGTTCGAGCTCTCGAATGTGGCATCGCCGGGCAGCGTGTCGGGGCAGCTGGGTAAGATCGATCGCAACGAGGTAACAACGGAAGAGGGCTTCCGGCAGCTGCGCCACGAGACGGCGCGCACCTATGAGCATGCCAAAGAGGCGCAGGATATGCTGGAAAAGGCGTTGGACAATTTTTCGGCTGGCGTCAATCCCATCTGGGTGCGCACGATGTCCGTATTGGTGGGCAACGAGTATCAGCAATTCATGTTCGTCGACAACCGGACGGAGACGCAGCGCGAAATCATCCCGCTGTTCGAGATGAATAATGAGACGAAGGTGTTCACGGCCCCGGCAGCCATCCTGAAGCATATGACGATGGGCATCAATAAGACCTCATCAGCACACAAAGCGACGGATTATAAGTATTGGGACGTGGCGGGCTACACCTCGCCCTTCCTCGGGGGTGAAAAGTCGGCCTTTTATCTCGTGGCCAAATGTGCCAAAGGGGGCACGTCGGGCGAGTTCCTGTTGCAAGAGGCATACAAGTATGACCCGGGCGATGGGGCGTCTACGGACGCCGGCGAAGTTTACCCAGGTACATACCGGGGCGGGGAACGCAGCTTCGCCACGGCCTACGGCTACACGGAAATCCTGCCCGGGCAAATGCGCATCCGCAACATCATCAGCCCTGACGGCCGGACGTATTTCAACGTGGCCGAGGGGGTGATCGGCGGGAATATCCGCATCGAATCGGGCTCCGTAGGATACAGCAACCTGACGGACAAACCGGATCTCTCGATCTATGAGACCCGTTCGGAGTTCAAGGTCTTTGCCGATCAGATCCGCGGTGAGGTGGGGCGTATCAATGTCACGGCCGGGGGAACAAAGGATCAGCTCGCGGCACTGCAAACGTGGTCGCAAAATCAGGTGAACAGCCTGCTGAATCGGCAAGCAACGTCCGAGGATAAGATCTACCGACTGCAAACGGCGGGCTTTATAACCACCGCACAAGGTAATGCGCTCTACGCTTCCGCGCAGCTGGCCAACGGGGACACGATCGCCTCGTACATCACCCAAAGCCCCACGGCGATCAATCTCATATCGCAAAACATCTCCCTCACTGGTCGCGCTGAGTTCAAGAGCCTGCAATCGCAACTCAATACGCAGCGGGAAAAGATCGATAACAAGCCAGACAGCAGCAGTCTGGGCAGCCTCGCCTGGAGAAACAAAATCGGGAAGGCAATGATGGATGAAACGATCATTGATGGGGGGTATATCAAAACGAGTCTGATCGACACGAACAATTTGATCGTAAAGAAGGCTGCACAAATTGGTGATTTTATAGTGAGGGGTGGTTCTCTCACGGTGGAACACTATGGGGATTATGAACGATCAAAAGGAATAAGTATTAGTCCGAACGGCGGTGTCGATGTCAGAGATGGGAATTACGGATATACGAGAATCAGAGGCGGTGAGATCAGCGTAAAGCGGACGAATGGCGGGGGAACGGTATCTATGGGCGGCGACGGCTTTAGCTATGAGAAAGGGGGCGCAGGGTTTTATGTCAAGATCTCCCCATTCCTCGGAGAGTGGCAGCCTCGCCTCCGTCTCAATATGGGGCCACTCCCCCATGTGAACACGGTAAAGAAGGAAGGTGGGAACACCTTCAGGCAGCTAATGATCGAAGAAAACAAGTGGATCGTTTGCTGGGAATGACACAAACGAACAATCAAACAATAGACAATATGAAAAGAATCGATTTCAGCAGAATCAAATTGGAAGTAGAGCCCGGGCGCTTCGAGGTGCTCGACCAGCGGCGGGCGTTTGGCAATGCCATCTACGGGCGTTCGTTAACGCTCGAGCTCGACACGCTGGCGCGCAAGGTCTACAACGCTCCCGAAGGGGTGGAAACGGAGTTTTTGGACGATGAGTTCGCGCTGCTTATTCAGACCCTCACCGGGCAATTTATACACTCAGTTATCCGCGACGTCAAAGCGGCGGCCGTGGATGTGAAAGGGGAATAATAGACATGGAACTGCAACGAATTATCAGACAGGGCGTGACAAAGATCGACGAGGCGGGCACGCTGTCGATCCGGTACAACATCACGGAAGAAGGCGGACGAACGATGGAATTGAATGCCTCGATCGAACGTGATGATCGGAACCTCGGCAGTGTTTCGGCCTTTCCAGATGGGCGGATCAGCTTTTACCTCGATAAAGGGAGCAACCTGACAGAGGCGGAAAAGAAGGCCACGTTTGCCGCTATCGTGGACGAGGTGGCCAGTGCGTTCCGACCCGCGAGTGGTACGTCTGAAAAGAAGGCCTAAGGCATGAAAGTGATCTACAACGGCCTCGTGCCTTTCCGTGGTTTTACGGCCATCAATCTGCTGGGCGTCGTATTCGCTCGGCGGGAGTATCGGCCGCTATCCGAAGCCATCCTGCGGCATGAGGCCATCCACACGGCGCAGATGCGCGAAACGGGTTACCTCGGATTCTACCTCATCTATATGCTGGAATGGCTATGGGGAATGCTGCGTCTCCGCGATGCTCACACTGCTTACCGGGCTATCCGATTCGAGCGTGAGGCATACCGCTATATGGCCGATCCGAACTACCTCACTCAGCGCCGCCCCTATGCGTGGAGGCGGCCGGAAGTATAGACAACGAACCATTAACGATTATACGAAGTATGGACAGACAGTATTTGCAAAAGCAATCGGATGCAAAGTTTCGCATCGACATTACGGACCGAATGGGCAACCCCGTCGATCCAACGAAGTGCGATCTGCAATTTGAGTTTTACACGTCGCGGTCGCGGCGTATTGTCGTCGGGCGAAAGCTCGGCGAAGCGTTCCCCCCGGGATTGAAGGTGGATAATGGGCAGGTGGTCGTAGGCCTCGACAACCCCCGATTCACCGAAGGCCCCCTCTTTGCACGTTTCCGGACGCGCATCTATGATGCCACCTTCCCGGATGGATTCTATGACATCGCCTCGGGCGAAGTGAACACAGGTATTGAAGTAGTAGACAATTAAACAACGTAAGACATGGAAGGAAAAGAGTTTAACGTAACAGTAGCGCTCGACCAGCGGCTCGGGCAGGATGGCAAATCGGCCTATGAGCTTTGGAAAGAGCAGGGCAACGAAGGCAGCGTGGCCGACTTTCTGGCTAAGCTGAAAGGCGAACCGGGAAAGGCTGGCAAAAGTGCCTACGAGCTTTGGGTAGAGCAGGGCAACACGGGCAGCGTGGCTGACTATCTGGCTAAGCAGAAAGGCGAACAGGGCGACGCCGGTAAATCGACGTACGACCTTTGGAAAGAGGCAGGCAACGAGGGCAGCATGTCCGACTTCCTGGCTAAGCAGAAAGGCGAACAGGGCGACGCCGGTAAATCGACGTACGACCTTT
>ERZ773004.895-NODE-895-length-16761-cov-4.732910_pt1 | contig 16761 bp, 16 predicted proteins | sample MGYA00580667_ERZ773004 | MGnify/ENA primary metagenome ERZ773004 (study PRJEB29015, sample SAMEA2737963) | human oral metagenome | biome: human oral; feature: human-associated habitat; material: dental | place: China | collected 2123 ... | reverse complement strand
TAAAACAAGGATTGAAACTCGTTAAGCTCAACACTTTCCAGTTCATCTGTAACCGTAAAAGTAGTATATCCATTAAAACAAGGATTGAAACAAATGTATCATAATTATCTTCCTCCATTTCTTTTTCTTGGTAAAAGTAGTATATCCATTAAAACAAGGATTGAAACAATGTATGGAATAGACTAGATGAAATGTTAGAAGGAGAAGGTAAAAGTAGTATATCCATTAAAACAAGGATTGAAACAAATTTTTTATAGTGGTTTTCAGTCCACTCTGTAAATAGTAAAAGTAGTATATCCAGTAAAATAAATATAAAAAATTAAAAAATATTTAATCACAGTTAAGTTATAAAACTGTGATTTTTTTTTGGAAATAAGTTAATTAGTCAAAAAAATAAGTTATAAGAATTAGATATAATCTATTGTGTAAAGAATGAGAGAGAAAAATTTTTAAAATTTAAAAATAAAAAGAGTTATTTTTAGGAAAAAATAGGTTAGAGAGAAAAGGTATAATGATTTTGTAAATGAGAAAGAGAATAAAAAAATGGAGTGTGATTGATTATGACGAGTTTTAAATATTATAGAAAAAACGATATAGAAAAGAAATTGGAAAAAGCTAGATTTAGACCTTTGGATGTGATGGTAACAGGAGTAACAGGAGCAGGTAAATCGACAACATTAAATACAATTTTTAAGAAAAATGTGGCAACAGTTGGTAATGGTGTGGATCCTGAAACAATGGATTTAGATTCTTATTCGTTAAATGATGTATTTAGATTGTGGGATACTCCTGGATTAGGAGATGGCGTTGCGAATGATGAGATTCATAAAAGAAAATTGGTAGATTTGCTGTATAAAACTTATTCATTAGATGGAAATATTTATGGTTGGATAGATTCGGCAATTGTGGTTTTAGAAGGTTTGAATAGAGATATGGGTAGTACATATACATTGTTAAATGAGGTAATAGTTCCAAATATACAGGCAGATAGAATATTGGTAGTAATTAATCAAGCAGATATGGCGATGAAAGGCAGACATTGGAATAAGGAAACAAATAAACCGGATGAAGTGTTAGTAGATTTTTTAGAAAGACAAGCGTTATCTATACAAAATAGGGTAAAAGAAGCAACAGGAGTAACAATAAGAAAACCAGTATACTATTCAGCAGAATATGGTTATAACATAGAAAAATTATTAGATTTCATAATAGATAATATGATTGTAGAGAGAAGACCGTTAGTTAGAGCATAATGTAGGTATTAAATTTTTTTTGGAGTGATAAATATTGAAATTTGGATATAAAAAATATTTTTGTAAGTTAATTAAAAAGAAAAATGAGTTATTTAAAAATGTTATCATAAGTTATAATAAAAATTTGATTTTTGGAGGAATGAAATATGGGAAGATTGATTAAGGAAAATGAAATGAGATATTATGGAGTTAAAATAAAAAGAGAAAAACAAATTTTAGGAAATAAATTGATGTATTCAAGTAAAAAATAGGCTAAATTTTTGAAAAATAGTTTATGGTTAGAGAGTTATAATAAAAATAAATAAAAGAAAGAGGTATTGATTATGGCAAGAAATATATTTAAGGAAATTGAAAGAAGAGTAATGAATGAACAAATGGATGAAACTACGAGACAAAAATTATTGGGTAATTTATTGAGAATGAAGGAGCAAAAAATTAATTTAATGATTACAGGTGCAACAGGAGTGGGGAAAAGTAGTACTATTAATGCGTTGTTTGGAGAAGAAGTAGCAAAAGTAGGAACAAGTGTAAACCCAGAAACAATGGGAATTGATAAATATGAGTTGGATAATTTAGTAGTATGGGACACTCCAGGATTAGGTGATGGAAGAGAAGCTGATAACAGACATAGTAAAATAATAATTGATAAGCTTTATGAAAAAGATAGAAATGGAAATTTGTTAATTGATTTGGTTTTGGTAATATTGGATGGTAGTAGTAGAGATTTAGGGACATCGTATGAATTAATAAATAGTGTGATTATACCAAATTTGGGAGAAAATAAGAAAAATAGAATATTAGTGGCGATTAATCAGGCAGATGTAGCGATGAAGGGAAAATATTGGAATGCACAAGAAAATCGTCCTGAGAGAAAATTACAAGATTTTTTGGAAGATAAAGTTGCATCAGTGAGAAGAAGAATTAAAGACGCTACAGGAATAGATGTTGAACCAATTTACTACAGTGCTGGAGACAAAGAAGAAGGATATATGCAACAAAAACCGTACAATTTATCAAAACTATTATATTACATATTACAACATACGCCAGAAGAAAAAAGATTAGTTTATGCACAAAATATTAATAAAGAAGAAGCTATGTGGAAAGACAATGATGATTTACAAGATTACAGAGCGGGAGTTTTAGAAAAATTTGTGGAATCAGTAACAAAAGGAATGGCAATAGGTGGAACAATAGGTCAAGCAATAGGAAGTTTAGTAGGATTAGGTTCAGTTGGAAGAGTAATAGGTACAGTAGGTGGAGCAATAGTTGGAGTAGGAGCAAATATAATTAGTGGAGTTGTTGATTTTTTTGGAGGAATATTTTAGAAGATAAATAGAGGGGTTGGGTGGGTGGGAATAAAAAGTTGGTGAAAAAATCACATAAATAAGTTATCAAATTATTATATAATGAATCTAAAATAAAAAAGGAGGTGATAAAAATGACAGGAATTGAAGAAGCAGTAGGAACAGCGGTAGTGGTGACAGCAGGAGTGGTAGCAGTAGCAGAAGGTATAAATCAGACAGTAAAATTGATGAACGAAACAGTTAATACAGCAGATGAAATGTTTACAACAATGGGAGATATGGCAGAAAATTTTGGAAGTAGTGTTAGTGAGTTTTGTGATGAGGTATCTAGTTTTTTTGATAGTTTTTGTTGGTAATCTTTAGTAAAAGTGGTAATTCTATTTTAGAGGAGGAATTATTCTGAATCTAAAATAGGATTGCTACAAGCTAGATTATTAGAATTTAATTAAATAGAATAAAAATGAAAGGAAGGTGATAAATATGTTGTTGTGTTTAATAGGTTTAGTAATTTTAGGAGGAGATCTTTAGAGAAAATGGTAGTTCTATTTTGAAGGAAGAATTATTCTGAATTTGAAGTAGAATTACCAAAATCAAATTAACTGTTATATTGATTTTTAAAATAAATGCGGTAAAATAATACTATTAAGATTAATTTTTAATAAAAATTATAATTAGAAGGAGAAAAAGATGGCTAAAATATTGATAGCAGGGTTGGGAAAAGGGATGATAGATCGTAACAGTGAAGAAAGAGACTACAGAAAAGCAGATTATAAAATAAAAATTGAAGAAACAGGAGAATATAAAATTTATAGAGATGAATATTTTGTAACATCCGTATTAGAAAAACATTATGATATAGATAAAACAATATATATTGGAACAGCAGGGTCGATGTGGGATAAACTTTATACACATTATTGTAAGAAAAATGGATTTTCGACTGAAAGTGAAGAATATGAAAAATATAGAGATGAATTGAGAAACGTTACTAAAAATGCGAATAAGAATACAGATGTTTTAAATATAAACAGTGAAAAATTTAATTCTATATTTGAGAATACAGAAAAAAAAGTACAAATAATAGTGACAAAATATGGAATGAATAAAAATGAAATATTTGAAAACTTTAATAAAATTATAGAAATTGTAAATTCTTTAAATAAAGAAGATGAAATTTATTTGGATATAACCCATTCTTTCAGATCAAATGCAATGTGGATATTTTTAGTGATGAACTATATTACAGAAGTTATTGATAAAAATATAAAAATAAAAATGATAACATATGGAATGTTAGAAGAAATGGATGATGATGAAACAGAAAAAGATTTAAATGGGAATCCTTTAAAAGTAGCTCCAATAATTAATTTGAAATCATTTTATGATTTAATGAAATGGATAAAAGGAGCGAACTCTTTTAAGCAATATGGGAATACTTATGAATTTTTAGATATGATTGAAGAAAATAAGTTGAAAAATACATTAGAAGAATTTTCAAATTCAATGAATATGAACTATATTGGGAATATAAAAGAAAATATCGGAAAAATTAATCAAATGGAAAAAACAATAAAAACATTAGATGGACCTGCCAAACTATTATTACCAGATATTTTAGAAAGATTTGCCCAAAATTTTGGTGAAAAGCAGGAGACATTTGAGATATTATTAGGTTTAGCAGAATGGCACTATAATCAAAAAAGATATTCAATGAGTTATGTAAATATTATTGAAGCTATTTATACTTTTACAGGAAAAATTTTAGAAGTTGAAGATATAAATAAAGGTAAAGAAGTATTAAGAGAATGGATAAATAGAATAACTGAAGAAAATAAAATAAAATATAAAGATTTGTCAGAAAAAGAAATAAATAATAGAATAAAATTAAGTGAAATTTTTGAAAGTTCTAGAGTTATTAGAAATAATATTTCGCATACATTGGAAAGTAGAGCAGAAATGCAAGAAATTATTTCAAAAATTCCAGAAAATATACAAAAATTAAGAGAAATATTTAAAACTGAATATAAAAAAGGTGAGATTCATGAGTCAAAAGATTTAAAAATGCAACAGACATATACTTTTTTAGAAAAATTAGCTGAAAATGGTCAGTTTGCAGAAATTGGTAAAGTGGCATCTAATGGAATTTATGATTTTTTGTTTGAAAAACTTGGAGTACAAAAGTCAGGAGAAAATAAAAATATTGTAAAAAATTGGCTGGATAACAAAAAGGAAAAGTTTGAAAAAGAATTGGAAAAAGAACAGTTATCTGAATTAATGACATTGTTTTTAGAAGTTAAAAATAACAGTAGAAGTCTCAAAGAAAAAGAAATAATTAAGAAGATAAGACATTTACAAAATATATTAACGAAAAAATCATTTTTGGAAGCCATTGAAAATGTAAATTTAAATTTAAATGATAAAGGAAGTTCTCAAATAAAACAAGTGCCTAAAATGAATGTAAATAAGGAAGACAGAAAAATTTTAGTATTTAAAGAAATATTTGGAGAGCAGGAAAAAAGTGAGGTAATAAAAAAATATAAGATAAAAAGAATAAGTAAATTGAGTAGTGAAACTGCAAAAGAATGGGAAAATCTTGAAAATGATAACAACAAAGAAAAAAATATAAAAAGATTTAAAGATATAATAGACAGAAATATTGATTCAGGTGATATTTTATTAATTGAAGGAGAAGTTGGGATAACTTTTGAATTGGTAAATTGGGCGAAAGAAAAAGGAATTATTGCAATTTATGGAAGTGAAAAAGTAACTGATAATTTTTTACTTAAAATAGAATTTTATGAATATTAAATTTCAAAATTATGTTATAGGAATTTTTGTGATTTTAAATAGTTATGTAAAATAAAGAAGTTTGAAATTTTAGTTTAAAATGTAGAAAAATTGAGGGAGATGATATTATGGAGAGAAAAGCACTTTTACTATTTTCACATCAGCTGACAGAAAATCAAGAAAAAGAATTGGTAGAAAATTTTAAGGTAAAAAAAATAGTAAGTTTGTCTAGTGAATTACAAGAAATGTGGTCAAATGTGTCAATTAAGGAAAATTATAAAGAGAATCTGGAAAAAATAAAAAAATATATTGAAGAAAATTTTAATGAAAATGATGTGATGTTGGTTCAAGGAAATTGGGGATATACATATAATATTGTTAAATGGTCGATAGAAAAGAAATTAGTTCCTGTGTATAGTTATACTGAAAGAAATGTTGAAGAAATAAAAGATGGAGAGAATGTGAAGAAGATTAGTTATTTTAAACATGTGAAGTTTATTGAGTATGTATAAAGAAATTTTAAGTGATTAGAGATTGCTTCATGTTTTTGGAGTAATTTCTAAAAATATTGAAACATAAAAGATTAAATACAGCCTTTAAATAATATTTTATTGGATAGAAATAATAAAAAATAGGTTATTAAAAAAATGTATAATAAATTTAAAATAAAGAAAAGGATGCGATTTATTATGACAGGAATTGAAAAAGTAGTAGGAACAGCGGTAGTGGTGACAGCAGGAGTAGTAGTAGTGGCAGAAGGTATAAATCAGACAGTAAAATTGATGAACGAAACTGTTAATACAGCAGATGATATGTTTACAACAATGGGAAATATGGCAGAAGATTTTAGTAATAGTGTGAGTGATTTTTGTGGTGAGGTATCTAGTTTTTTTGATAGTTTGTGGTGGTAGGTTTTAGAAGATGTAGTAATCCTGCTTTAAAGAAAGTGTAATATTTTTCTAAATTTAAAGTGGGATTGCTATAATCTGTAAAGTAGCTGTAATTTTGATAAGAAAAAAATTGATTTTTAAAATTAATGGGGTAAAATGATAGGGAAATAAAAATTTAGAATGAAGAGGAGAAGAAATATGGCTAAGATATTGATAGCAGGATTAGGAAAAGGAATAAAAAAAGATGGGAAGTATAGAGAAACAAATTATAGTATAGAAAAAATAGACAAAGAGAATATAATTTATAAAAATGAAAGTTTTATAACTTCAGCATTAGAAAAACATTTTGAAATAGATAAAACTATTTATATAGGAACGGTTGGTTCAATGTGGGATAATTTGTACAGTTATTATTGTAATAAATATAATTTGAAGGAAGATGAAGATTATACTTTTGAATTATTAGAGGCTTCAAGTAATGCGACACAGGATTCTGAATTTTCTGAAATAAATATAAAAAAATTTAATGATATTTTTGAAGGAAAAGCTAGAATAATACTCACAAAATTTGGAATGAATACAAATGAAATATTTGAAAATTTTAATTTAATAATGGAAATAGGAAATATGCTTAATGATGGAGATGAAATTTATCTGGATATAACTCATTCTTTTAGATCGAATGCAATGTGGATGTTTCTAGTTATAAATTATATTACAAATGTATTAGATAAAAATGTCGAAGTAAAAATGATTTCTTATGGAATGTTTGAAGCGAAATATAAAAAAGAAGTTATTGAAAATGGAGAAACAAAAGAAATAGAAATTAGTCCAGTAGTTAATTTAAAGGCATTTTTTGATTTAATGAAATGGATAAAAGGTGCAAATGAATTAAAAAATTATGGAAACAGCTACACAATTCTTGAGATGATTGACGATAAAGATGTAAATAAAAAAATAAAAACTTTTTCAGATTCATTAAACTTAAATTATTTAGGAACTATAAAGAGAAATTTAGAATCAATAAAAAGAATTATGGATAAGATAGACTCAATAGAAGGACCTGGGAAATTGATAATTCCTAACATAGTAAAAGATTTTATTGAAATATTTGGAAATATAGAAAAAGAATATGAGTTTTTATTTAAAATAGCAGAATGGAATTTTAATCAAAAAAGATATGCAATGGTAGCAATAAATATAAATGAAGGATTAAGAGAGTTTGTAGCGGGTATTTTAGAAATAGAAGATAGAGTGTCAGATTTTAATGATGAAAATAGCGGAATATTTAAATATTTTAAAAAAATAAGACAATCAATTGAATATAAGCCTAGCAATACAAAAGGAACGTTTGATAAAAAAGAAGAAAAAATATATAAAATATTTGAACATACAAGAAAAATAAGAAATGAGATAGCACATTCAAAAGGTGAAAAAGATACCGCAATAAACGATGTTGAAAGTTTAAAAAATTATGTTAAAGATATTGATACAATTATAAGTGATAAAGGATTTATAAAGTATTTAAAATTGAAGTATAATGCTTAACGGTACACTAAATCTTCTGGATAATTATGTAAGTTTGAAAATATAATGAAATAAATATTAGTTACAAGGGGCCTTGGCCCCTTGTTGAAGATAAAGACGAAATTTAAAGAGATATTTTTAAGTTTTACTTAAATACAATATGGTTGTTATAAAAGAAAAATATTAAAGAATGGAGAGGACAAGAAGAAAAATGGAAAATACAGTTACTAGAAATGAATTAAGAGAAAGAGTGAGAAAAATATTGGTAGGAACATTACTTAATGAAGAAGAAAAAGTATCGGATAATTTGCTTGATACAGTGATAAAGTATTACTTTCCGAAACAGGAAAAAAATATAATTAACGGAGAAGAGAAATGGATACCTAAAAAACAAAAAATAATTCCTGAAGAAGAAAAATTTTTAGAGAGGGGTTACGAGGATTTAATAAAAAAAGAAAGAGAAAAAATAAGCGGTGAAATAGATATAAATAAAGTGAAGGTTATAGTTTCAGCATTTAGTTTATCGCCAAAAAATAGTTTGTTGGAAGAATATCCTTTTGAAAAAGATTTGAGAATATTTGATAATATAGAAAAAATTTATTTATTTTATACGAAAGAAACAGAGAATAAATTTAATGAATATAAAAAAAATTGTAAATTTAAAGAAAAAATAGAAGGCGTAGAAATTGATGGAAGAGAAGTTAATGAAACTTATAAAAAATTGAAAGAATTAGTGTTGAAAAATAAAGTAAATAAAGACAATACAGTTTTAGATATGACTTTAGGAATGAAAACTATTTCTATTGCATTTTACAGAATTGCAGTAGAAAGACAAATAAAGGCTATAAATTGGAATGAAAAATTTTTAAGCAGTTATACAATGATAAATGAAAATGAATTTGTTGAGAATAAGAACGGAGGAACTCCAAGAATAGCATTATCAGCAAAGTTGAGTTTGATGAAGGAACCGATAAAAGAATCGGCGAGAATTTATTCAAAAATTAATGATAGCATACGAAGAGGAAATTTTGAAGCAGTTGGAAATTTGTATGAAATCAATGGAAATGATGATATGGCATTTTTTTATAAAGAATTGGACACAATTTTTAATGCAGATAAAATTATTAAATATAATAATTTTGAATATTTTTATGAAGATGTTGAAAAACTTTTGGATAGAATTTTAGCAAAAAGCAGAGAGTTTAGTGATATGGAAATATCAAAAGTTAAAAAGGGAGTTGCTTATTTAGCAAATTTAGTTTGGATCTCTTTTAGTCGAAAAAAAGGGAAAAATAGCAAATTTAAATTATCAGAAAGTGATTTTGTGGAAAATAATTTTTCTGATTTTAGAAGAGATGAGGAAAATTTTGAAAATGAAGAAGATAGAGAAGAATGGGATGATTCTTTAGAAGAAATAATGATATATTTGAAATTTAAATATGTAATTTTAACGAATAAGCCGTATTTTTATTTTGAAAGAATTGTAAATGATATGAAAAAAAGCCAGATAGATGACAATATACAAGAAAAAATTAGAAAATATATAGAAGAATCAGAAAAAGAAAGTAAAAAAATTTCTTTAGAAAAAATTTATAAATTAATGTTCTCAAAGAAATACAATTTTTATGAAGAAATTAAAAAATATGATATGGAAAGTATATTGTTAGAAATATTAGAAAATAGTCTAAGTTATAAAAATGGAATTTTAATAATACCGATAAAATCTGAATATAATTTGGAAACGTTTATTTTGAAAATAGATTTTAATGAAGAAAAAAAATTGAAAAATATATTAAAATTAAGAAATTTTGAAGTTCCTATTAAATATGAACCAGTACACGAATTATTGAGAGAAATAGAAATAAAAGGATATGATAGTACAGTAACAAATGATAAAATAGAAAAAATTTTTAAAAGAGTTGAAAATCCAAATCAAAGTATTACTAAATTTAAAGATGTAATTAAAAATATAAATGAAGTAATAAAAGAAAAATTAAAAAAAGAAGCAAAAAATGAAAATAAAAAAATTGAAATTAAAATTCCAGATTTTATTGAAATGAGTAATGCAAAAAAAGATTATTCAGTAAGAATTTCAGATAAATGGAAAATTTAGAAAACAAAAGGAGATGGACTATGGAGAAAAAGGTATTATTAGTATTTTCACACCAATTAACGGAAAATCAGGAAAAAGAATTAATTGAAGAATATGGAGTAAAACAAATCGAAAGTTTGCCAGAAGAATTGCAAAATATGTGGTCAAATGTTTCAATAAAAAAAGATTACAAAGAAAATTTGGAAAAAATAAAAAAATTTGTTAAAGAAAATTTTGGCAAGAAAGATATAATTTTGATACAAGGCAACTGGGGGTATACTTATAATCTTGTAAAATGGTCAATAAAAAACGGATTAATTCCTGTATATAGTTATACTGAAAGAAATGTTGAAGAAATAAAGATGGCGAAAACGTAAAGAAAATAAGTTATTTTAAGCATGTAAAATTTATTGAATATGAATAAAATATTTAAAGAAATGTGAAAGAATTGTTTCAAATTTTTTGGAGCAATTTCTTTTTTTGAAAAAAAGGTTAATATTGTAAAAAAATAAGTTATAAAAATAAATTATAATTATGATGTAAAAAAGAGATGAAAGAAACAAGAATAAGTTATTTATAAAAAACAGTTAAATAAAAAAGTGGATTTTTTTAAATTGAGAAGTAAAATTAAAATAAAGAGGAAAAATTTGGGATAAAAACAAAGAAAAATAGGTTATATGGAAGTGGTAAGATATTAATGTAAAAAATAAGGATTAGATTTTAGAAAATATAATTTAAATAATCAAAAATTTTATTCAATAGAAAAGGAAATTGTAAATGAGAGTTAATCAAGCAAATGCAAATACAAATGCAGCATATAGAATTTTGAAAAATGAAGAATTTAAAAATCAATTGCACGAAGAAAGATGGATTCACATTCATGATAAAGAATATACAGGAGTTTCATATAATTGTATCGGAATTGAATTAAAAGAAAAGTTAAGCGAATTGAAAGAAGTTTTAGAAGAAATGGAAATTGATGATGCATTAGACTACATTTTTCAAGTAATTGTAAATTTAACAAATGACCAATCAGGTGGAATAGGGTTTATTAATATTGACAGTGATTTGGCGGAATTTGTACAAGAAGTTTCAGAAGAAAAATTAATAACAAAAATTAGAAGATTATACCAAAAGTTGAATTTACCATTGAGAAATGGGTATGAAAAGGCGTATGTTTCATTTAATTTGGGATTAGATACTAGTGAAAATGGGAGAAAAGTAACTAGATGTTTTTTAAAGGCTTTTGAATATGGTGAAATATTAAATGGATTGCCTTTTGTTTTTCCAAATATAATTTTTAAAGTAAAAAAAGGTATTAATTTTGATTTAGGCGATAAGAATTATGATTTGTTTTCATTAGCGACAAGAGTTACAGGAAAAAGAATGAATCCAACATATTTTAATTGTGATAACGTTTTAGTAAAAGATATTAATGAGAAAAAAGTTGGAATAATGGGGTGCAGAACATTAGTTGCAAAAAATGTAAATGGAGAAGAAGGAGCATTAAAAAGAGGAAACATTGCATCAATTTCAATAAATTTACCAAAAATAGCAAGAGAAAGTACAAATTTAAATAATTTTTATAAAAAATTGAATGAAATTTGTGAACAGTCAAAAGATATCTTAATTCAAAAATATAAGGCATTGTGCAAATTAGAAATTGATAATTTTAGATATATTTTAGAAAATAATTTTTATGAAAATTCTGAAGAGGCAATAAACAATAATGATATGGAAAAAAGTTTTAAAAATGGTACACTTTCAATTGGATTTATTGGATTGGCTGAATGTGTAAGTTATTTAGTAAAAAAAGAAATATCTTTAGATATGATAGAAAGTAATTTAGAATTGTCGAGAGAAATATTAAAATTTATAAGAAAAATGACGGATAAATGGACTAAAAAGTATAATTTGAATTTTTCAGTTTTGGCAACTCCTGGCGAAGGAATTAGTGGGAGATTTTGTAAAGATGAAGAAACTAAGGAATTTTATACAAATTCGTTTCATATACCAGTTTATCTTGAATTAGATGCATTTAAAAAATTAGAATTAGAATCAAATTTTGTTGAATATTGTAATGGAGGTTCAATTTCTTATATCGAATTTTCAACGCCTGTGTTAAATAATAGTGAAGCGATTATGGATGTTGTTAAATTTGGAATTTCCAAAGGTATAAATTATTTAGGAATAAATTTCCCTTTAGATTATTGTGAAAGTTGTAAAACTACTGGAATATTTGAAGAAAAATGTGGTTGTTGTGGAAGTATTGAAATAAAAAAATTAAGAAGAGTTTCTGGCTATTTGTCATATAAAGAAACATTAAAAGGTGGAAAAAAAGCAGAGGAAAAAGTTAGAAAATCTCATTTGAAATAGTGTGAATAAAATATAAACTAATAAAAGAAATTGTTTCAAATTATTGGAGCAGTTTCTTTTTGTTTTAGAAATAAGTTAATTAATTAAAAAAATAAGTTAAAGAAATAGATTATAATTACAATGTAAAAAGAAAAAGTAGAAAGAAGGTATTGATTATGAAACGTGATTTATTGAAAGAATTTGAAAGTATTATTATGAAACAAAAATTGAATGAAAATGTGAAACAAAAATTATTAGGTAATTTATTGAGATTGAAAAAACAGAAAGTTAATTTGATGGTTACAGGTGCAACAGGTTGTGGGAAAAGTAGTACGATAAATGCGTTGTTTGGTGTAGAAGTGGCTAAAGTTGGAACAAGTGTGGATCCTGAAACAATGGATATTGAAAGATATGAGTTAGATAATTTAGTAGTATGGGATACTCCAGGATTAGGTGATGGAAAAGAAGCGGATAACAGACACAGTAAAAGAATAATTGATAAACTTTATGAAAAAGATAAAAATGGTAACTTGCTAATAGATTTAGTTTTGGTAATTTTAGATGGTGGTAGTAGAGATTTAGGAACATCGTATGAGTTAATAAATAATGTGATTATACCGAATTTAGGAGAAAATAAAGAAAATAGGATATTAGTGGCAATTAATCAAGCGGATGTAGCGATGAAGGGGAAATATTGGAACGAAGAAGAAAATGCGCCTGAGGATGAGCTAGAAAAATTTTTGGATAAAAAAGTAGAATCTGTAAAGAATAGAATTAAAGAAGCGACAGGAATAGAAGTAGAACCAATATATTACAGTGCAGGATACAAAGAAGAAGGATATTTACAACAAAAACCGTACAACTTATCAAAATTATTATATTACATATTACAAAATACACCAGAAGAAAAAAGAGTAGTTTATGTGCAAAATTTGAATCAAGAAGAAGTAATGTGGAAAGATAACGATGATTTGAAAGATTATAGAAAAGGTATTTTAGAAAGTATTTTAGGAGCAGCAGTTGGAGTGTTAGCAGAAGGTGTGGCAAATGTGGTAAATGGAGTTGCAAATGTAGTTGAAGGTGCATCAGATGGGATTTCAGAAGGTAGTGATACAGGATCAGATGTTGGTGGAGCAATAGGTAGTATATTTGGAGAAGTTGGAGAAACGATAGGGTCAGCAGTGGGTTCAGTAGTTGGAGGAGTTGTTGGTGGAGTAGTAGGAGCAGTTAGTTCGGCAGTAAGTAGTGTGTGTGATACGATTGGAAGTTTCTTTGATGGATGGTTTTAAATGAATTAAAGGTTTTGAGTGGATGGGATAAAAAAAGTATATTATTTTAGTAAAAAATGAGTTAGAAAAAAATGATATCATAATCTTGTAAAAAATATTAGGAGGTATTAGCTATGCTAGAAAGAGAAATGATGAATTTATTGGACAGCTGTTATGAAAAAGCACTAGAGGGAGTATTACCTGGAGAAAGAACAGTTATGGAGTTGGCAGAAGATTATTTAGCAAAAAGTAGCAGTAGAGAAAAAGCAATAGACAATTTAATAGGATATCAAACAGTATTGTGTGGAACAAACGGATTTATAACAGGTTTAGGTGGGTTATTACCAGTAGCAATACCAGCAAATGTAGCAGGTGTAATTTATGCACAATTAAGAATGATAGCAGCAATAGCACATATAAATGGGTATGATATTTACAGCGATCAGGTAAGAACAATAGCTTATGCGTGTTTAACAGGAAGTTCAGCAGCAAATATATTAAAAAATGTGGGAATAAAAATTAGTGAAAAAATGGCAGTTAATGCGTTAAAAAAAGTTCCAAGAGCAATATTGAGAAAAATAAATCAACAAGTTGGATTCAGATTAGTTACAAAATTTGGACAAAAAGGTTTGGTGAATGTCGTAAAAATGATGCCATTAGTGGGCGGAGTAGTAGGTGGAGTATTTGACACAGGGATGACATTAACGATAGGGAATATAGCAAAAAAAGTATTTTCGGAATAGTAAAGTAATTGTAAAAATTAATGCCAAATGTAACTTAGATTCTTGAAAAGAGTTTTTAAGGGGTAAGAATCAAGAGTTTGAGTCAAATTTGGAAATGGATTTAAAGTTAAAAACTCATTTACGAAAGGATAAAAGACTATGGAACTATATATAACAGATTTAGGGACAATGGTAAAAAAAAGAGATGATTTGTTTGAGATAACGACGAGTGAGAAAAAAGTGGCTGTGGCTCCACAAAAAATAAAATCATTGGTGCTGGCAAAAGGGGTATTTTTGACGACGGATGTAATAAAATTGGCAGTGGAAAATAATATAGATATAGTGATTATTGATGATTTTGGGAATCCTTATGGGAGATTTTGGCAAAGTAAATTTGGATCGACGGCTAATATAAGAAGGAAACAACTGGAAATATTTGGTACCCCAAAAGGCATTGAGATAGCAAAACAGATATTGATACAAAAGATTAAAAATTGTGCAGAACATTTGGAAGATTTGAAAATAAAAAGAGAAGCGAAAAAGGAATTTTTAGATGAAAAAATAAAAGAAATGAAAAAATATATTTATCAAATTAAATTGGTAGAAGGGGATGTAAATGCAAAAAGAGGGACTTTGATGGGATATGAAGGGAATGCTGGGAAAATATACTATCAAACATTGTCAGAATTGATGCCAAAAGAATTTAAATTTGAAAAAAGAAGTATGTATCCTGCTCAAGATGAATTTAATGCAATGTTAAACTACGCTTTTGGAATATTATACAGTAAAGTTGAAAAAGCCTGTATAATAGCGGGCCTAGATCCTTATATTGGAATAATTCATACGGATAATTATGGGAAAAAATCACTTGTTTTTGATATTATAGAAGGTTATAGACATTTAGCAAGTAGAACAGTATTTTCTTTGTTTACTCAAAAGAAAGTTCAAAAATATTTTTTCAAAAGAGAAGGAGACGGAGTTACATTAGTAGGTGACGGAAAAAAAGTTTTGGTAGAAAGTTTTTATAACAGATTGGAAAAAAAGGTACGGTATAATAACAGGAATATATCAAGTTTGGATAAATTACAATTTGAATGTCACGAATTGGCAAATCGTTTAATATCGAAATAAAATTATTAATAAATTATAATTGAATAAATTTAAAATACATTAAGCAGGTGATTGAAAATGATGACATGGTTCATATACGATATAACAGATGACAGAAATAGAAGCAGATTAATTAAGATAGCACAAAAGCATGGATTATACAGAGTTCAGAAGTCAGTATTTTTGGGAAATATAGAAAAGGATGAAATAGATCAGATTATAAAAGAAAGTAAAAAAGTTATTGATTTACGAGAAGATTCGGTATACATTTTCCCAGTTTGTGAAGCGGATTATAAAAAGGCAACATTGCTAGGCTTGTCTTTTGAAGAGGACATTGTTAAAGATGAAAAGCCAGTATTATTTTTTTAGAAGAGGTGAATACAGATGGAAGTTATTAAATCTCAAAAAATATCAATGTTTGAAGTTTTAGACTATATATATTGTCCTAGAATTATATATTATGAAGAAGTATTAAAAATATTTGGAAATAAAATGAATGATTTTAAAAAAGTGGAAGAAGAAAGAGTAGAAGAAAAAGGAAGAATAAATAGAAGATGGATATGGGAAAGATTAAAATTAAGAAAACAGGATATAAACAACTTGTCACAATGGGAGAATAAAGAATTTAGTAAAGAACTGTATTCAAAAAAATATCATTTTTATGGAAAAATAGACGAAATACTTTATTTACAAGACGGAACAATAATTCCGCTTTATTATCACAATTCCAAATATACCGCAAGAGAAGAAAACCGATATAAATATCTAATGGCAATGTTTTCTATGCTAATTGAAGAAAATTATAATATTAACTCTCAAAAAGGCTATATATTATTTTTAAATGGACATTCATTGAAAAAATTTGAATATACAAAAAAAGATTTTGAAAAAATAATTAATGATGGGAAAGATGAAAAATATAAAGAATATTATGAAAAAGAAAAAGCCGAATACAAATTAAGATTATTATCAACTGATGTAGAAAAAATAGGAGAAAATGCGTATAAGATTACTGAAAAAATCGAAATGTCAAATGAACCAATAGTTAAAATAACATATGTTAAAATACTAAAAGAAGGTGTCTATATTATTGGAAATGAAAATTCAAAAGACATCTTTTTAGCATTATTTGGGAAATAAAAAAATTACTGAAACAAAAAATTTTTTAGACTTTTTAGACAATGTTTAATTACCGTTTCTTTTTAAAATTTAAAGTTATCAAAAAATATTCTAATTTTTTTTAAGTTTCTTAAAAATAAGAATAAATATATTGGAGAAAAATTAAAAATAAGGTATAATTTTAATGAAATATAAAAAATAAAAGAAAGTGAGTTGGTAGTCATGAAAAAAATCAGAATACTGCTATTATTTGCTCTAATTATGATTTTCAGTGCGAATTTGTTGGCGAATGACTGGGAATTTGGGTCGGAAGGTGGGCATATTGTGCCGA
>ERZ773004.890-NODE-890-length-16833-cov-18.430862_pt1 | contig 16833 bp, 18 predicted proteins | sample MGYA00580667_ERZ773004 | MGnify/ENA primary metagenome ERZ773004 (study PRJEB29015, sample SAMEA2737963) | human oral metagenome | biome: human oral; feature: human-associated habitat; material: dental | place: China | collected 2123 ... | reverse complement strand
GCAGCTTGGTAGCGCGCCTGCTTTGGGAGCAGGAGATCGTGGGTTCAAATCCCGCCACCCCGACCAGGGCTCGCATATTCAAACCCACGCCTTGAGGTATCTCGGGCGTGGGTTTTTGGATGGATTAGACCCTGAGAATCCGTATGCCTGATCTCCTGATGATGTACGGCTCATCAAATAGCGTCCTGCCGTACCGTGCGCTCGCCGAGCTCCCGGCTGAGCGTCACCTGGCAGTGCGCTTCTACGGCGATGGTTTTGCATGCATCCGGACCTTCCGGCAGGCCTCCGACCATCAGGTTGATCGTCACGTCCTCATCCGTTTCCGTGACCTGTGCATTCACGCCCTCGCAGTCAGTCGGTCCACTTGTGAAAGTGACGTCAATGGTGTCGGGAGAAACCAGCGTCCAGGATTCCCAGGCCTCGGGCTGAGGCGAGACCAGGTCATCGCGCGACGTGAGCAGTGGTGGACCGGAAGTGCCGTTGCCAGTCGATCCGCCCGACCCGTCGGTACCACCGGTGCTGGCAATGCCGCCGGTGCCGGCAGTGCTGGTAGCGCTGTCATGTGTGGCCGTGCTGCGCGCCGATCCATGGCGGCGGCAACCGCTCGCAGCAGCAGCGACTCCCGTGGCCAGGGCTGCTGTCAGGCCGAGAACCGTGCGCCGGTTCGTAACGGCCTTCGCGTTCGTCTCGTCAGTCATGCTCAGTCATATCGGGTGGCGGCATCCCGCGCGGTCTTCATATCACCCGAGAAATATGGACCCCAGTTCTCATCCTCCGCATCATTCCATCTGGACATCACCGATTCGAGATATCCCAGTCCGGTGCTGTTGTCATATGAGTCCAGCCAGGGCCCACCGGAAGATCCTTTACCGAAATCGCACCCGGTAATCGAGTAACTACTCTCCTTCGAGGCATCGCGGGCCGCATTCTCCTGACATGTCCACATCGCCAGGCGGCCGTCGGGATCCTTCTTATTGCTGGGGTATCCGAAGATCGAGACGTCGAAGGCGCTGGGACCATTCCACTTCATGCCATGACCGCCGACGGTGTTCACAATGGGCTCATCATTGTCGCCGCCATCATTGAGGGTCACATATCCCACGTCGTGGGTCCAGTCCTGCTCGTCTATCCAGGTGTCGAACGTACGGAATGAGCGGGCCGTCCACATTCCGAAAGGCTCTCTGTCGTCGTTATTCCTCCCGTCGAATGCGGGGACGAAGACCGCGTTCTCGGACCATTTCCCCGTGTCGAAGTTGTATACGCAATGAGCGGCGGTGAGTATCAGGCGCTTGCTCTCCGTATTCTGCGCCGAAGCGCTGCACGTATGGGTGTCGATGCCGTTGGCGTCTCTGAAGAACAATTTGCCGTTTGTCGCCGAATAGCCGGTCTCCGGAGGTGCGGCCACCGGTGCGTCCTGCTGCTCGTCCCCCTCGGTTGGAGCTGTACCGACGTTATCCGATTCATCCGCCAGCTTCGCAACGACCTCTGCCGAGGGGGCGGCCGGCTCGCTCACCTCCTCGGGACCGGTGGGCTGAGCACTAGTCGCACCCTGCTGCGTGTCCGCATCGGATGGCTCCGGAGTGTCCAGAGGGGTGGCCGCCGCCAGCCGTTCGGGCGTCCAATAGGCGAGGACGTCTTCATCTGGAGCGCTGTACTCATCGGGCGAAGAAACCGCCTCGTCGTCACTGACGGGGGTTGCCTCCTTGCCGAAGCTGGTTGGAGCGCTGACCGCAGTGGAGGCGGCGCGGTCGTCACTGCCATCGGCGGCAGCGGGAGCGTCTGCCGCGGGTGCCCCTAACGCAGGCGGTGCTGCGAGAGCGGAAACGCTCAGGAGAAGAATGGTGGCCCAGCCCGGCCGTCCGCTATGCATCCGCGCAGGCCTCCGTACAGGCATTGTGATTCGCATGGATTCCTCCTCAGGGGGAGATGGAATATCACTTCGATGAATAAGCGCGCAAAATGCCCGAACCTCGTTTGTTCGATAAACGTGGCAAGTATTTTCTAAATATCGTTGGTACATCAGGGATCGTCAGACAGCTGCACGCAGTATCGAGCCTAGCCATCGCAGTTGCCCGTGTAAACCCTGTGCCGCGGCCGAGCGGCGGCAGGTTCGCTCTCCATTCAAGCCAATTGGAGCAGGCCCGCATCATAGGATGACAGCGGCGTCGCATATGGCGCCAGGAGGAGGAACCATGAAGATCCTGCACTCGCAGTTCACCGCCAAGCCCGGCTTTGAGGACGAGGTCGCGACGATGATCTGCGGATTCGCCGACAAGGTCCGCGCCGAGCCGGGCAACCGCGTTTTCGACGTCTACCGGCACAGCGAGGACCCCGCGAAGTTCTTCGTCATGGAGGCCTACGTCGACGAGGACGCTTTCCAAACCCACTTGGGCATGCCCTATGGCGGGCCCTTCAATGCACGTCTGGAGGAGATCATCGAGGAGCCCCACTCGATCCTCACCTTCCTCGACCAGATCGCCTGACGGCGCTCGCCGCTGGCGCCCGATCAGCAGCACAGGGCGGGGCCCGCCGAAACGGTTTGAGTTTCGGCGGGCCCCGCCCTATGCGTGCGTCACGTTCGGCGACGTGCTTCCTACCGGGTAACCCGGACCGATCTCGAGCCGGAACTGGACCGATCTCGGCGCGGAACTGGACCGATTTCGAGCCGGAACTGGACCGATCTCGGCGCGGAGTACGACCGATCTCGACGAGTAGGGGAGGCCGTCGGGCCTCGCCCGCCTCTGAGCGGCCCTGCCTCCCCCCCCCGCCTGTCCTGCTCCTGCCTGCCCCGGCCCTGCCTGGCTCGGCAGGCCAGGAACCGATCCGTCTAGTGGTTGGCGGGACCGCCCGCCCCCTCGTTGACGCGGTCGGTGAGGATGCGGCCGAAGGAAGAGGCGTCGCGGGTCGAGATGTAGTTGTTGACGGCCTTGAAGAAGCCGTCCTGCATCGCCGGTGAGATCACTTCCCCGTAGGAGATCGAGTTGAGGATCTTCTGGCTGCGCAGGTCCTTCGACGCCTGCTGCTGGTAGGAGCTGAGGGAGGAGACGTCGGCGTCGTTGCGCGTCGGGATGCAGCCCTTGACCTCGCAGACCGCGGTTTGCACCCCGGGGTCGAGGGCGGAGCTCAGGAAGGCGTCCGCGCCGCTGCGGTTGTCCGTCGAGGAGGACGCCACGAATGCGTCCACGACCATGAGGAAGCTCCCCTCGGTTCCCGGGAAGATGGTCGAGGAGACGGGCGAGGTCCCGTTGTTCGAGTCGGTGGTCGCCTCCTCAAGGGTGGTCGATTCGGTCAGGGCGCTGTCGTTCATCTGATAGAAGCCGCATTCGCCCGCCGCCAGACGGCCCGAGGCCTCGTCCCAGGTGCGCGTTGCATCCGCCTGGTCGGTGTGGTCCATGAGGCGCCCGAAGGTATCGAGGGCGTCCTTGACCTCCTGGCCATTCCAGTCGAAGCGATCCGCCTCGATCCTCTCCCACGCCTCCTGGCCGACGGTGGCCAGCAGGACCGACTCGAAGAGCCCCGCTGTGGTGATGGAGTCGGCTCCGCCGATGCACAGAGGCGTTGTCCCCTTCGCCTGCAGGGTGTCGAGATCGGTCAGGAACTGGTCGAGAGTGTAATCAGCACCAGGTTCGGCGATCCCGGCGCTCTGGAGAACATCGCTGTTGAACATGAGGAGATTCGCGCGATGCGCGGACAGCGGTGCCGCGTACTGCGCCCCGTCGACCGAGACCGAGGAGAGCACATCCTCGGGGAGCTGCGACGTGACGTCCTTGGGGAACAGGGAGGAGACGTCGGCGACGGCGCCGGCGTTGTGCCATGCCGTGATGTTGCCGCCGACGAGGCTCTGCCAAGCGTCGGGCGCATCGCCGTGCGCAATGCGCGTAGCCAGAGTCACGTGCGCCTCGGAGCCTCCACCGCCGACTACCGCGATCTCGTCCACTGAGGCATCTGGATTCCGCTGCTTGTGCTGATCGATGAGCGTGTCGAGGGCGGAGGACTCGGAGGCCGACGTCCACCAGGACAGGACGTCGATCGATCCGCCTGCGGAGGGGGAGGAGCCGCCTGAGCAGGCGGTCAGGGCCAGGGCGGTCGTCGCCGCGGTCAGAACGGTCAGAATGGCGGTGACCCGCCGCCTCAGGGCACTCAGGACTCGCGGGGCTCCCAGCGTGCTCGATGTGCCCGATGCTCTCAATGCGCTCTGCGTTCTCAGGGTTCTCAGGATGCTCGGCGTGGTCATCACTTGGCCTTCCTCTCCGATGAGGTTGTGGCGATTAGTCGCGGGGTGGGCGTGCGCAGGTCGTAGATCGCGTAGAGCGTGACCATGGCGAAGCAGAGCGCCGGCACGATGAACGACGTGGCCGCGCTCGTCGCGTCCATCACCTTTCCCTGGACCATGGGCATGATCGCTCCGCCGACGATCGCCATGACCAGGCCTGCGGCGCCGAACTTCGTCGCTTCGCCGAGCCCCGCCAGGGCGACCCCGTAGATCGTGGGGAACATCAGGGACAGGCACAGGGAGATGGCGATGACGGCGATGACCCCGGTGATGTCGGGGCGCAGAGCGGCGTAGATGCACAGGGCGACGGCCAGTGAGCCGAGGGCCGCCATGACCTTCGTCGCCCGGATGCGCGCAATGACGGCGGTCATGACGAAACGCGCGATGAGGAAGACGATGAGGCTGACCTGCAGCATCTGCGATCCCAGCTGAAGGGAGCCGTCGATGGCCTGCTGGGTGTACTGGATGATGTACGTCCAGCAGCACACCTGGGCGGCCACGTTGAAGAACTGGGCGACGACTCCGTATCGGTACCGCTTCGAGCGCCACAGGGTGAGCCCCGGGTTGGCGGACTTCGATCCGCTCGCCTTCATCTCCTCCTCGGGGGAGGCCGAGGACGGGGCCCTCTGGATGAAGATGATGACGAGGATGACGGCCAGTAGGATTCCCAGCCCGATGTAGGGGCCGGTGACGGCGCGCAACTGCTCGGCGCGGATCTGGCGCTCCATCTCTGCGCTGACGTCGGCGAGGTTCACCGGGGTGTCGAGCTTGGGCAGGATCATGGTCGAGGCGATCAGGACGCCGATATTGGTTCCCAGCGGGTTGAACGCCTGGGCCAGGTTGAGTCGCCGCGTCGCGGTCTCCTCCGGCCCCAGGGAGATGACGTAGGGGCTGGCGGAGGTCTCCAGAAGGGAGCAGCCGGCGGCGATGGCGAACAGCGCGGCGAGGAACGCCCCGTAGGTCATCACCTGGGAGGCGGGCCAGAAGCCGAAGGCGCCCAGTGCGGCGAGGGCGAGGCCCGAGACCATTCCCGCCTTGTAGCCCCAGCGGGAGTTGATGAAGGCGGCCGGGATCGCGAGCAGGAAGTACGCTCCGTAGTACGCCATCTGAACCAGGGACGCCTGGAACGAGGACATGTCGAAGATGCGCTTGAAGCCGGAGACCATGGGGGTCGTCAGGTCTGCGGCGATGCCCCAGGCGGTGAAGCACCCGATGACCGCGATGAAGAGCATGGCGGCACCGGGGAAGAGGATCTTTGATGCGGACCCAGTGGGCTCGGTGGGCTCGGTGGACTCGGCGGACGGATCGGTGGATTCTCTGGATTCTCTGTCGTCGTTGGTTGCTGGCAGGGCCGTCATGAGCTCTCCGTGGATCTTTCCGGCGACACGGATGTGGAGGTGGAAGAAGCGGAATCTGTACCGGAGCGTGTGCCGGAGTGTGTGCAGCGCGTCACTGCGATGGTACCTGGAGCGCGTCGTGTCGGCGGGTGTTCGCGGACCCGAGATGGGTTGAACTGAGCTGAGATCGATGGAGCGATACGGTGGGGCCGTGCCTTCGTATCGGACGATCCTCACCGTCGTCTCCCTGCGCCCCGGCCGCGCCCCCGGGAACGTCGAGGCGGCAGCGCGCGCCGCCGTCGGCGAGACGACTGTGCTGGAGGCGTTCCAGGTGGATGTCGTGCGCGGAGAGCCGCGCGTCACCGTCCGCTTCACGGGCGCTGACGACGCCGAGGCGCGCGTCGTTCACGATCGCGTCGTCGACGCGGTTCGCGCCATTGCGGATGCGCCCCGCACCCTCCTGGCCAAGGTCGTGGCCGGCCGTAGCGTCCCGATCGCCTGAGCCCGCTCGGACGCCCTGCGCGCTTGATGGCCCTGTATGCGGCCTTGCCGCCCCACAGCATGTGTGCGGTGCTCTCGGTATGCCCGATGTGCGCGGCCTCATTTTTCGCGTCACGCCGCCTGTGCCCTAGGATGGCACGGATTGACGCCGTCGATCGGCGTCCGTGACGGGGCGCTCATGGCCCCGCACGCACCATCAGCACCCCGCATCGGAGTAGACCCTCGTGAAGAGCACTGTCGAGAATCTTGACCCCACGCGCATCAAGCTGACCGTGGAGGTCCCCTACGAGGAGCTCAAGCCCAGCCTCGACGCCGCCTACAAGGAGATCGGCTCTCAGATCCAGGTGCCCGGCTTCCGCCGCGGTCATGTTCCGGCTCAGGTCATCGATCAGCGCGTGGGCCGCGCCTCGGTCATCCAGGAGGCTGTCAACAACAAGCTCTCCGACTTCTACCGCGGCGCCATTACTGAGGTCAGTCGCATTCCCATGGCCCAGCCCGAGGTCGAGGTCACCGAGCTGCCCAACGTCACCGGCGCCCAGGGCGGCCGGCTCGTTTTCACCGCCGAGGTCACCGTCCGCCCCGAGTTCGACCTGCCGGACCTGGGCAGCGCCGAGGTTGTCGTCGATGCCGTGGAGGTCGGCGACGAGGACGTCAATAGCGAGCTGGAGAGCCTCCGCGCTCGCTTCGGCTCCCTGAAGTCCGTGGAGCGCGCGGCCGAGACCGGGGACTTCGTCACCATCGATCTCAAGGCCGTCATCGATGACGAGGAGGTCGACTCGGTCTCGGGCGTCTCCTATGAGATCGGCAAGGGCAACATGCTCGAGGGTCTGGATGACGCGCTGAGCGGTCTGAAGACCGACGAGTCCGCCACCTTCACCACCACACTCGCCGGTGGCGAGCACAAGGGCGAGGAGGCCGAGGTCACGGTCACCGCCACGGCGGTCAAGGAGCGCGAGCTGCCTGAGGCCGACGACGACTTCGCCCAGGAGGCCTCCGAGTTCGACACCATGGACGAGCTTCGGGAGGACTTGAGGAAGCAGGTCGCCGATCGCAAGGCCGCCGACCAGGCCATCGCCGCCCGCGATGCGCTTCTGGAGCATCTGCGCGAGCAGGTCTCCTTCGACGTCCCCACCGATGTGGTCGAGGATGAGATCAAGCAGCACCTGTCTGCCGAGGGCAAGACCGATGATGACGACCATGCCGCGGAGATCCGCGACGACGTCACCGCCAGCGTGCGGGACCAGATCCTTCTGGACGCTCTGGCCGAGAGCCTTGAGGTCGGCGTGGGCCAGGACGAGCTCATCGACTACCTCGTCCAGACCGCTCAGCAGTACGGCATGGAGCCCGCCCAGTTCATGCAGGGCGCTCAGAAGGCCGGTCAGATCCCGGCCTTCGTCTCCGAGATCGCCCGCAACAAGTCCCTCGCCATGGCCCTGCGCCAGGTCACTGTCAAGGATTCCGACGGTCAGGTCGTCGACCTGACCGAGTTCATCGGCTCCGACGAGCTCGACGCCGCCGCCGTGGTCTCCGAGGCTGAGGAGGCGGTCTCTCCGGCGGACGCGGGCTCCGAGGGATCGGCCTCCTCGCCGTCAGCCTCCTCGGCCTCCGCCGAGACCGCCGAATGACTCGCGTGAGGCCGGCCCGCTGAGGCTCCGCCCGCTCAGCGGGCTACGGGACCTACGGGACCCCGCACCGGTTCGCCGGTGCGGGGTCCCGTCGTCTCGTCATCGTGGTCCGCATGCGGCATCGCGGTCTTGCGAACCGCGTGGCTCAGACCTAGAGTGTGACTCGCCGGTCATATGACTGGTGAGTCATATGGAGTCGCTCATGCCCAAGCAGACCTTCTTCAATCTCCCCGAGCCCAAGCGCGCTCGTCTCATGAACGCCCTCAAGGAGGAGTTCGCGGCGCACCCCTATGCGCGAGCCTCCGTCGATCGCGTCACCGGCGCAGCTGGAGTCTCCAAGGGAAGCTTCTACCAGTATTTCGATGACAAGCTCGATGCCTACACCCACCTGGTGGCCGGGCTCATGGGAAAACGCATCGGGCTGGTGGACACGCCCGTGCCGGCGGCCTCCTTCAAGAAGGTGCTTACGGACATCGTCCGGGCAAGCCACGATTTTCACATTCACGATCCCCAGGGGTGGGCCGTTCTCGCTCGCGCCTGCGCCGATGACGCCCCGCCGGTCATCGACTCCGACCAGTCGATCTCCGGCGGCCTCCACCGGTGGGCAGTGGCCGCCATCACCGCCGGGCAGGGCAACGGCGAGCTGCGCCACGACGTGGACGCCGACAGTGCGGCCTGGATGGTCGAGCGCGTACTCCTGGGGGTGCCCCAATACGTCATGGCCCGCTTCGACATCGATCCCGGACGGGTCGCCGTCGACGGCTCCGCCATGGATCGGCCCGAGATCGCCCGGGCGGTCGACGATGTCGTCGCCCTGCTCGTCTCCGCCTTGGCCCCGGAGCGGTCATGACCGCCGCGACACTGCGCGTGCGCGAGCTCGGATTCACCTACCGGGGCGCCCAGGCCCCGGCCCTCGACCGCATCGATCTGGACCTCCCCGCCGGTGAAGTCCTGGGGCTGCTCGGGCCCAGCGGTGCCGGGAAGTCCACCCTCCAGCGCATCCTCACCGGTCTCCTGCCGGGCTACCGGGGCTCGGCGCAGGTCCTGGGCGCAGAGGCATCGGCCTGGGGGAGGGCTCTCTACGAGCGCATCGGGGTCGCCTTCGAGACGCCCATCTCGTTCGGGCGACTCACGCTGCGGGAGAACCTCCGGTACTTCGCCGGCATGTACGACCGCGTCACTCGCGATCCCGACGAGCTGCTGGAGGCCGTGGGTCTTCTCGACGACGCCGACACCCTCGGGGCCCACCTGAGCAAGGGCATGGGGGTGCGTCTCAATCTCGCCAGGGCGCTGCTCACCGATCCCGAGCTCCTCTTCCTCGACGAGCCGACCTCGGGACTCGACCCGGCCCGGGCGGCACGGGTGGAGGAGATCATCGATCGTCAGCGCCGGCGGGGAGGCTCCGTCGTGGTGACCACCCATGACATGGTCCTGGCCGAACGCGCCTGCGACCGTGTCGGCTTCATCGTTGATGGGCGTCTGGTGGAGGTCGGGGATCCCGGACGTATGCGGCGTCGCCACGGCGCCCCCGAGGTCCTGGCCACCTGGGAGGGCGGCAGCGCCCGCTTCCCCTTGGCGGGACTCGCCGATGACGAGGACTTCCGCACCGCACTGCGCCTCCATCGGGTTCAGAGCCTCCACAGCCAGGAGGCGGACCTGGCCGAGGTGTTCCTGGCGGTCACCGGCCGGAGCCTGGGATGAGCCCCGCCATCCGGCGCATAGGCGCCACTGCGAGACTGAATCTGGGGCGGCAGGCCCGAAGCGGGTTCTGGCTGGTCGCCCTGATGGTGGGAGCCCTGGTCGCCGGGCTCGTCCGGGCGCTGCCCTGGACCGAGGGGCCCGGCCAGTGGTGGCCCGTCCTCATTCTGGGCGAGCTGGTCATCACCGGCTTCTACTTCGCCGCCGTCCACGTCCTGCTCGAGCATGATGAGGGCACTCTGGTGGCGCGCGCAGTCACGCCCATGCGCGGCGGCGAGTACCTGGCCGCCCTGGCCGCCTCCCTGGTGCTTCTGGCGCTCGTCGAGAGCGCGGTCCTGGTGCTCCTCGGCCGTGGGGCTCAGATGCGGTGGGGGCCGTTTCTGGCCGGAGTCGTCTTCCTGTCCGGCCTGTACGTGCTCTACGGGGTCATCGCGGTGGCGGGCTACGACTCCATGAGCGGATTCCTGCTGCCATCGGGCGTGTGGACGCTGGCGCTCATCGTCCCGGTGCTGCCCCTGATGGGGGTGCGAGGCGGCTGGTGGCTCTGGCTCCACCCGCTCCAGGGCGCCTTCGCGCTGATCCGGCTCGGCTTCGATCAGGCGCCGGCCCAGGTCGGGCTGCCCGCCGTGCTGCTGTCGGGCGCCTGGGTGTGCGGGGGACTCCTCCTGGCCCGCCGCCGACTGACGGGCATGATCGCCCGGGCGGGAGGACGCTGATGCCGCCGCGCGCAATCCTGACCCTCATGGAGGCCGATCGCCGTCGTCTGCTGCGCGACGGGCTCCTGGCCTGGATGATGATCCTCCCGCTGGTCATGGCCGCCGCTGCGCGCGCGGGCCTGCCGGAGCTGGTTCTCGTGCTGGAGGGGCGGGGCATCATGATCGGCCCCTGGGTTCCGCAGCTGCGAGCCGTGGCCTTCACGGTCGTCGTCCCCGTCCTGATCGGCGTCGTGGTGGGCTTCATGCTCCTGGAGGAGAAGCAGGACCGGGTATGGCGGGCCCTGGCGGTCACCGGGGTCCGCCTGCGGCGCTACCTGGTGTGGCGGGCGATGACCTGCCTCGCCATGGCGGCGCTGGTGTGCCTCCTCTGCCTGCTGATCGCCGGTCCTCCCGGCCTGAGCGCGGTCCGCCAGACGTGCCTGGCCCTGGGCGCAGCACCTCTGGCGGCGGCGGTGGCACTGGGGCTGGCCGCCTGGACGCGGGATGCGATCCAGGGCTTCGCCGCGACCAAACTGCTGCTCGTCCTCCTGGTCCTGCCCGCTGTCGCACCCCTCCTGGGAGCTCCGTGGCGGGAGCTGCTGGTCCTCGTGCCCAGCTGGTGGATCGTGCGGGCGGCGGAGATTGCAGGCGCCATGAACGACGGCGGCCGCTGGTTCCCGCTCGTGCTCGGCTCTGCGGCCGTCAACCTGTTGATCGCGGGTGCCGCGGTTGCGTGCGGGGCGGGAGGACCGGCGCTTCTCCGCCCGTTCTCCCGCCCCGCTTCCCGCAGTCCTGCGCGGGTCAGTCCTGGCTCGCGCCGACGGCGTCGTTGTCGACGTCGACCATGACGAGCTGCATGCGGCAGGGGGTCACGGCGACCAGGGCGTGTCGGTCGTTGGGCGCCAGGTAGATGACGTCACCGGTCTTCATGCGCTCTTTGCGCTCCTTGATGGAGAAGTCCATCTCGCCCTCCAGGAGGGTGACCACGACGGCCTTGGGCGAGGCGTGCTCGGTAAGCTGCTGACCGGCGTCGAAGGTGAAGATGACGGTGCGCAGTACGTCATTGTTGACGACCACGCGGGAGGTGGTGGCCTCATCGCTGATGGGCAGGGCCTCGTTGAGGCCGAGGCGGAAGAGGGACTCGCTGACGAGAGTCGATGTGGCGGCCATGGTGTTCCTTTCGTGTGTTTGGCGAGGTGCGGTGAGAGCAGTGAGGTTGGTATCTCGGTTCTCGGCCTGAGGTGCGGATCCGCAGCGGGGCGAGCCTCAGACCGAGGGGTGGGAGAGCCGGCGGCGCAACGGCCCCAGGATGCACAGCTCCAGGGCGAGCGTGAGCACCGCCATGACGACGGACAGGGCGAAGACGTCGTCCGTATTCAGATTGGTGCGCGCACGCTGAACCATTGCCCCCAGTCCCGTCGTCGTACTGAGCAGCTCGGACATGACGGTGACCCGCACGGACTGGCCGACGGCGACGGTCAGTGCCGACAGTACCGGGGGAGCGACCGCGGGCAGAATGACCCTGCGAATCGTCCAAGCCCGGCTCCTGGCGAACACTCGGCTCATGTCCAGCAGATCCGGGTCCACGCCGGCCACGGCGTCGCGCACGGTGGTGGCCAGCAGGGGGAGGGTCACCAGGGCGACCACGAGGACGACGACTCCGGCGGTGGGGCCGAGCCAGATCATGCCGACCACGACGATGACGATCGGCGGCACGGACAGGAGTATCTGCATCCATGAGTCCAGCAGCTCGCGCAGCCAGGTCCATGTCCCCATCGCCCAGCCCAGCGGCATGCCGACCAGGCAGGAGACGCCGAGTCCGGTGGCGCCGCGCTCGATGGTGAGCAGAAGCGCAGTGCCGAGCCGCTTGCTGCGGATCAGTTCGAGCAGTGCCTCCCAGGCGGCCTGCGGGCTCGGCAGCACGTAAGCGGGCTGGGAGCGCGCCACCAGGTGCCAGATGACGACCCCCAGCACGATGCCGGTCCACCACAGCAGGGCGGAGCGCAGTCGCTCGGCCCGTGAGCGCCGTTCGTGCATCAGCGCGGATCGGCGACGTAGAAGTCCTCCGCCGGCAGGGAGCCGCCGATGATGTCCGGGTCGAGCGTGGACATCCTCGTGTAGAAGTCCTCCAGCTCGCCCCTGGCATCCGCCGCGGCCACGATCTTCAGCTGCAGACGCGGGATCGTCTCCTTGACCACCGGGACCGGCACCCCGGTGGTGTCCGAGATCGTCTGCACGGTCTCGTCGGTCTGTCCGTTGACGTCGGCCACGGCGGCCTCGAGCTCGTTCAGGACGGCGCCGACCAGCTCGGGGTGATCGTCGGTGAGCGTCTGCGGCATGACGAGGCCCGCCATGGGGAAACGGGCCTCGCCGCCGGTGACCTCGGCCCACAGGTCCTGGAGGTTGAGTGTGCGCTCCAGGCTCAGGCCCTGCTGCTTGCCCTTGGTCAGGGACAGGCTCGCCGCGTGCTCGGGCAGCACGGCGTACTCGACCTCTCCCGTCAGCAGGGCATTGAGCGCATCCTGGCCCTCGTTGTAGGGGGTCTTGCTCAGGTCGGAATCGATGTCCCACCCCTTCTGCTCGAGCAGGTAGCGGAAGACGAGGCCGGGCATGTCGTTCGGCATCGGCACGCCGACGGTCTTGCCCCGTAGCGCCTCCAGACCCTGCTCGGAGGAGCCCGAGGGGCCGATGACGTAGAGCATGCCCCACACCTGCATGGCGATCAGACGCAGCGCCACGCCCTTGTTGAACAGGTTGGCGGCGACGTACGAGGGGGTGGCCGCCAGGTCCGTCTCCCCGTTGATGAGCAGCGACTTGAGCACATCGGTGGTGTTCCAGTTGTCCTTCTGGACATCCCCGACGATCCCGTCGAGATTGCCGTAGGTGCCGAACAGGGCCATGGGGGCGGCGTAGGCGAGCGTGGTGGGGGTGTGGACGCGCAGTGCGTCGGGGAGAGCAGACCCCGAGCCGGACGAGTCCTTCGAGTCGGTCGTCGAGGAGCAGGCGGCCAGGGCCGCCGGCGTCAGGAGGCCGAGTCCGGCCAGGGCGAGGAGGGAGCGGCGCTTCACGATGGGGTTCCTTTCACGGGTGCTGCTGCTGGGGCGGTTCTGAGGGCTTCCGGTGGGGACGGTGCCCGCGGCGGTTCAGGAGGTCAGCTGCCAGGTGCCGGGCGGGCCGTCCAGGTGCAGGTGGAGGTGGGAGACCTCCTCGGCCTCGTCGGGATCGTGCGTGACCCAGACGGTCACCACGTTCTGATCGGCCAGGAGCTCGGTCAGGTCGGTGCGCAGAGCGGCGGCCAGCGGGCGATCCAGGGCGGAGAAGGGCTCATCGACGAGCAGGAGCGTCGGTGAGGCGGCCAGGGCCCGGGCGATGGCCACCCTTTGGCGCATGCCGCCGGACAGCCGTGCCGGGGGCAGGTGGCCCGCGGCCGCGAGCCCGACTCGTTCGAGCCACTGCACGGCCGTCAGGTCCGGCGCGGGGCCGTCCACGATGAGCGAGATGTTGCGGTGCGCGGAGTACCAGGGAAGGAGGCGCGGCTCCTGGAAGACCTGGGACAGGCGTCCCCCGGGGCGCGCCACCGTGCCGCCGTCGGTGGGGGAAAGGCCGGAGATGGCGCGCAGGAGCGTCGTCTTTCCCGCGCCCGAGGGGCCGGTGACGGCCAGGACCTGGCCGGGGCCGACTGCGAGCGACAGGTCCTCCACGAGCGTGAGGCCGCGTCGCACCATGGTGACGTGCCGCAGGGTCAGGGATGCGGCTGTGTCCGCTGTGTCCGCCGTGCCTGCGGCAGTTGCGGCAGTTGCGGCGGCTGCGCCGGTGCTCGCGGCTGTGTCGGTCGGGTCAGTCATCTCAGTCATCCCCGGCTCGCCTCGCAGAGCGCTTCTCGTCGGCCTTCCGCGCCACGATGCCGACGGCGCTGAGCAGTTCGCCCTGCAGGCGGAAGTTCTGGCGCATGGCGCGCACCCGGTCGCGCGCCCCGGGGGTGCGTTGCATGGCGCGCCAGAAGCGGGCGGCGCCGAGCAGGCCCTCATCCTCGATGACGCGACGGGGCTCGAGCAGATGCATGGGGGCGGTGCCCGTCCACTCGACGACGAGGCCGGCCTCGGTGAGCAGGTCCTTCCATCCCTCCAGCGGCAGTGGGCGGGCTCCGACCTTGATGGTCCGGGAGATGCTCCTGCGGATGGAGTCGAGCTCCTCGGGCGAGCGATCGCCCCGGAGCGCCAGCTCGTGGATGGCGTAGCGCCCTCCCGGTGCCAGGACGCGCACGGCCTCGGCGACGATCTCGCGCTTGTGCTCGTCGGACTGGATGGTGAGCATGGCCTCGCCCACGACCAGATCGGCGTCGGCGTCCGGCAAGCCCGTGGCGGCGGCGTCGGCGACGACATACTCGACATGCTCAGCATGCTTGGCGCCGGGGTGCTTGTCGAGGACGGCGGCCATCTGATCGCGGCCCTCGGGATTGGGGTCCACCGCCCTGTAGGTCGAGGGGCGGGAGGCCAGCAGCAGCTCGGCCGTGCGCCCGACGCCGGGGCCGAGCTCGACGATGCGTTCGCCCGGCTCGGGAGCGGCCGCTGCCAGAAGACGGCGGGTCAGGCCCATCCCTCCGGGGCGCAGGACGCGCTTGCCCAGGCGGGCCAGGAGCCAGTGGCCCTGCATGCGAGCTGCCTCGGGACCGGAGCGACTGCCGCGCTCGGGCGAGGTTCCGTCCGGTGCGGAGTTGGAAGCGGACGACAATTGTTACCCTTCGGACCGTAACAAATACGTTAAGGGAACCCTAACGCACTGATCCGTACTCCTGAGGGTGTGCTCCCTCACGGTGCGGTGTGCGACAGATCGGTCACACCCTGTGCCGTGAGCGAAAGCGCCCGATCGCGGGCATATGGCCGGCGCCGCCCGCGTTAGCGTTGGCAACACCGAATACGAGAGGACTAGACGTGAGCGAGCTGACTTCGCCCGTGATGCCCGCGGCGGCCGAGGGGCCCGGCACGGGTCTGGGCCTGACCGACTCCATCTACAACCGCCTCCTGAAGGAGCGGATCATCTGGCTCGGCTCCGAGGTGCGCGACGACAACGCCAACGCCATCTGCGCGCAGATGCTGCTCCTCGCGGCCGAGGATCCCGACAAGGACATCTACCTGTACATCAACAGCCCCGGGGGCTCAGTGACCGCCGGCATGGCCATCTATGACACCATGCAGTACGTCCAGCCCGACGTCGTCACGGTCGCCACCGGTCTGGCAGCCTCCATGGGGCAGTTCCTGCTGACCGCCGGGGCCAGGGGCAAGCGCTACATCACCCCGCATGCGCGCGTGCTCATGCACCAGCCCTCCGGCGGGGCCGGGGGCTCGGCCACCGATATCCGCATCAACGCGGACCTCATCATCAAGATGAAGCAGCAGCTGGCGGAGATCACGGCTGCCAACACCGGGCACACGGTGGAGGAGATCATCGCCGACTCCGATCGCGACCACTGGTTCAGCGCGTCCGAGGCCCTCGACTACGGCTTCATCGACCACATCGTGACTTCGAGCCGTGAGATCGGCGCCCAGAACGGAGAGAACTGACATGACGAGCTCTCGCCCCTATTTCGACGCCGCCGCCCGCCAGCTGGGGGCCGCGGGCGTCGCGCCCGCCGCCCTGCCGTCGTCCCGCTACGTGCTGCCCCAGTTCGAGGAGCGCACCGCCTACGGCTTCAAGCGTCAGGATCCCTACGCCAAGCTCTTCGAGGACCGCATCGTCTTCATGGGCGTGCAGATCGACGACGCCAGCGCCGACGACATCATGGCCCAACTGCTCGTCCTGGAATCCCAGGACCCCGACGGGCTCATCACGATGTACATCAACAGCCCCGGCGGCTCGTTCACCGCCCTGACGGCCATCTACGACACCATGCAGTACATCAAGCCCCAGGTGCAGACGGTCTGCCTGGGCCAGGCGGCCTCCGCCGCCGCGGTGCTGCTGGCCGCTGGTTCCCCGGGCAAGCGCCTGGCCCTGCCCAATGTGCGAGTTCTCATCCACCAGCCCGCCATGGAGGGCGTCCAGGGGCAGGCGAGCGATATCGAGATCGTCGCCGATGAGATCGACCGCATGCGCGCCTGGCTGGAGGACACCCTGGCCTCCCACACCGGTCGTGAACGGGAGCTCGTGCACGCCGATCTGGAGCGGGACAAGATCCTGACGGCCACCCAGGCCCTGGAATACGGCATCGTCGATCAGGTCCTTTCGTCCCGAAAGACGCCCGCCTCGCCCCGCTCAGCCTGAGAAGGCTCTGAATTCGCCATGAAATTGGTCAGATCAGGCGACGAGCGTGGGGTGGGCACGTTAACCTACGAGAAACAATCCCACCCCATGCCCATCCCACCACCGTGCGGACACGCCGAATAGCCCGATCGTGCCGAGCCTTGTTCGTCATAGGCTTGCACATGAATTGGGCTTCGTGCCCGCAGCGGCCCGACAAGACGGAGGACCCCACGTGGCACGCAGCGCCGAGAGTGTCGATCTTCTCAAGTGCTCTTTCTGCGGTAAGAGCCAGAAACAGGTCAAGAAACTGATTGCCGGCCCGGGCGTCTACATCTGCGATGAATGCATCGAGCTGTGCAATGAGATCGTCGATGAGGAGCTCGGCGATTCCGCCGCGGGCGTCCCCCTGGAACTGCCCAAGCCGCAGGAGATCTTCGACTTCCTCAACCAGTACGTCATCGGCCAGG
>ERZ773004.889-NODE-889-length-16842-cov-4.313338_pt1 | contig 16842 bp, 26 predicted proteins | sample MGYA00580667_ERZ773004 | MGnify/ENA primary metagenome ERZ773004 (study PRJEB29015, sample SAMEA2737963) | human oral metagenome | biome: human oral; feature: human-associated habitat; material: dental | place: China | collected 2123 ... | reverse complement strand
GGTGTTTGTGAGTATATCACATTGCTTAGTCCCTATTGCCGTAGGGGCTATTTTTTGTTTATTTTTTACTTTTTATCAATTCTTCACCATCGAATATAAATGACGTCATCATTTCTTTTTTCTCGTTGTATTTTACTTGAAATTTACTTCTTATCATTGCACCAAATGAATTTTGAGAGTCGACATATCCCTGAATTGTTACAATTCCGTCTTTTTTATCAAATCCCCATTCAGCTAATCCTGGAAATTTTGCGGTAGATGGTGCTTTCAAAATCTCTTTAACTCGAAGTTCAACATTTCGTCTATAGTTATCAGCTTCACTTCGTGTTATAGTGCTGTCTTTAATATTTCCAAGAACTTTCCCTTTAAGGTAGTAGTCCTTATCTACATACCTAACAGAATAAACTGTGTCGTCTGGGTTCGTGTAGACCATAACAAATCCGTTTGAAAACTCAGTAGTTACTCGAAATGCTTTAGTGTTTTCACCCCTGTTGCTGTCAAGGTTAGAATCTCGTTTGATTTCATATTTTTCAATCCCTACCTTGTTAAGTGCATCCTGTATATTAGCTTCAAGTTTTGAGCCTTGTTTTACTCCAGCTTCTTTTTCAGAGTTAGAATGACTTATTATGGTTGAAACAATACCAATAAAAATCGCAAGAATTATAAATCCAAGACAGCCTAAACAGCCTTTTGCTTGGTTTTTCTGATGTCTCTTTATGTTTTTTGTTTCTTGTTTACTTTTACTGTTCAAAATTTCAGATTTTTTCTTGTTAAACTCTTCTTCACTTATGATTCCCTGATCCATCAGATTTTTAAATTTGAGTATTTCATCAGCTTGAGAATTATTATCTGACAATCTTATTCACCTCCTCTCAAAAAAATTTTTTTATAAATATCTAATCAAATCATTCAGCAATTTGCTGTTCTCATCATTCACAAGGTTATCTGGAATTAAATTACTAAAAATTAATCCTGCCGCAAAGTAGTTTGCTTCATCTTCCACCTGTTCCGTTCCAAACAGGTAGTTCTCTTTCATGAACACTACGCTTCCAAAATCTTGAAAAGAGTGCCCCAGCTCATGCGAACAAATTATTCTTTTAGTCAGTTCGTCGTATCTTGAATTAATTATGATACATTTTTCGTCCTTTATTTTACAGTACATGCCAAAAAACGACTTGAATTCATCTATGTAGATAACCTTTATTCCTAACAGATTGCATAAATCAAAGGGGTTGCTTGTATTATGTTCCATTATCAGTTTCCTCGCAAGGCTTTTAAACTTGTCATAGCTTTTCAATTTACGCATTTATGCTATTCCTCTTCTTTCTTTTTTCGTTGTTTTAATAAAATATCAATCACTACATTTTTGAAAACTGCCATATCGTGGTCGTCGTCCCCAATGTCATTAAAGAATAGCAGCCGGTTAGTCTGAGTAACTTTGTTAAACTCTGCCAGCTCTTCAGGTGTCAATACACTTGTGTCGACTTCTGGTATTTCAGGTTCTTGCTGAGTTATATTTGTATTTCGTTCCATAGGAACGTCATATCCCATTAACCAAGGTTCTGATACATTTAGAACTTTTGATAATTCATCAATTGCATTTTGTCGTGGGGTAATTTTCCCGCTGATGTATTGACTTAATGCAGATTTTTTTATATTTGTTTTTTCAACTATATCAGACTGGGTCAACCCTCGCAGATTCATTGCCTTTTTTATACGAATGTGGCATTCCTCTTTTCTTCCCATTTTAAAATTCCTTTCTAAAATTTGATAATACATTATACCCCATAGTTTAGAAAAAATCAACAATTTGATAAAAAAGTTTATTTTAAGTAAAAAAAAGTATTGACATCTTTAAAATGTTGTGGTATTATATGTTTAGTTAAAATAAACTAAATTGCAACAGGAGGTGATTATGAAAAAGAGAGATTACTCTATGTTAAGAGGTAGAATAAAGGAACGATTAAAAAATGAGTATGTTTTAGCTAAAAAAATGAGATGTTCAAAAGCTACGATAAGCAAGAAACTGAATAACGAAACTGACTTCACGCAAGATGAAATTGAAAAAATTTGTCAAATTTTGGAAATTGAGAGAAAAGATATACCTTCTTATTTTTTTACTCCTACGGTTTAGTTAAAATAAACATTTTTTTAAAACGATGAGTATTGCAAACATCTAAAAAAATGCTGGTTAGAACGAGAAAAAAAGAAAGGATAATTATGTCAGATGAAAAAATAAAAGCCATTCTTAAATCAGTTGATGGTTTGACTGAAAAGGAATGGAAAAGTTTAAGACAGTATTTTGATTATAAATTTTCTTTAAACAGGCGATTTATAAATAATGAACTGGCTTTCAAAACTGTAAAAACTTTTTTTAACCCAGACCAGGAATCCAACCTTTAACTTCTTTTAAGAATTTATAAGCCCGTTGCATTTCTGAATTATTTTTTAAGTAAAGATAGCCAGCAGTAGTTAATCTGGGATTGACAGCTTTAAAGCCCGCTGTACCGGGAATTATTATCAGACCTTTAACTAATTCGTCATCAATAATGTTGTCTATGATGATTATTAATTCTTCTTCGCTTAGTTTCAATTTTTTAAGATTTAAAGTTTCATCATAGTTAAATGAATTAGAGTAAGAGCTAGTTTCGATAGCTTTTAAAATCTGGTACATGCTTATGAAATAATCCTGCATAAAAATCAGCTCCTTATAAAAATGTTTTTAGAGATATTATATCATAGAAATACAAAAATTAAACAAAAAATAAAGAAAGCGAGGTAGAAAAATGGGAGTAGATACGGAAGAAGATATTTTAAAACTTATGGATAAGGATGAAATAGAAAAGAGAATTAAAACAAAATACGATTATAAAATACGTAGATATCGTAATATAGCATTTTTAAGCGTTTTAAATTTCATTTTGTTTTTATCTATTACATCCTTATGTGGAAATAAAATAGTTACCAGGATAGTTTATGCTGTTTTTTTCCTGCTAAGTTTTTGGCTTTTCATACTACTAGATTTAGAATGTACGGATTGATGATATTAATCATTTTCATCTAAATAATCTTGGTTGGAACGGAGAAATTTATTATAAGAAAGCGAAGTGGTTAAATGAAGCATAAATGTCGTTAAGGGACTAAGTAATGAAAAAACAAACACCAAAAAATTAAGGGACGGCAATCCCAGAAAGGAAAAAACTATGGAAGTTTCAGAATCCTGGATAAGGAAACAGGCTACAAAATTGCAATTGACAATAAAGGAAGCCGCTGAATTTGTCGGAAAAGGTCAGCAATATGTAAGAGTTGGCTTGCAGACAGGAAGACTTAAATTTGGAACTGCAATACCAAAATTCAAAGATGAAAAAGATGAGCAAGCAAGAAGAAGGGCTGGGAAACATAATTGGGATTACGACATTCAGCGTATTCAAGTTGAAAAGTACGTTGGGATAACTTATGAAGAATTTTTAAAAATGAAATTTGGAGGAATTTAAAATGAAATACGATGCATTAGTAATGGTAAATAGCCAAAATAAGGAAACAAGAAGAAAAATGGAAGAAAGAAAAATTAAGAACAGAATCAAGAAACTTGTAAGAAAGGTTGGGCTATCAAAATGACAGTCAGGGAAAAACTTGAAATAGAAATGGACAAGGAAGAGATTAAGAAATGGGAGGGAAAAAATGCTTACAGTGAAAAATCTGATAAAGATACTGTTCCTGGTAACAATGACAGTACTGGTTCAGTTGGAAGTGATTAGGGAAAAAGGGCGATGGGTCGCTGGAGGAAACTTGGCATTTCCAATACTGCTGGCTGTACTTCTTTGGTGGAACTGGTTTTTTAAGAAAAAATTGAAATGATGGAGCAGGTTATGAAACTGAAAAGGAAATTAAGAAAGCAGAAGGAAAAGCAGGAACTGGTGTCAAAGGCACTGGACTATAGAGAGTTTTCAACACAGAAGAACGAAAAGACAAAGGTTTTCTCAATGATGGCGCTGTCAAATCTGTGCAAGCATTACAGAAATTATTTCAGCATACCTAATATCACAGACGAAAATCTTGTAAATGGCGATACAAAAATACCTGTTCTGACTGAGAAAAATACCCTTTGGTGCACTTTTAAGCTTGAGGACATTATTCAAAGAACTTTCAGGGCTGTGAGCAGGCTTATACAGGAATATGAGTACGAGGATTTGCAAAATCCGAACCAGCGTAAGATAAAAGATTTTAAAAATGAATTTGTGATTGTTGAGTTTTCCAAGATGTATCAAAAGGAACTGATGGAACTAAAGTTCAGATTTGGTAAATATCTGAAAAGCAACTACAAAGAAACTGAGAAGGCCTTGAAAGAGATGATTGTACTGTTTGCCTACTATGGAATATTTAAAAAGCAGATCCTGGACAAACTGAAAGACTTCAATAAAAACAACAGGATGTACATTAAAACCTTTATAACAAAGACTGACAGGAAGTTTGAGGAAATAAAAGATGTCATTACGGAAGGTGGAGAACCTGACTTCAAAAAGGATATGCTGGAGCTTCTGAAATTTGAGGAGGCTGGGATTAAGATTAAATGGGTTGGGTACAGCAGGAAAACGGCTTTGAAAATGAAACAAGGAATAAATTAAAAATAGTGGAGGTATAAAAATATGATTGGGATTCAAGTAGATGAAGACGAACTTTTGATAGACGGAACTATTAAATGTAAATCAGAAGAGGATTATTATATGATACTTGATGAGCTTTACAGGGATAGAAGGGAGGAAATAGAAAATGAGAACTTTGACTGATGTTCCAATAGGAATAAACGGAAAAATCCATTATGCAGATGTTATGGTACGTGGAACTGTTTCAGAAAAGTCAGAATGGATTTTGGAAGAGTTTAAGAAGCTGCCGCTTTATCTTCAGGAAAAAATGCTGAAAGATCTGGGAATACTAAAAAAAAAATGCCGATACTACAAATATCGACAATATACAAAAATAAACTAAGTAATTATACCACTAAGAAAGGAAAAATGCAATATGTCAGAAAAGTTAAATGTGACAGTAAGAACATGGGAACTTTTGGAAGCTGTTAAAATTGTAGAAAATTTTATAAGTACTGAAAAAATAGGGAAAGAATACCTTAAAGGAATTTGTATTGAAACAAACCAAAAAGAGAACATATTGATTTTGAGAACAACAGATTTAAAAATATCTGCAAAAGTTGAGATGTTAGGACAAGTAAATAAGGCTGGGAAAGCTGTGGTTTCGTGTAAAATCTTTAAAGATTTAATAAAAGGCATTTCTGGTACTAATGTCAACATAGCAATTGAAAAAGAAAAAATGGTTATTCAAACAGCAAATTCTAAAAGCTTAATTTCATTAATAGAGGATGTAGAGTTCCCAGTATGGGCTGAGGTAGACAAACTAAAATATTATTCAGTACAAAAATCAGATTTGAAAAATATATTTGAGAGTGTAAAATTCTCTGTTTCAGTTAATCCTGAAAATGAGGCAGTGAATTGTGTAAAACTTGAGTACGAAGAAGAGAAATTAAAAGCCGTTGGAACTGATACGTACAGATTGTCCTATGCCGAAATTGATTTGAAGGATGGCGAGAGTCATCCTGAAGAAGGACTTAATGCAAGCGTTCCTTTGAAAGCGGTTAATGGACTTGTTAAATCTATGAAATCAAAATTGGGAATTCCTAGAGAAAAAGTGCTGATTATTTGTGATGGTGATAAGGTGCTGTTCAGGTTTGCAGGAATTGAAATTGTATCGGATTTAACTAAGTTAGAATTTCCGGATTATAAAACTATAATTAAGAATTTGAATGTGGATAAACAAGCAGTTCTTCACACAAAAGATTTTATTGCTGTGCTTAAAAGGGCTTACTCCATAGCAAAAGACAACAAGGAAGCTAAAAATGGTGCAATATTTGATTTTAGCCAAAATAAACTGACAATAAAATCAATTGATGAATTCTCGGAGTTTAGAGAAGAAATCACAACACTTTACATTGGAGAGGATTTAAAAATATCATTGAATGTAAAATTTTTAATTGACTTTATTGGTAAAGTTAAGGATAAAACAACAGTGATTAAAATGTTAGGCAATAAAAGTACTATACTTGTAAAAGGTGAAACTGATGATAATTGGATATATCTGACAATGCCTTTGGCATTGAGAGAATACTAAAAAAAAGAGGTTGAATAATGAAACTGGAAGTACAAAAAAAGCAATTGTCAAATGAAAGAAAATTAGATGAAATTATAAAATTGATGAAGGAGATATTATATAATGGAATTAAAATTAGTAATCGAGATTGAAGAAGGAAGCAAACCAATAATTAAAGAGTTTTCAAGGGCGTTATTAGCGCTTGGGAATACTATGACAATTACAAATCCTGCCGGAACAGTAGTTGGAAAAATTCAGAAATTTATGCAGCCAACACCTGCAGAAGATGAGTATGCTAAACAAGAGTTGAAAAATTGGCAGACTAACGATGTAAAAGAAGTTGAAGCGAAAAATGACACTGTGGAAAAGTCTGAGATCATTGTGGAAAAAACTCAAAAGAAAGTTGAGGAGAAGCCGAAAGAAGAAGCCAAAACTGTAGAAACAGAAGCACCTAAAAAAGAAGAAAGTGTTCCAGCGGCTGCTGTTCCAACTTTAACACTTGAACAGTTAAGAGCTGGATGTGCTGAAATGTCAAGACTTGGAAAAGGTGCTGAATTAAGAAATCTCATAAGAGAAGTTTACAAGATACAAAAACTGGATGACCTGGATCCTAAAAACTACGAAAGTTTTGCGGATAATTTAAGAGAGTTAGGAGTAAGAATCTAATGGAAGGAAACCACAAGGATAGAAACCATGCCCTGCTTAGTGCTAGCGGGGCTGGCAGATGGATGAACTGCAACCCAAGTGCAAGGCTTGAGGACATGTTCCCTGATTGTTCAAGCGAGTATGCGGAAGAAGGGACTTTAGCTCATGAAATATCGGAGCTGAAACTGACTAAATATCTAAAACCTATGAGCCTTCGTACATTCAACAGCAAAATGAAAAAGCTGAAGTCACATAAGCTGTACAAACCTGAAATGGAAAACTACACAGATGTTTATGTGGATAATATAAAGGAGCTTCTGATGTCATTTGATAAGCCAGGTACGGCTGAGATTGAAAAAAAAGTTGACTTTAGTGAGTATGTTCCAGAAGGCTTTGGGACTTGCGACTTTGTTACAGTGGATAATGGCACTTTGTACATACGTGATCTAAAGTATGGGAAAGGTGTGCCTGTATCAGCAGAGGATAACCCACAGCTTATGCTTTATTCACTAGGAGCTTATCTTGAATTTTCACTGTTCAATGACATCGAAAATATAAATATGGGAATTATACAGCCGAGACTGGACATCGTAAGCATATTTGAGATTTCAGCAGACGAACTTATGAAATGGGCAGAAAATGAGGTCAAGCCCAATGCTGAAAAGGCATTCAAAGGTGAAGGCGACTTTAAGATTGGGCAATGTACGTTCTGCAGGGCAAAGGCAATATGCAGGGCTAGGGCAGAGGCCAATATGTCGCTTGAAACAGAGATGAAACTTAAAGGTAACATATTAAGCAATGAAGAGATGGGGGAAATTCTTAACAGGGCAAGGGATGTTGTGAAATGGGTTAAGGATATTGAAAACTACTGCCAGCAAGCAATACTTCGAGGAGAGTATGTGCCAGGATGGAAAGTTGTTGAAGGGAGATCAGTAAGAGCATTTTCAGATACCGAGAAGGCGATGGAAGTTCTGAAGGAAAAAGGAGTTGCAGAAGAGCTGATGTATGAAAGAAAAATGCTTACGTTGACACAGCTTGAGGGAGTAGTAGGGAAAAAAGATTTCAATGAGTATGTAGGGGATTTTATAATAAAACCCAAAGGTAAACCTACATTAGTGCCGGAGTCAGATAAAAGGGCTCCGTATGTAAATGATGTTATCAATGCAAGTGATGATTTTATAAATTTAGACAATAATGGAAAGGATGATTAGAATGGAAAATTTAAATGGAACTAGAGTAACAGTAAGAGGGAGATTAAGCTATGTGCATGTATTTAAACCGCATGCATCAGTACCAGGAGCAGAGGAGAAGTATAGCACAACGATTCTTGTGCCAAAAACTGATGTGGAAACAAAACAGAAAATAGACGCGGCAATAAAAGCGGCTACAGAGTTAGGAGTATCAGAAAAATGGGGAGGAAAAATGCCAAATACAGTATTTACCCCAATTTGGGACGGAGATGGCGTGAATAATAGTGGAGACCCGTTTGGTCCTGAGTGTAAAGGGCATTGGGTGTTTACAGCCTCTGCAAAAGTTGATTATCCTCCGCAAGTAGTTGACAGAAGAGTACAGCCTATAACAGATCAGAGTGAAATTTACAGCGGATGTTATGCAAATGTGGCGGTTAATTTCTTCCCTTATCTGTTCCAAGGGAAAAAAGGAATAGGCGCAGGATTAGGAAATGTTCAGAAAATTAAGGACGGAGAAAGCCTTGCAGGTGGAAGAACCGCCGAACAGGATTTTGATGTTGTCGATGATGAAGATGAAGCTTTATATTAATAAAATTTTAGATAATCACGTGGGTTTATCCTGCGTGGTTATTTCAAACTAAGGAAGGATAAAAATCAGATGGATGTATTAAACATAGATATTGAAACGTTCAGCAGTGTGGATATAGCAAAAGCGGGGCTTTATAAATATGCTCAGAGCCATGATTTTGAAATCCTTCTTTTTGCTTATTCACTAAACGGCTCTGATGTAAGAGTTGTGGATCTAGCTCAAGGTGAGAAGATACCAAATGAAATAGCTGAGAAATTAAACGATGGGAAAACTTTACTGCGAGCCTACAATGCCACATTTGAGTGGTACTGCCTTAATCAGGCTGGATATTCGACATCATTAAATCAGTGGGAGTGTACAATGATTCATGCCTATTATGCAGGCTATCCTGGCGGACTGGAAAAAGTTGGTAAGGCACTAGGATTTAAGGACGATAAGAAAAAATCAGCAACAGGGAAGGCTCTTATAAAATACTTCAGTGTCCCCTGCAAGCCTTCAAAGAGAAATGGCGAGAGAACCAGAAATATGCCGCACCACGAACCTGAAAAATGGCAGCTGTATATCGAGTATAACAGGCAGGATGTTGTGGCAGAAATGGCAATTGCCGACAAACTGAGAAGCGTCGCCGTTCCTAAATTTGAATGGGATTTGTGGAGAACCGACATAAGAATGAATGCTAATGGAATCAAGATTGACACAGAACTTGTCGACAGCGCATTGTATGTAAGTGATACCTGGAATGAGTATTTAATGGAAACTGCAAGACAGATAACAAAGCTGGACAACCCAAACAGTACGGCTCAATTGTCAAAATGGTTAAAAGAAAACGGTGCAGAAGTAGAAAACTTACAAAAAGCAACCGTGAAAAAACTGATTGACGAGACTTCAGGGGATGTGAAGAAAGTGCTTGAGATAAGGCAGGAGCTTAGCAAGACAAGCACTAAAAAATATGTGGCAATGAGAGAGGCACTTGGAAACGACGGAAGAGTAAGAGGACTTTTACAGTTCTACGGAGCCAATCGTACTGGACGATGGGCTGGAAGGCTTGTCCAGGTTCAGAATCTTCCACGAAACTACTTGGCAGATCTTGACGACGCAAGGGAAATTGTGAAAAGAAGAGACGTTGACACATTAAGCGTTCTGTACAGCAACATACCCGACACTTTGTCACAGCTAATCCGTACAGCTTTCGTTCCGGAGGAAGGGAAGAAGTTTGTAATTGCAGATTTTTCGGCAATAGAAGCAAGAGTGATTGCATGGCTTGCTGGAGAGCGGTGGAGAACTGAAGTGTTCAGGACTCACGGAAAAATTTACGAAGCGTCAGCTTCGCAGATGTTCGGAGTTCCAATTGAGACAATCGCAAAAGGCAAAGAAAATTATCATCTGAGACAGAAAGGGAAAATTGCTGAACTTGCACTGGGCTATCAAGGTGGACCGGGGGCTTTGATCGCAATGGGTGCAATAGAGATGGGACTTACTCAGGAAGAACTGCCCGAAATAGTACGGATGTGGCGAAATTCAAACCGGAGAATAGTTGACTTATGGTACAGCCTCGGAAACGCCGCTGTAGATGTAATTGAATCAGGCTCAAGGGTAGCAGTAAAAGACCTGTTACTAAGCAGGGAAGGTGATTTGGCAAATGGTATGGACTTTTTTACCATAACACTTCCAAGTGGGCGTAAACTGTATTACGCTAACCCTGGAACTAGGGAAAACAGCTGGGGCTCACAGGTTATAACTTACAAGTCAAGTAATCAGACAAGTGGAAAATGGGAAACAACAGATACTTATGGCGGAAAACTAACGGAAAATGTCGTTCAGGCTATCGCAAGAGACTGCCTTGCAGTATCAATAAAAAGATTAACTGAAAAAGGATTTAAAATCGTAATGCACATTCACGATGAGGTGGTTATCGAGGCTCCTATGGAAACAACTGTGGATGAAGTGTGCGAGATAATGGGGCAGGATATTGAGTGGGCTGAGGGGCTTATATTAAGGGCTGACGGCTTTGAAACATTGTATTATAAAAAGGATTAGCGAAAGGAGGAAAAATGACAAACAGGGAAATAATAATCTCGACTGCTGGAAGCAGGAGAGAAACACACTGGAAAACTGAAAAACTGCTGTGGAGTGAATTTATTAAAAGGCTTGAAAATCCTACAAGGACAGCTGAAACGTATGAAAAGTTTATGAAGCTAAAAAAATCACAGCAGGATAACCTGAAAGATGTTGGTGGATTCGTTGCCGGAGAACTGAAAGATGGAAAGCGTAAAAATACAAACTTGTTAAGCCGTTCGCTAATTACCTTGGATCTTGACAACATTCCAAGTGGCAAAACAAAAGAAGTTATGGAAAAGGTGAAAGATTTGAATGTGTCGTATGTGATACACCCCACCCGTAAGCACTCTGAAGCAGCTCCAAGGTTAAGGGTTATGCTTCTCACAGACAGAGACATGACACCTGACGAGTATGAACCTGTATCAAGAAAAGTTGCCCAGAGATTAGGGATTGAAATGTGCGACCCTACAACTTTTGAACCTGCAAGGCTTATGTTCTGGCCAAGCTGTTCACAGGATGTGAATTATAAAATTTATTATAGTTTTAGCCTTGATAATCCGCCAGTATCAGTTGACGGTACGCTTAATCTATACGATGACTGGAAAAACATGATCGAGTGGCCACAAGTTCCTGGAGCTGAAAAAGTTACAGAAAGACTTCTCAAAAAACAGGAAAACCCATTGGAGAAAAGCGGACTGATTGGGGCCTTCTGCAAAACTTTCACGATAGCTGAAGCAGTGGAAAAGTTTATTCCGGAAGAGTATGAGATATCAGATGACGGAAAAAGAATGACATACACTCAAGGAAGCACGTTTGGCGGGGCTATAATTTATGACGACGTTTTTGTCTACTCGCATCATGCAACAGATCCATGTAGCGGGAAACTGTGCAATGCTTTCGATATGGTAAGGCTCCATAAATTCTCTGATATGGACGCAGATTCAAAGGAAGGAACGCCTACAAGCAAACTTCCTTCATTTACTGAAATGTCAAGACTTGCAAGAGAAATAAAAGAAGTGTCATCAGCACTAAATAAAGAAAGATACGAAAAGGCGGCACAGGATTTTACGACAATTGATGACGAGGATACAGATATTGAGTGGATGAACCTGCTGGCAGAAAATGAGAATGGAAAGTATTTAAAGACTATAAAAAATATAGAAATTGTACTGGAAAACGATATAAATTTAAAAAAAAGGTTTGCTATAGATGAATTTGCAAACAGGGCAATGGTTATGGGAACTACGCCATGGGACAATAGAAATGAAGTAAGGCAGTATGAGGAAGTGGATGACAGCGGTTTAAGGAACTATCTTGAAAACAGGTACGGACTCACTGGCGAAAATAAGGTCAATGATGCACTTCTGCTTGTCTCACACAAAAGACGATACAACAGCGTAAGGGATTATTTGGAGAGCGTCAAGTGGGACGGCAAGCCTAGAGTGGAAACTCTTTTAAGAGACTATCTCGGTGCGGAGGACAGCATCTATACAAGGGAAGTGATGAAAGTATCTTTGGCGGCCGCAGTTGCAAGAGCCGTTGAGGGCGGAGTAAAGTACGACTATATGCCAATATTCACTGGAAAACAGGGGATTGGTAAAAGTACATTCTTAGCAAAACTTGGAAAAAACTGGTATTCTGACAGCCTTCAAACTTTTGAGGGCAAGGAAGCCGCTGAAATGATTCAGGGAACATGGATTAATGAACTTGGGGAGCTTACAGGATTTAACCGGAGTGAAACTAATTTGATAAAACAGTTTTTAAGCAAGCAGGACGACATATACCGTAAGGCTTACGGAAGGGTTACAGAAAAATATCCTAGGCGGTGTGTGTTCTTTGGAACTTCAAATGATTCGGAGTTTCTAAGGGATAGGACAGGGAACAGAAGGTTCTGGCCAGTCGAAGTTGGGATTGTGAAACCTAGAAAGAGTATTTGGGAAAATCTTGACAATGAAGTTGATCAGATATGGGCGGAAGCCTATACAAATTATATTATTGGGACAGATTTATTTTTAACTGGGGAAGCGTTAAAGATAGCGGAACAGAAGCAGGAAGAGCATAGAATTTCAAATGCAAAGGAGGGTATCATATTAGATTTTTTGGAAAAAGATATACCAGAAGACTGGCATAAATGGAACTCGGAAAGAAGAAATGGTTTTTACAGCGGTTTCAATACCGAAGGTATTAGATTGGTTCCCAGAGATAGAGTATGTGCAGTTGAAATTCTGGTTGAATGCTTTGGAATGAAAAAAGGGTACATAAGAAATTCGGACAGTATGGAGATTAATGGAATACTGGAAACTATAAAGGGTTGGGAGCGGATAAGACACCCTTTGAAATACGGTGATTACGGACAGCAAAGGGGATTTAAAAAGGTGGAAAAATAAACCGACTACAAAAACTACAATCTTTTTGGAACTTTTTAAAATTAAAGGCTGCAAAGAGAAAATTCAACTACAAACTCCGACTACAAAGTACCCCAAAAACTACAAAGTGGCTAATTTCTAAGGAAACTCTAAAAAATGGTACTTTGTAGTTTGTTTGGCACTTTGTAGTTGACTTTGTAGTTGATGAAACCCTTTATTAATAATACTTGGAATATATTTAACTACAAAAACTACAATCTTTTCTATATAGAGTATAAAATAAAGGAATTAAAGAGATTAAAGGGTATAAATACGCGTATATGGAGTATATAAATCCTTTATTTAATAGTCTCTATACGCGCGTGTGAAAAGTTTGTAGTTCTATAAAAATTTGGAGGTAGAAATGTCAGAAAAAGAAATCGAAATTTACCTAGTTAGAAAAATAAAAAACAAAAAAGGAATTGCATATAAATTCACAAGTCCTGGAAACTCAGGAGTACCAGACAGGCTTTGTCTACTCCCAAACGGAAAAATATTCTTTGTTGAACTGAAATCACCTGGAAAAAAGCCGAGAGCCCTGCAGGTAAACCAGATTAGAAAATTAACTAATTTGGGACAAAGAGTCTATGTGGTGGATTCCAAAGAAATGGTTGATGGAGTATTGGAAACTGAACTTTCTAACTGGAAGGAGGATTAAAAATGGAGTTCAAGGCACACAATTATCAGAAATACTGCATTGAGAAAGTTATCGGGTCACCAAATGTTGGACTGTTACTTGACATGGGGCTGGGGAAGACAATCATAACGCTTACGGCAATTGATGAACTTAAATTTAACAGGTTTGAAGTTGACAGAGTCCTGATAATAGCGCCAAAGAAGGTTGCCGAAAGCACGTGGCTTAATGAAGCGGAAAAATGGGATCATCTGAAGTACTTAAAATTTTCAAGAGTGCTTGGTTCAGAGAAGAAAAGAATAACGGCACTGAATACGCTTGCAGACATCTACGTGATAAACCGTGAAAACGTCCAGTGGCTTGTTGAATACTATAAAAATGACTGGCCTTTTGATATGGTTGTCATTGATGAATTTTCAAGTTTTAAGAATCACGCAAGCAAAAGATTTAAGGCATTGAAACTTGTACTTGGAAAAATAGACAGGGTTGTAGGGCTTACAGGAACGCCAGCACCAAACGGGCTAAAAGATATTTGGGCACAAATATACCTGCTGGACAAGGGAGAAAGACTTGGAAAGAACATAACGGCTTTTCGTGAGAGATATTTCAATTATTCAAAATATGGTGGGAATCCTTTTGGGGAATATGAGCTGAAGGAAGGTTCAGACAAGTCAATTATGAACAAGATAAGCGATATATGTGTTTCGATGAAAGCGGAAGATTATCTGGAGCTTCCAGACATAACATACAATACAATACCGGTTGAACTTGACAGCAAGTCAAGAAAGCAGTATGAAGAACTTGAGAAACAAATGATTTTAGAACTGAACGAGTCCGAAGAAATATCAGTTGCAAGTGCGGCGGCATTGACTGGAAAACTGTTACAGCTTTCAAATGGAGCCATTTACGATGAAGGGCGTAAAGTACATAAAATTCACGACTGCAAGATTGAACGTTTTATGGAACTTATAGAAGAGCTTAATGGAAAACCTGCTTTAGTATTTTACAGCTTTCAGCATGATTTGGAAAGAATAAAAAAGGCATTGGCAAAATCAAAGTTAAGAGTAAGGCAGCTTAAAACCCCAGAGGACGAAAAGGACTGGAACAGTGGGAAAATTGACATACTTCTGGCACATCCGGCAAGTGCGGCATACGGCTTAAACCTTCAGGATGGTGGAAATCACGTAATATGGTTTGGTCTCAACTGGAGTTTGGAACTTTACCAGCAGGCAAATAAAAGGCTTCACAGACAGGGACAAAAGGAAAAGGTTATAATCCACCACCTTGTGACACAGGACACAAGGGACGAGGATGTAATGAAAGCCCTGCAGAGCAAAGGAGACGTTCAGGAAGAGCTGTTACAAAGCCTGAAGGCAAGAATAGAAAAATATAGAAAGTGAGAATGGAATGAAAACATTACTGGTAAATTTATTGAAGAAAAACAGAATGGAGAATCTTAAATTGAAAAGAAAATACGAAATAAACGAACCAATGTATCATATAATAACTGGAAGATTAGAAGTTTATGATACATTACTTGACATACTAGAGGAGGAACATGATGATTAACGAAAAAATAGGAAACAATATAAAAAAATGGAGAAAATTAAAAAAACTAACTCAACAAGAATTAGGGTTATTAATAGACAAAAATGTTAAAAGTATTCAACGATACGAAACAGGAGTAAATCCTATCCCCATAGATGTATTAAGTAACATCGCTAAAGCCCTTAATATTGGGATTGACGATTTACTATTTGACATGGTAGAGAGTAGCGAAAATGTAAAAGAAGAGGCGTTAAAAACATTTGATATAAAGGAATTGCTGAAAAGACAGGCTATGCTGGATAAAAAATTTGATGAAAAGAAAACTGTTAATGTTAGAACAATCAAAGGTATTCAGGTTGCATTGATAACAGAAATAGGGGAATTGTCTCAAGAACTTAAAAGTAAATGGAACTACTGGAAAAATAGCACTGGAAAACTTAATAAATCAAAGGTGTTGGAAGAACTATCTGATGTATTGCATTTTTATCTTAGCTATATAAATGCAAAGGATGAAGAGACAAAAGGCAAAGTAATACCATTTTTAGATGAATTTTTAGTTGGGCATAGCAAAAAGGATTTATCAGCAGAAAGTTTGGAAGATACATTGCTTGTATTATCAGATTTTAAAATATTCACTGAAAACAAGGTTTTAGGTAGCATTTTGGCTGTTTCAGAATATGTAGGAGCGACAGAAGAAGAATTTTTAGAAGTCCATCACGAAAAATGGCTTAAAAATATGAACGAGAGAATTAAGGAGGAATATTAGGATGAATGAATTAATGAATATAGAAAACAGAAACACGCTAACAAGTTTAGATATAGCGGAAATAACAGGGAAGGAACATAAAAATATTTTATCTGACATAAGAGACGAAATAAGTAAAATAGGGGAAGAGAGAGGTCGGCTAATTTTTCAGCCAACCACATATATTGATAATTTTAACAGAAATCAACCTGCATTTCTTTTGAATTACAAAGGAGTGCTACAACTTGGTGCAAGATATAATGCTGAAACAAGGTTTAAACTTATCGAAAAGATTGAACAGCTTCAAAAACCAATGACAGTAGAAGATATGATCATATTGCAGGCAAATGAAATGAAGAGTGTTAAGCATAGAATTGACATCGTGGAAAACAAAGTTGACAACGAGATAAGAATAGACCATACGGAACAAAGAAAGTTACAAAAAGCAGTATCATTAAGAGTGTTTCAAAGACTTGACGTAGTATATGCAGAAAGAAAATTAATGTTTTCAGCAATATACAGAGATTTGAAAGACAGATTTGGAGTTGCGAGTTACCGTGATGTGAAGAGAAAAGATTTGAAAAATGCCTTACTGTATGTTCAGAACTGGATAGAAAAAGCAGAATTGAGGAATTGAGATGGATGAAAAAGAGAAAACAGTCAAAAGAATAAAAGAAAAGATATTGTGCAATACAGAAATGAACAACCGTGATTTTGAGTTTGCAAAACTTAATGCCAATTTATTTAAGGGTATTAAATTTATAAAGAAAAGGAAGGCTAAAAAGAAATGGCTTACACAGAAATCTCGAATCAGGAAATAATAATAACCTTACCTGTGGAAAAAGTTTATCCAGGAATAAAAGAAAAATTAG
>ERZ773004.887-NODE-887-length-16871-cov-14.111144_pt1 | contig 16871 bp, 13 predicted proteins | sample MGYA00580667_ERZ773004 | MGnify/ENA primary metagenome ERZ773004 (study PRJEB29015, sample SAMEA2737963) | human oral metagenome | biome: human oral; feature: human-associated habitat; material: dental | place: China | collected 2123 ... | reverse complement strand
AGGCTTTGGAGCAATATCTAAAAGATAATCCAGCTGCTCGTGAAGAATGGGAACGGGATTTTAAATTGAAAGATGATCCTCGCGTTACAAGAATTGGTAAATTCCTTCGAAAAACCAGTCTTGATGAATTACCACAGTTATGGAATGTCCTCGTCGGCGATATGAGCCTCGTAGGTCCACGACCTATTGTTCGAGATGAAATTGTAAAATACGGTGATTATATTAATGACTTTTACCTTGTACCACCAGGGATTACTGGTGTTTGGCAAGTTAGTGGTCGCAGTGATACCACCTATGAAGAACGGGTGTTAATGGACTCTTGGTATGTTCACAACTGGTCTGTGTGGATCGATATTGTATATCTATTGAAAACTGTGTTGGCTGTTGCTAAATCGAAAGGGGCCTATTAATGAAATACGATTATTTAGTAGTTGGGGCAGGCCCATTTGGTGCTGTATTTGCTCATGAGGCGCACAAGCGTGGTAAATCTGTACTTGTCATCGACCGTCGCAATCACATAGCAGGTAATCTATATTGTGAAAGCAAAGATGATATCAATATCCACGTCTATGGTGCTCATATTTTCCATACATCCTTAAAACATGTGTGGGACTATGTTAATCAATTTGCAGAGTTTAATCATTATGTAAATAGTCCTGTGGCAAATTATAAGGGTGAGATGTACAATTTGCCCTTCAATATGAACACATTCTCTAAAATGTGGAATATTCGGACTCCAAAAGAGGCACAGGATATCATTACTAAACAACGTGCCGCTATTTCAGGGAAACCAAAGAATTTAGAAGAGCAAGCTATCAGCCTCGTAGGTACTGATATTTACGAAAAGCTTATTAAAGGATATACAGAAAAACAATGGGGCCGTAAATGCACAGAGTTACCAGCTTTTATCATTAAACGCTTGCCAGTGCGTTATACATACGATAACAATTACTTTAATGACCGTTTCCAAGGAATCCCTATTGGCGGTTATACTAAGATGATTGAACGCATGTTAGAAGGCATCGAAGTGCGCTTGGGCGTAGACTTTCTCAAACATCGCGATGAATACGAAGCCTTGGCAGATAGGATTATCTACACTGGTCCTATAGATGAATATTTTGGTTATTCTGAAGGGGTTTTAGAGTATCGTGGTCTTCACTTTGAAACTGAGTGTCTCGAAGAGGAAAACCATCAAGGCGTTGCGGTGGTGAACTATACGGAAGGTGAAATTCCGTATACTCGTATCATTGAGCATAAGCATTTTGAGTTTGGCACACAGCCCGTTACGTATGTAACAAAAGAATATCCAAAGGACTGGAAAATCGGTGAAGAAGCGTATTATCCAGTAAATGATGTAAAGAACTTGGATCTATATGCTAAATATGCTAAAAAGGCTGAAACGATTTCCAATGTTATCTTTGGTGGTCGTTTAGGGGAATATAAATATTATGATATGGATAAGGTCATTGCTAGTGCTTTATTATTAGTAGAAAAAGAGCTAGCCTGAACGAATTTTCATATGGTAGGTGAATCGACTGGAGAGTCAATACTCAAGTAGGAGAGTACTAGTGAATATTAAGATTTTAGTTGCCACACATAAGCAATATTGGATGCCAGAAGACTCCGTGTACATGCCAATCCATGTAGGCCGAGAAGGTAAGGCTGATATTGGTTATACTGGTGATCATACGAGAGATAACATATCTTCAAAAAATGCGAACTATTGTGAGTTGACAGGTCTGTATTGGGCTTGGAAAAACCTTGATGCGGATTATATTGGTCTCGTTCATTACAGACGTTATTTTACGCGCAAAGAGGTGCGCTCCGTAGAGGACAAAAAGAATCAAATTCTTACAGGTCCGGAATGGGAAACACTACTTTCAGAATATCCTGTAGTAGTAGCAGATAAGCGTAAGTATTATATCGAGTCTAATCGTTCTCATTATAATAATGCGCATCATAGCACAGGTCTTGATGTGACGGAACAAATCATCGCTGAAAAATATCCAGAATATAGCGCTGCTTTCACCAAGGTTTGTAATCGCACCTGGGCGCATATGTTTAACATGTTTGTCATGCGTCGCGACCTATTTGATCAATACTGCGAGTGGATGTTCTCTATCTTGGAGGAAATCGAAAAACGGGTCGATATTTCCGATTATGATACATATGAAGCGCGTATTTTTGGCTTTGTCAGTGAAATCTTGCTTGACGTATGGCTTGAAGCCAATAATATTAATTATAAAGAGCAAAATGTATCCTTCATGGAGCCACAAAATTGGATTAAAAAAGGTGGTTTATTCTTGAAGCGTAAATTATTAGGGAGATAATATGAGAAAGATATCTGATGAAGATATGAAGGTCTTAGCACTTACCATGCTTAAAGATGTTTCCAAGTTTTGTGATGACCATAATATTAAATATTATCTTTGTGGGGGTACCTTGTTAGGCGCTGTTCGTCATAAAGGTTTCATCCCTTGGGATGATGATATTGATATCATGATGCCTAGACCAGATTATCTGCGATTTTTAGAACTATATAATGGCACTAATCCTCGCTACGTGGTGAAGGGGATTGAAAACGATGAGACATACTGGCGTACCTTTGCTAAGGTGTTCGATAAAGCCACACATTTAGAGGAGCCGGCTATTTATCTTGATAAACCTGATAATGGCGTATTCATAGATATATTTCCTGTAGATGGCATTACAACTAATAAGATTAAACGGACGATTTTGTTTAAAAGCCAAGAGTTCTTGAACTTCTTGTATCATGGTTCCGCTTGGACCTATACAAAGAGCTATAAATACGCAGATTCCTTTAGCAAATTTGCTAAAATTAAAGGTTCGGTCAGAACGTATTTGAAATATATTGCGGTTACCGTATTGAGACCATTGAATACCTATTCTTTGATTAGATTGATTAATCAAAATGCGCAACAAACAGATTACGAAGGCGCTACCTACGTTGGTACCATCGTAGACTGTCACTACGGCGCAGCCTGTGAAATGTTGCCTAAAGAAGGCTTTGAAGATGCAGTGAAATTGTCATTTGAAGATGATGAATTCTGGGTAATGGGCAATTATAAATTGTATTTGCAGAATTTATACGGTGATTACATGAAGCTGCCTCCTGAAAGCAGCCGTGTAACGCATCATGATTTTGAAGCGTATTGGAAAGATAACTAAGAAGGTAGATAGTATGAGTCGAGTATTGAGTTTAGCTGAAATTAAAGAGCTAGAACTTCAAATGTTATCCGTATTTAGTGAGTTTTGTGAAGCACACAATCTCACCTATTACTTGTGTGGTGGCACCTTACTGGGCGCCATTCGACACAAAGGCTTTATTCCTTGGGATGACGATATTGATGTATGCATGCCGAGAGCAGACTATGATACATTTATCGAATTGTATAGCCAGTTAGGGGATAGCATCTATGAAGTGAGGTCCAATCAATTACATAATTTTAGTGGTCCTTTTGCTAAACTAGTCGATACTCGTACCGATGTATCTCGCGTATATAGCGATAGCGATCGTACAAAACATTTATGGATTGATATCTTTCCTGTAGATGGCTTACCTGAAAGTATTGAAGAGGTGGCCAATATCTATAAACGATGCAATCGGTATCGGGCTATTTTGAGGTTGACCGATTGTATTCCTGGGGAAGGTAAAAGTAAGCTCAAAGCGTATTTGAAATACATTTTAAAACCTATGGCCAATCTATATGGGCAAGAACGATGCGTGAATCATATTGAAGCTGTGGCAGCTGAAAATACTTATGAAGCATCAACCTATGTGGGAATCGTTACAAACGGCTTATATGGCGTAGGGGAACGGATGTTGAAGTCCGAGTTTGAACAATCTATTATGGTTGAATTTGAAGGAAAACAGTATCCTACATTCTCTTGTTGGGATAGCTATTTATCTGGTATATATGGCGACTACATGATATTGCCGCCAGAGGAAAAACGCGTAACTCATGATTTAACAGTTACCATTAACGAATAGAGGGGAAATTTATGAACATTGGCTTATTAATTGCTGGTGGCGTTGGCCAACGGATGGGACAAGAAATTCCAAAGCAATTTATTAATATTAATGACAAACCCGTTATTATCTATACTCTGGAAGCTTTCCAAAATCATCCAGATATCGATGCCATTGCCGTCGTATGTCTGGATGGTTGGCATCATGTACTAGACGTATATGCGAAACAGTTTAATATCACTAAATTACAATATATTGTCTCTGGTGGAGAAAATGGTCAAGGATCCATCCGAAATGGCGTGTATGAACTCGAAAAACACTTCGGTCCTGACGATATCGTGTTGATTCACGATGCCATTCGTCCTATGGTGTCCCAAGAGATCATTTCCGACTGTATTCGCGTAACGAAGGAAAAAGGTAATGCCATCACGGTTATTCCTTGTGCAGAGGCGATGTTAGTGTCTGAAAGCCAAACTGATTCTACAGAAATCTATAACCGGGATCACTTGAAGAGAACGCAAACACCGCAAGCTTTCTACATTAAAGATATCTGCGAGTTACACAGAGAGGCTATTGAAAAGGGTATCTTAAACTCTGTAGCTTCTTGTACCTTGATGGTTGAACTAGGAAAAGAAGTATACTTCTCTAAAGGTTCTGAAAAGAATGTAAAATTAACAACTGTTGAAGATTTAGATATCTTCAAAGCTCTATTAACATTAAAACGCTCTGAATGGTTGAGATAATATGAACACACTATGGAACGCTGCTGCTTATCAGCAGGATTTAGGGACAACTGCATCAAATATCGTTCACATGGAACGATTAAAAGATACATCTATACTCATCACAGGTGCTACGGGCCTTGTTGGATCATACATAATCGATACCTTGTTATATGCAAATGCAACGTATCAATTAGGGATGACTATCTATGGATGTGGTAGAAATGTGGCGGCTTTAGAGCAGCAATTTCCATACGGTGGTGATTGTTTACAGTTCATTCAATACGATGTGAATCATGATTGTAGTCAGCTAGATATAGAATCTTTGGATTACATCGTTCATGCAGCGAGTAACTCCCATCCAGCGACGATTTATAATGATCCAGTAGGGACTATTACGGCTAACGTACAAGGTACTAAATACTTACTGGATTTGGCGAAGCGATTTACATCTTGTCGTCTATTATTTATCTCGTCTGGTGAAATCTACGGTGTAGGCAATGGTGAGCCTTTTACAGAAGACTATGTAGGCTATTTAGACATAACTAGCGCTAGATCTTGCTATCCAATGAGTAAACGATGTGCAGAAAACCTCTGTGTTTCCTATCATGAACAATACCAAGTGGATACGGTGATTACTCGACTATGCCATACCTTTGGGGCTAACAATTTAGAGCGAGACTCCCGTGCATCTGCACAGTTCATGAAACAGGCTATCCAAGGGGAAGACATCGTCTTAAATAGTACGGGCGGTGCAATTCGTTCCTATTCGTATATTTCCGATTCTGTATCGGGTATTCTCTCTGTTCTTACTACTGGTGAAAGCGCCAATGCTTACAATATTTCTAACGGTAGCGAAATTGCTATTAGCGAATTAGCGGAAGAGATAGGGCGTATTGCTAATGTAAACGTAACGTACAATATTACAAACTCCCAAGCGAGCCCATTCTCCTATGCCGTACTAGATAATAGTAAACTTAAGGGCTTAGGTTGGTCACCAAAGTTTACTGTACCATCTGGTTTAGAGCATACCTTTAAAGTTGCTAGTAGTTGTAAGGGGAGCGATACGTAATGAAACAAACTGTAGGCGTACTCGTTCAATCCCTTGAAACACTGGGCGGTGGAGAACGAGTTGCTGTTAATCTATGTAATGCATTAGAGCCTATTTTTGATATACGCCTTATCCAGTTTTATGAAAATGAGTCGGTTTATCCTGTGTCACCTACGATACAGACCTACTATGTAGATCAAAAAAAGGGGAAGCTGCGGCATAAGTTTGTAAGCTATATTTCAAGGTTACGTTCTTTAATCAAAGAACTACAGCTAGATGTGTTAATTGTGGTTGGTAAGTTCTCCTGGCCGATTATTGCTATGATTAGTGCCTTAGGATTACTAGTGAAAGTGGTCTTCTGGGAGCAAGGAACCCTTGAAGCAGCACAGTATGTGAGAAATACCTTACGAAAGAAGCTCTTTGGTAGCTTTCAACAAAAATGTATCAACTACCGTTCTGATGTCATTGTAACCTTGACGGATAAAGAGCGATTTAATTATGGCCGAAAGTTTAGTGAAACTAAAGATAAGGTTGTATCCATTTATAATTTCATTGATACAAATCAGCCCTTGCCAGCTTATGCAAGTGATTCGAGAGAGATCATTAGCGTAGGCCGCATCGACTATGCAAAGGGATACGAATATCTCATTGATGTGGCGAGCCGTGTTATGCCGCATCATTCAGATTGGCAGTGGCATATCTATGGGACGGGGAATAAAAATTATATGGCCTCCTTACAGCAAACAATCGATGATTTAGGTTTAACGAAACAAGTCATCTTAAAGGGCAGTCATAATCATATTCTAGATATATATAGTCAGTACTCCTTCCTAGTGTTTACATCTAGATTTGAAGGGTTTGGACTAGTTCTATTAGAGGCTATGCTAAAAGGCTTACCTTTAGTAAGTTTTGATATATACTCAGGCCCATCTGATATGATTCATAATGGACAAAATGGCTACCTCATAGCACCATTTGATGTAGAGACTATGGCGAGTCATATAGAAACATTAATAAATGATAGAGAGTTGCGCATGCGTATGCATGATCAGGCGCATGATTATATAGTTGAATTTTCTGAAGAGGCTATTATAGACAAATGGGTTAACCTAATTAATAGTTTATCTTCTCGTTAAGAGGGTATACATGAATACTAAAGTAAGAGACAGCTTATTCGCCTGTATGGTGGTAACTATATTGTTTACAAATATACCTAAGTTTATGCAAATCAACTTCCTCTTTGGCAGCTTTAGTCGACGATTAACAGTTGTCTTTGTATGTATTGGTTTGCTATATACCATATATTTGGCTATTAAAAAGAAAATGGATTTTCATCATTTTCAGACCTTTAAGCGCTTTTCCATCGTGTATTTATTATATATTTTAGTATCACTCATACATGGGCTATATCAATATCCTTATTATGATGCGGTCATCAATGGTCCTGTTCAACAAATCGAAAAACTACCGTTGGTCATGGATTGGTTGCAAGCTCATACTATACAAGTAAATCAGTCCTTCGTCGTAGGCTCGTGGATGATTGTACGATTTATCAAGAATGCAGTATTAGAATATGTGTTTACCTTTGGCGCTGCTTATATGCTCTTTAATTGGTACTTTCAGGATTGGCGAAAAGGCATTTCCATTGTGTTACAATCGGTGTTAGCCTCAGTTTTATTGATACTAGGCTATAACTATATTGAACTGGCTTACTTAGCTCATATTCCATGGGGCGAGAAGGTTTTATCTACTATTAATCCTTATATTCATGAGGTCCAAAACGGTGGAACTTGGTATCCTCCATTGCTCTGGAAAAATCAAATGCGCTCTCTCTTTGCAGAGCCTTCTTATTATGGGATTTACGCTACCTTTGGATTACCATTCTTATGGTATGCTTTCATCAAAAAATTGAAGAATCCATATATTATGGGCATTATCATCTGTTTATTTACATTTGGCATCTTTTTGACCAAGGCGAGAACGGCCACTGTACTGTTCTTAGCTGAATTAGTACTCTTGACTGGGTATATGCTATATACGAGAAACAAAGAATATATCTATAAGGGTGGTGCTATCTTACTACTTACTGTGGTTGGCTTCATTGGTTCGGTAGGGTTTATTAACTATGCTATGCCGGCTAAGGCACCGGCTAAAAAGGCATCCATTGAAAGCATGACCAAGTCCTATGTAGATAATAATGTTACGTCTGTTGCGTCTGCATCTGGTCGTAGCAATCGGTCTCGTTTTGCCATTATGAAAGCTTCCTTTAATATCGGTAAAGATCATCCCGTTCTCGGCGTTGGTAAGGGCCTTAAGAATGCATATGTTACGGATTATTTGACCGATGAAGATAAGAAAATCAACGAAGTTCGTAATTGGGTTATTGAACAACGAGATAAGGGCATTTTAAAAAGTGGTTACCCTGCCCTAGGTGAATATGTTACAAGATTTGCAGAGCAAGGCATTATAGGTGTTCTATTATTTGTAGTTCCTGCAATTATGCTCCTATGGGGATTGTTCAAACGAGCTAAGGCTAATAAGAACGATTTAATTTATATTACTATATGTATATCAACTACGGGATTACTAATTTCTGCGGTGGGAGATAACATTGATATTACCTATGCCTATTGGTTACTATTAGGTCTAGGATTTGCAATTTGTAAAGGTTCAGACGAACATGAACAACAAAACGTGTGATAATAGTTTCTTTCATCAATCATTAGCAGATACAAATGTATTGGTATTAGTACCGCATCAAGACGATGAAATCAACTTGATGCGGGATTTGCTCGTATCCTTACAGAATTGTGGGGCTACCGTGTATATTGCCTATACCACCAATGGAGACTATTCTGTTCCTGCTAATGTACGTTATAAAGAGGCCATTGAGTCATTAAGACTATTAGGGGTTCCCAAGGAACAAATCATCTTTTTGGGCTATGGGGACTCCTTCAATACCGCTTCGCAGCGACATATTTTCTATGCTGATTTTGAGCTAGTTGTATCTAATGCTGGATACAACGAAACCTATGGTACAGAAGGCATTGAGGAGCTTGTATATCAACTTAAGGGGCATCATCACGGGTACCTTAAGGAAAACTATATTGCTGATATAGAATTGTTATTACAGCATATCAATCCCGCTATTATCTTTGGCATTGATTATGATACACACCCGGATCATAGGATGCTGTCATTAGGTTTGGATACGGCGTTACGTAGAGTACAAGCTAATAATCCATCCTTTAAGCCTATTCTTTACAAAGGTTTTGCCTATGTTACGGCATTTCATAGCTATCATGATTTTTACAATTCTCTTAACTTAGAATCTATTAAAGAGCCGCAAGAGCCTGCAATCTATCACTATTTTGGTGAACGTGATGTATATGGTTCGTCCATATATCAATGGTTGGATCGGGTTAGATTCCCTGTAAATGAGCGTAACCGTGGTCCATTCTTATGGAATAGTCCATTGTTTAAAGCCATCAAGGCACATACATCACAGTCTTTTGGTTTTAAAGCGACGGCCGTTATGAATAGTGATATCATATTTTGGCAGCGAAGAACGGACTCTATCGCCTATGATGCAAAGCTAGAGGTTTCCTCTCGTGCCGATACAAAGGATAGACTTGTTGACTTCAAGCTTTTTGATATTTCAGACATCAATAGTTTAGAACCAGTGCTTGATTCTCTAGCCTGGAAATCGAGTGACGATGATACACAGCCATCTATTCAACTAACGTGGGCTACGCCTCAAGATATACGTCAAATCGTATTATATAGCTCCATCCACTTTGATGAGCCATCTAGAAAATATTCTGTGTATATAGATGATCAACAGGCAGGTACAGGTATAGTTCCACCGAATGGGCAACCATTGGTTCTTACCTTAGATAGAATGTATCATTCAGACCAATTGCGCATCGTATTTGATGGACCTATTGAGCTTGCGGAACTAGAGGTGTATGCGACTGCTGTACAGCATAATCCGCTTCGACCTTTTATTAAAATTATGAAAGATGACAATTTTATCTATGATTATTATATAGATGACCAAGAACCATCCTTAGATATTTCGTTATATACCTATATGGTCGATGCGAGTGATATTACCCTATCTGTAGATGGTGAAAGCTCCATCATGAAACACGGCAACCGCTATATAGTCCGTTTTGGTCCGAAAGCTAATAAGGTTATTGTGCGAGCCACCCTTAATGGCAGCGAAGATTGCTATGATCAAATCATTATTCATAGAGTATTTAAGTCGGTTCTCGATATGCGTAAATGCCTACAGCTCCTCGACAAGTATGCTAACCTATTTTTCTTGCGGTTGAGACGGAAATGGTACCATCTGTTCCAAAAACAATAATCATATATGACCGTAAATCAATGTGTATATACAAAGGACATATACGTTGAATATATACATTGGAGATATATTGGCATAGAAATACCCCCTACCATTAGTTCTGTTCATATATACCTTATCAGGGACTATGAGAGCTAATCGCAGGGGGTTATGCATTATATATTTGATTGTATACTTACTAAATACCTTATATCAAAATTGGCCTCATATATACAATAGCTATATTATCTTATCTTTTCTTATAGGGATACATGGTTTATATGATTATATTTAGATTATTTTTGGCCATAGTAAGCATCTTTACCGTGTTTGCGTAAGAAATGCTTGTCTAATAAATCTTGTTGGATATTGGAAATATTAGGGGCTAATGTTTTCGTGTAATACGCTATCTTAGCTGCTTCTTCAAGGATGACAGCCTTTTTCACGGCTTTTGTAGGTGTTGTATCCCATGCAAATGGACCATGTGAGTGGACGAGCACACCTGGTACGTCGGTCATGGAAATATTTCTGCTTTTAAAAGTTTCCACAATAACAGCACCCGTATTCCATTCATAATCGTTTTGAATTTCTTCGGTTGTCATAGGACGTGTACATGGAATAGCTCCATAGAAGTCATCACTATGCGTGGTGCCTAATGCAGGAATATCTAAATGAGCCTGAGCCCAGGCCGTAGCGAAGGAGGAATGCGTGTGAACGACACCACCAATATCTTTGCAAGCTAAATATAATTGACGATGTGTTTCTGTATCAGAAGATGGATTGAGATGGCCCTCCACAGTTTTACCTGTTTCGAGATCTACTACGACCATGTCCTCTGGTTTCATCACTTCGTACTCTACGCCAGATGGCTTGATAACGAGTAAGCCAGACTCTCTGTCGATACCGGACACATTGCCCCATGTGAAGGTTACAATCTTATACTTCGGTAACATCATGTTGGCTTTATATACTTCTAATTTTAATTCTTCTAACATATAGTTCCCCTTTATATGTGAATACGAATCTTCAACCCTAAGTGTAGCAGAGAAATATGAGTGTAGCAAGATTATTGAGCTACTATAATATGGTAAAATATAGGTATCTAAGGAGTGGTTACATGAGGATTGAATCTGCTATAAGAAATGCCAAGTCTACACTACTTGTATATGGCATTAATATGCTATTACAGTTTTGTATTCGGCTAACCTTCTTATACTACTTAACAATTGAATATGTAGGCCTCAATGGTCTCTTTGATAATATCTTATCCGTTTTATCCTTGACCGAATTGGGGATTGGTCCTGCTATTGTATGTACCTTATATGGACCTTTAGCTAGGCAGGATATCAAGGCTGTTCAGTCGATTATGAAAGTCTTTAAACGGGCTTACATCATCATCGGTGTACTGATCATAGCTATAGGTTTTTCCATATCGCCGTGGCTCTACAACTTTATCAAGTCACCTCCAAATATTCCTGATTTGACGTGGTTTTATTTGTTCTTCGTCATCGATACAGGGATTAGTTATTTCTACTCGTACAATAGAAACTTATTAATTGCGGATCAAAAGCAATACATTATTAATAATGTGCGCGGATTAGTTCAAGTGGTGGGCGGGATATTACAAGTTTTCGCCTTGGTACTATTACAAAGCTTCTGGTCTTATATCTTGATTCGCATCGGTATGACTTTAACAGAAAATATTATCGTCACACGCCGTACACAACGTATCTATCCATATATAACAGAATCTAGTATTGAACCGCTTGCCACTGAGCTTAAGGGGCAAATTATTGGTAATGTAAAAGCATTAGTTCTCCATAAAATTGGAGGTATTGCCTTATTTAGTAGTGCTAATATTATACTTTCTAAATTCGTAGGCCTTACGGCTGTTGGTTTTTTCAGCAACTACTATTTACTCATTAATGCTGTGATGCGGCTATCCGATCAAGTCTTTAACTCCCTTAAGGCTAGCGTAGGCAATCTCAATGCGTTAGCAGACAACGACCATAAGCTGGATGTATTCCATCAGCTGTCGTTTATAACGGGGACATTGGCATATATCATCAGTTTGAACCTATACTTCTTTATCAATCCTTTCATCGAACTCTGGCTAGGGAAAGCTTATGTTCTATCTAATACCATTGTATTATTGATGGCTATTAATTTTTACCTCACCTATATGCGAAAAAGCGTACTCGTATTTATAGATTCTATGGGACTTTTTATTCATAACAAGTTTATGCCTATCTGTGAGGCAATCCTCATCGTATCGAGCGGTATTTTCTTGGTGCAGCGCTATGAAATTACAGGCATTCTGCTTGCAATGATCTTAACTACATTATGCATGCCATTTATTGTAGAACCATACATTCTTTTCAAACATGGTTTGCGCGGTTCGATTGTTACCTATTATGTAACCTATTTAAAATATCTCATCCTATTAGTAACGGTAGGAACACTCGTTTATTACGGGCTCATGCAGTTTGCTATTAGCAATACCGTATTAACCCTTGTTGCTAGGCTTATTGTTATTAATATTTTCTGTATAGGCATATGGTGTGCCGTATGGTGGAGAAATACTTATTTTATGTCTTTTAGAAATAAAATTGTTAAAAAGCTATTTTAGATATTTTTTTCGTATCGTTTGTGAGGGGAGTCTATAGTTGGAATTAAAGGTAAATCAGGAAAATAGTAAGCAGCGAATAGTTTCTTTAGCTTCTCTGAAAGTAATAGCTCTTTTTTCTTTGTTTTGGTGGCATAGTGCTTTACCAAATCCTAGGGTAGATTTAGGGGCAAGAGCCTGTGAATTTTTCTTTGTCGTATCTGGTTTTTTAGTAGCTTATAACTACTCATCGACAACGATAAATCCGACATGGAAGCAATCTTTCTTATATGTAAGGAAAAAGTTAAGTGCTATGTGGCCATTACACTTAATTATGTTTTTGGTATGTTTAGCACTCATGCCTGTATCAGAAATAGTCAATAAAAAGACTGTTTTTGAAGCACTAATGAATCTGACATTATTACAATCTTGGAGCCTCAATACACATACTTTCTTTGCTTTTAATGGGACAAGTTGGTTCTTATCGACAATTCTATTTTGCTATTTTATATCGCCATTTTTATTACTATCTGTTATTAATACTAAGAGAGCAATTATAAGTTTAATAATTGCTCTTGGTATGCGATTGTTAATTGAGGTACAGCAAGTTTTATATGGAGCAGATATTACTGCTTGGAATTTACATGTATCACCTGTTGTTAGAGGCTTAGAATTTTATGCAGGAATGGCATTATATCCTTTAAGTGTTAAAATTAAAAGTAAATTTTCTGATTCAACTAATTATACATTTAGTATCGCATCTATTTCAGAAATTTTAATTATGATTCTTAGTATATATTTACTTATATATTACAGTGGAATTTGGATGCGAGGGCAATATGTATGCATGTTCTGCGCCTTAATATGTATATATTCTTTTGATTTAGGAGTTGTTTCAAAATTATTATCCACAAGTTTATTCAAAATCTTTGCAGGTATAGAATTTGAATTTTTTATTATGCATCAAGTCATTATACGATTAGTAGATAAACTAAGCTATCCACTACATCTAAATGGATTAATTAGAAGTATGTTTGCATTATTAGCTGTACTACTTTGTTGTTACCTTTGGAAACGATACTGTGCAAAAGTAACTAAAATGTGGATGGAATCTATTTGGGAAAAATTAGAAAAAGTATATTAATATTTATCTTTATAAATCACCATATAGAACTACAATATTAGTTCTATATGGTGATTTTATTTATTATTAACTTTAGATACTAGTATAGTATTAAAGACTTAGTCCGTGAGTAAACAATCCGCTTTACTGGTGGTTCCGATTATAAGTGTTATAATATGAATAAAAGGGAATCAATTATAAACTGGGATTATATGACGATATGGTGTAAGTCATTATAATTGTATGATGTGGAATTTGTAATTTTTAGTAGGGGGAAAATATGAATTACAATTCGGATAAACCAATTGAATCTTTGGAACAGGATTTACTGGGGAGAGTAACATTCTCCAAACAATTAGGGAAAGCGATATATAAATATGATGGAAAAGATGGATTAGTATTAGGAGTATTTGGCAAATGGGGAACTGGTAAGACATCTATTCTGAATATGGTTGTCAATGAGATAAATCATTTATCTGAAAATGAGGATAATAAACCTATTATTGTAAATTTTTCTCCTTGGAACTATTCTGATAAAGATAATCTAATAAGTCTATTTTTTAGAGTATTAAAAAATAGACTTGATATGGATAAAGATGAAGAAACAAAAAAGAAGATAGGAGAAGCATTAACTGATTATTCAGATGCATTGGATGCTTTATCTTTGGTTCCTATGGTTGGATCTGGTTTAGCAACTATATTAAAAACGATAGCTAAAGCTCAAGGTGCTGAATTATCAAAAGAAGTAGATATAGATACGACTAAAGAAAATTTAGAAACAGTTTTAGATGATACTAATCAAAAAATTGTTGTGATTATAGATGATATTGATCGTTTAACTAATACACAGATTAGAGATATTTTTCAACTAGTTAAGCAAGTTGGTAACTTTCCAAATATAATATATGTATTATCTATGGACAGAGAGGTTGTATGTAGAGCTTTAGAAAATGTACATAATATTGATGGTGCAGACTATTTAGAAAAAATTGTACAGATTCCATTTGAAATACCAGTACTTATGAAGCCAAAATTGAAAGAGATATTTTTAGCAAAACTTGATGATATAGTTAATGATATTTCTGATAATGTTAAAATTGATAAAAATTATTGGAGTGAAGTATTTATAAATTGTATAGAACCATATATTAAGACATTAAGAGATGTAAATCGAGTTATAAATACATTTCAATTTAGATATAAATTATTAAGTACAGAAACTTCTTTGGAAGATGTGGTGGCTCTTACTACTATTGAAGTTTTAGAACCTCAATTATATCAATGGATTGGTAGCAATAAAGATTTGGTTTGTAGCACGGCAAATCATAGATCATTATCTGTGCCTGGGGAAAAAAAAGATTATCGAGAATCTATTGTTACTGAATTAAAAAATATAGGTATAAATACGGATATAGCAATAAAGTTTCTCACAACATTATTTCCAGTAGTTGCAAATGAAATGGGCTCTAGTAACTTTGGGTATTTAACATCAAATATTAGAGAGTCTTTGAGAATAGCGCAAGAGAATCGATTTGATTCATATTTTTTGTTTGACTTGAGAGGGATTCCAGTTCCAAGATATGTAATTAATGATTGTATAAATGAATTCACGTTAAATGATTTAATTACTACAATCACTCAAATTAATAATGAGGGGAATATTGAATATTTTATAGATGAACTAAGATCATTAGTTGAGACTATTCCTTATAAGCGGTTAGATTTATTATCATCTGTAATATTAAATAATCTATACACATTCTCTAATAATAGTGGATTTTTTAGGCTATCAGCATATAGTAAAGCAGAATTCCTTGTTTATGATCTTATGAGTAGGCTCAATGATGAAAATGAACGATATAATTTGATTAAAAGTGTATTAAAAAATATAAATAAGGAGCAACTAGGAACAGTAGCTTCTTTTATTAATAGAATAGAATTGTCTCATGGACGGTTCGCAGGAAAAGAGGAACCTATAGAGAAACAACTTATTACTCTACAGCATTTAATTGATATAGAGCCAGTTTATGTTTCAAAAATTCATGAGATTACTCAATCTGAAGTAATTATTGATATAAGAGACTTCCATATGGCTTTCTATTTATGGGAGTGTCTAGATAAAGACAAAGCACAAAATTATTTAGGCAATATATTGAAAGAGGATCACAATATACTTAAGTTTATATGTGCTATTGCAAGCAGGTGGACGAGTAGTAATGGTGACAATGGATGGGATTTTCCATTAGATAAGTATTTAACATATGTTTCTAAAGATACAATATATGAGAAAATTCAAGCGTTTGATAAAGGACTATTGGATATATTTACATTAGAAAATCAGATTAAACTGGCTTCTTTTGTTTTAAATTATGAGAGCTCAAATCACCATAATGTTAGTGAAGAAGAAGCTATGAAGCTTGTAAATGACTGGATAAATCAATGAAGTTAAATAATTATTATATAAATGGTAGAATTAGGAATAGCATAATCAAACTATTAACATTTATTTGGTATTCTATGATAACTGATATATATACGCAGTATCGTCTTTATATAAAAGAAGAATTAATTAATAAATCTAATTCAGAGTTACGAATTATACATGAATTATTAGTAAGCGATTTTGAGAGCCGATATATGTTTATATGGGGAACTATTTCTTTAGGTGCTATTTTGGCCCTTATAGTAAGTATAGGATCAAATTTGGCAATAGAAGTCTTGAAGGAAGGTGCTAGTGAAAGTATTATTTTTGCTTATAGCCAATTTATAATAATTACTATAAAGGTACTGTTAGGTTGTAGCATAGTAGGCTTTGTTTCAACTATGCTTTTGAGTATTTCTAAGTTCAAATCTATTGGATTTTATGGTTTTTTATTTGTTGGAATAATAGGAATAGCTTATTGGAGTCATTTTGAACACTCTATTCTTATGGACTTATTCTTTCTCATATTGAGTTGTATATGTACAGGCATCATGTTTGCTACAATTTTTGATACGATAAAGAAATGTGCTGTTATCAAGAAATTAA
>ERZ773004.886-NODE-886-length-16913-cov-7.205600_pt1 | contig 16913 bp, 14 predicted proteins | sample MGYA00580667_ERZ773004 | MGnify/ENA primary metagenome ERZ773004 (study PRJEB29015, sample SAMEA2737963) | human oral metagenome | biome: human oral; feature: human-associated habitat; material: dental | place: China | collected 2123 ... | reverse complement strand
CTTTGATTCCACCAATATTTTTAGAAAGTTTTGCCATTTCTTTTCTTAATAATCCAGCTTCTTTTTTAGTGTAAGCTGTATCTAAAGTTCCATCAGCATCCATTTCTTCTAATTCTTTTAATCTTTTTACTCTTTTTTTGATAGTTTCCAAGTTAGTTAATAATCCACCTAGCCATCTGTGGTTTACATAAAATCCTCCAGCTCTTTCTGCTTCTTCTTTAATAGCTTCTTGAGCTTGTTTTTTAGTTCCAACGAATAATACTTTTCCACCTTCTTCAGAAATTTGTCTAACAAATTCATAAGCCGCTTCAGTTGCTCCTAAAGTTTGGTGTAAATCCAAAATATGGATTCCGTTTCTTTCTGTAAAGATATATGGTTTCATTTTAGGATTCCATCTTTTTGCCTGATGTCCAAAATGTGCTCCCACTTCTAATAATTGTTTCATTGTAATAACTGCCATTACGTTTTTCCTCCTAAATTTTTTTTGGTTTTTCTCCCACTTCTCTTCAAAAGACAGATTGTAATTTCACTTTTTTATTTAAACTTTTCTAATTTTTAAATATTCTAAAAAATTGCAACACCCTATCTCTAAATAATACAAAGTGTGATTTATATTTAATAATCATCGTATTTTACCATTTTTTTATCACTTTTGTCAATACTTTAAAAATTTTCTTCAAAGCAATCATATGAAAAAATATTATCGCTTTAACTATTTCTTTTCTTTAACTTTTTTGCTTTTATTCTCATCAGTTTTTTCCTTTATTACAAGAACTCCGTTTTCCATATCTGCCTCAAGATTTTTAACTTCAAGATTATCCAGATGGAAATCTGTAACTTTATCTCTTATTTCCTGTTCAATTACACGACGTAGTGGACGAACTCCCATAACTTCATCGTATCCCTGATCTCTCAAGTATTCCTTAGCAGCATTTGATACTGCAAGATTAATTTCCTTCTTGGAAAGAGTCTTGTTTACTTCTATAAGCATAAGATCAACAATTTTTGAAAGATCTTCTTTATTTAAATGTGAAAATTCTATAACTGCATTAAAACGGTTAAGAAACTCTGGACGGAAATATGGTTTTAAACGATCCATCAGTTCAGGCTTTTCAGCATCTTTAGTTAATCCTGCTTCATAACCAAATCCAGCGTTTGAAGTAGCTATAATAACTGTATTTTTAAAGTTTACTGTATTTCCCTGTCCGTCAGTCAGACGTCCATCATCTAATACTTGAAGAAGCAGAGTTATAACCTGCGAATCAGCTTTTTCAATTTCATCCAGAAGTACAATTGAATAAGGATTACGTCGTACACGTTCAGTCAAAGTATTGTTATTGTCATCATATCCGACATATCCAGCTGTTGTTCCAATAAGTTTAGATACTGCTGTACGATCTGAATATTCAGACATATCTAAACGAATTATTGCATCTTTAGTACCAAACATATCAAAAGCAAGCTGTTTTGCAAGTTCTGTTTTTCCTACACCAGTAGGTCCTACAAAAAGAAAACTTCCAATTGGACGGTTACCTTCATCAAATCCCGCACGATTCCTTCTAATTGCCCGAGCTACAGACTTAACCGCTTCATCTTGTCCTATAACTTTAGATTCCAACCGTTTTCCCATATCTTTTAGACGTTCAATATCACTTGCTCCCATTTGTGATACAGGAATTCCTGTCATACGTTCTACAGATTCTGCAACATCATTTACTGTTGCTGTAACTTTTGCATCTTCCTTATGATTAGCAATTTGAGATTCCAGTTCTTCGATTCGTTTTTTTGCATTCATAGCTGTTTCGTAATCTTCAGATTCAACTGCTTTCTTTTGTTTTTCTTTTTCTTCTTCAATTTTATGCTCAACAGTATGAACATCGGTAACCGGATGCTGAGCAGCTAAATGAGCCGCGGTAACATCAACAAGATCAATTGCCTTATCAGGAAGGCTACGTTGAGGAATGTACTGTATTGAGTAATCTACAGCCGCTTTCAAAACTTCATCAGGAAGAATTACATTATGATGTTTTTCATACAAGTCACGTATTCCTTTAAGAATTTGATAAGTATCTTCCGGAGATGGTGCATTTACTTTAACCTCATTGAAACGACGAGCCAATGCCGCATTTTTTAAAATAGTGTTACGGTATTCATCCTGCGTAGTCGCACCTATTACAGTGAGTTCTCCACGCGAAAGAGCTGGTTTTAGAATATCTGCAAGTCCTTTAGAACCTTGTCCATCCCCAGATGAACCTGCACCAAGTATTTGATGAATTTCATCAAAAAATAAAATAACATTCCCCAGTTCCTTAACTTCAGTTACAAGATTCTGTATATTTTCTTCAAAACTTCCACGATACTGAGTTCCTGCTTCAAGCCCAGATATATCAATTGAGATGATTTCCTTATTTTTAATTGCCGCTGGCACATCCCCATTTACAATTGCTTGTGCTAAACCTTCAACTACCGCAGTTTTTCCAACTCCTGCATCACCTACAAGAACTGGATTGTTTTTTGTACGACGTGAAAGAATTTCAGCTGTTTCCTGAATTTCCTTGTTACGTCCAATAACTGGATCCAGTTTCCCATCACGTGCATCCTGTGTCAAGTTACGTCCTAATTTCGCCAGTATTCCATCCTGTTTAGGAAGTTTTTTCCCTTCTTTTCCAGGATTTTGCTGTATTTCCTCAACTGGCAGCTGCCCTGTGGCACGATAATGTGCAAACTCTTCAGGAGTTACTTCCCTTCCATTAATTAAATAACGTCTGTTTTCAGAACTGTATCCTCTCATTCCGCCCATAAGTTGGTTGAATATGTCGTCCATGCTATTAAAGTCTCTACTCATAATAAACACCTCTCTCTTTTTTTTTAATTAAATATCAAATCACTTTATATTCAATTCATTTTAAACTTTCAAAAATTTCATATAATATAATAAAACCACTTTAAAAACCGAAATCAAGAATTATGACTATTTTACTCAAACCCTAAATTTATATAATTTTTAGCAATTCAATTTTAAACGAATTCGAGTATGTTTAAAAACTTTCTATCAATTTTACCTGGTCATCAAGCAGAACTGTACGCATTTTCTCGTTTCTTTCCTGTTTTAATTCCTTATATTTTTCAATAAAATTCTCTTCTGTCAATCTTTGATTCTTTAATTTACCGACTTCTCGTTTAAAATCCCGCTCATATTTCAAAATACGTGCTTTTTGCTCATTTGATAAATCCATACTGTCAATAAAGTTTTTAACTTTATCATTTTTTTCGTTAAACAAATTCTTTTGGGAATTTATGTAGGAATTATAGGCTTCCAGCTGTTCATTTGACAAAACTCTTGCAATTGCTCTGTATCTGTCTTCTTCTATTTTACCAATTTTAGCTTTTTTTCCATCAAACTGGACTAAATCCTTTTCTACTCCCTCAGCTTTTTTCTGATATTCATCAAATATTTTTGACAATTTTTTTTGCTGATTTTTAGTCGCATTTACGATTTTAAACAAATCATCTTTAGAAATTTTTACTGTATAAATTTTTTGATAATAATCCTCATAGGAATAAGACAAAACACTTATTCCAAACACCAATACTGATAAAAGTGCTATTTTTTTTACTTTATTCATTCTCATCCTTTCACAAATTCCTTTAGTTTTAATTATTTGAATTATTATAATTAGGCGCTTCCTTCGTAATTATAACATCATGCGGATGGCTTTCCTTCAGTCCTGCTCCTGTTATTTTTACAAATTTTCCATTTTCTTTTAAATCTTCAATTGTAGCTGTTCCACAGTATCCCATTCCAGAACGGAGTCCACCGCAAATTTGATAAACTGTATCTTTTAATGCGCCTTTATACGGAACCATTGATTCGATTCCTTCTGGAACTAATTTTTCTGTTGCCGCTTCAAGCTGAAAATATCTGTCGCTGCTTCCTCTCTTCATAGCCGCAAGTGAACCCATCCCTGCATAAGTCTTAAATTTTCTTCCATTATATAAAATTTCTTCTCCTGGCGCTTCATCAGTTCCCGCAAGCATTCCTCCAAGCATAACACAGTCTGCTCCAGCCGCAATGGCTTTTACAACATCTCCAGATAATTTTATTCCACCATCGGCAATAAGTCCGATTCCTTTGTCTTTACAAACTTGTGCAATATTCATTACAGCCGAAATTTGTGGAACTCCAACTCCTGACACAACTCTAGTTGTACAGATTGACCCTGGTCCAACTCCTACTTTCACTGCATTTACTCCTGCTTCTATCAAATCAAGCGCTGCTTCTGGAGTTACAATATTTCCTCCGATAATGTCTAAATCAGGAAAAGCCGCTCTAATTTCTTTTATTTTGTTAATAACTCCTATTGAATGTCCATGTGCTGAATCAACAGCAATAATATCAACCCCAGCTTCTACTAAAGCTGCAACTCTTCTCACTGTATCAGTTCCAACTCCAACTCCTGCCCCAACTCTAAGTCTACCTTGCTCATCTTTTGCCGCATTAGGATAATTTATAACATTGTCAATATCTTTAATTGTAATCAAACCTTTTAATTTAGTACCTTCAACTATTGGCAATTTTTCTATTCTATTTTCCAGAAGAATAGATTTTGCACCTTCAAGAGTTGTTCCAACAGGAGCAGTTACCAAGTTATCTTTCGTCATAATATCTACAACTTTTAATGATAAATCTTCTCTATATTTCAAGTCACGGTTAGTAATGATTCCTTTTAAATTACCGTCATTATCAACTACAGGAAGTCCCGAAACTTTATAATTTTTCATCAAGTCATTTGCGTCTTTTAAAATAGCATCTTCCTTTAATGTAATCGGATTTGTAATCATACCGCTTTCGTATCTTTTTACTTTTGATACCTCTTCAGCCTGTCTTTCAATTGTCATATTTTTATGAATAAATCCAATTCCACCTTCTCTTGCAAGCGCAATTGCAAGTTTTGATTCTGTAACCGTATCCATTGCGGCACTTAGTATTGGTATATTTAGTGCCAATTTTTTAGTTAAATTTGTTTTCAGTGACACTTCGTGCGGTACCACATCTGATGCCTGTGGAATTAATAATACATCATCAAAAGTCAATCCTTCAGAAATTACAATTTTATCTTTTTGACTCATTTTAAACATCCTCCTCATTTTATTTTTAAAATTTTAATTATTTATCCTGCAAGTTTAGTAAACCAAGTGAAATTTTACAAAAACTCTTTTTTAAATTATACCATTTTAGCACAAAACAAGTCATAATTTCAATACTTTTTTCAAAAGATTTTCTATTTTATGTTAATTTAGATACTAAATAAAAGTCAGAGTTTCTAAAAGAACTTGTCCGCCATCTACTACTATTGTTTGCCCTGTAATAAATCCAGCTTCCCGGCTTGCCAGAAAAACTGCTGTATATCCTATATCTTCAGGTTTTCCCAATGTGTATACTGGTATTATTTCTTTTATTTGATTCATATAGCTTTTAGAATTTTCCATGCTTAAAAGTCCATCGCTTATAACATTTCCTGGTTGAATCGCATTTACTGTAATTCCATATTTTGCATATTCTATAGCTGCACTTCGCATAAATCCAAGTTGAGCGGATTTGCTAGCTCCATAGTGTGCCCATCCCGATAGTCCTGTAATAGGCCCTGTAATCGAAGAGGTCAGTATTACTCGTCCATAACTTTGCTTTTTCATATATTTTAGTGCTGCTTTTGTTACAAAAAAAGTCCCTTTCATGTTTATATTTTGTACTTCATCCCAGTCTTTCTCTGTCATTTTTTCAATACTTGTTCTAGGAAAAATACCTGCATTTGAACAAAGTATGCTTATTTTCCCATATTCTTCGTAAATATTTTGGATTGTATAGTCTACCAAATCTTTATTTGTAACATCAAAATGACGAAATTCAACTCCCATCTCATTTGCAACTTCTTTTCCTCTATTTTTGTCAATGTCTCCTATAATCACTTTTGCCCTTGCCTGCTTCAATGCCTTTGCAATTCCCTTTCCAATACCTTTTGCCCCACCTGTAACAAGAGCAACTTCCCCAGCCAAATCAAACATTTAAATCACACCTTTCATTTCATATTTTAAATTAAAATTTTTAAATTTAATCAATTTTCAAGGGATTAGAGTTTATTGTTTTATCTCCACTCTTCCTTTCTTGCAAATCTTTATTTGCCTTTACTAGTTGCTCTGCAAATTGTAAACTGTTTAAAACAGCACTGTATTCCTTATATTTTATTTTATTTGTTTTTTTTATCTCTTGTGCAATATCAACAAGTGCATCATACATAGTGTATCTCAGTTCATTATCCTTCTGTGACATAAATATATAAGCTTCTTTAGAATTTTCAAATGCCTCATCATATTTTTCCATTCCAATATAATTTAAAAATAAAAGATAATACGCATCTGCTTCATATTTATTTTTTAATGATTCTGTTATATAAGAGTAATCAAGCTTATTCATTTTTTTATATTTTTCTATTGCTAGTTTTACATATTTTATAGAATCTAAATAATTTTTATTCCGAAAATGTATTGCGGCTAGCGAAAAATATCCTTCTGGAAAATCAGGAAATAATTTTATCATTTTTTTAACAAGAACCAACTGTTCTTTCTCCATATTCACTTGTCCGTATCTTACTGCAAGATTATTATATGCCATCGGATTTTTGGGATTAGCCTCTATCGCTTTTTCAAAGTACTCCATTGAACGTTTAATATTATTTTCTTGCTGATAAACTAATATTCCCAAATAATAATATGGTAAATAATTTTTTTTGTCTTCCTCTATTGCCTGTAAAAACAATTTTTTCGCCTCTTCATAGTCTTCCTGTATCTCAATAGCCTTAAATGTGGTTTCAATAGACTTTTTATTAATGCCAAGTTCGTTCAACTCTTTTCTAGTCAAATCTTCCACTTCCTTCTGTTCCTTTTTTTCCAGGTCTATCTCTTTAAATTTTTTCTTATCACTTTCGCTAAGTTTCTCAATTGTTTCTTTTATAGTCATTTCACCAATATTTTTATTTTCAGTTACCGAAGTATTATTTTTCGATGTATTTACCTTTGCTGAAAATCCATAAATACTGCATAAAATAAAACTAACCAATAAAAATTTTTTCATTCTCATCACTCCCTTTTTATTATTTTTAACTCTTAAGTCCCCCTTAAGCATTCAAAATCAAATTTTTTTACTTTTTTAAACTTTTTTGATTAATAAGTTTTTCTTCAGGTTTAATTTTATTATATTTCCAGTAAATTAACCAATTCTATAATTTGTTTATTCAATTCATAAAGATTATCATCAAAATCAGATTTATTGTTTGTTTTAACAGAATTATAATTTAAAATATATGGCAAAGATAGTTCTGGTAATTTAATTACAATATAAGTTGAAAAAACCTTTGGTAATTCATCAAGTTCTATCCACTCATCTTCTGCCAGCAAAATTTCATTCTTTTTAATTTCATTAAGCTTATCAAAGTCTAAAAGTTTTTTTCGTAGGTTTAGAATTTTTTGTCTTATATTCTTATTTTTTAATATCATTTGCTTCTCATTATCAAAATATGGATAATTATTATCAAATAAAACATTACTAAATAATGTTGTTTTAAAATTTGATAAATCAATATTTATCTTTTTTGTAGCATTTATATCTAATCCACCGCCTATTTTATCCTTTGGAACATATAAAAAATTAGAACATTTATTTTCAAAAATTACACAGTATCCTTTTATTATTTGAATTTCCATTCCAGTTTCAATTTTCTCTGTAATAACTGGATAATATTCATAATAAGTTATTTCTCTTAATTTTTTTGCTTCAGAAAAAATTACTACTTGCAATAATAAAAAATAAATTATAACTTTCACTTATTTATATCTCCTTCGTATACCCTTTTTCAATTTACTCTCCTTCAGCATTCAATCTCACTATTTCCACAATCACATCAGTTGCTAGAATCATACTCTCAAGTGCTACAAATTCATATTTCCCATGGAAATTTTCTCCACCTGCGAAAATATTTGGTGTAGGAAGTCCCATAAATGAGATTTTTGAGCCGTCTGTTCCACCACGGATTGGCTTGATTATTGGTTCTATTTCAAGATTTTCCATTGCTTTTTTAGCTATTTCTACGATTTCCATGTGATCTTTTATGATTTCTCCCATGTTGTAATATTGATCTTTTATTTCAACTGTTACTAATTCTTTTTTGTATTTTTCATTAATTTTTTTTGCGACATTTTCAGCAAATTTCTTTTTTTCTTCAAACTTCTGTCTGTCGTGATCTCTTAAAATGTATGATAATTCAGCATCTTCACAATTTGCACGAATTTTTTCAAGAAAATAAAATCCTTCATATCCTTCTGTCTTTTCAGGAACTTCATCTGCTGGAAAGCTATTTATAATTTCTGCAGCTATTAAACTTGCATTTATCATTTTTCCTTTGGCTGTTCCTGGATGAACACTTTTACCTTTTATTTTAAATACAGCTCCAGCTGCATTAAAACTTTCATATTCAAGTTCTCCCACTGGTCCGCCATCCATTGTATAAGCAAAATCTGCTCCAAATTCTTCAACATTAAAGTTATCCGCTCCACGTCCAATTTCCTCATCAGGCCCAAACGCTACTTTTACCGTTCCGTGCTTGATTTCTGGATGGTTAATCAAATATTTCATAGCCTCAATAATTTCCACAACTCCAGCCTTGTCGTCAGCCCCCAAAAGAGTTGTTCCATCAGTAGTAATTACAGTTTTTCCAACATATTCCTTCAAATTTGGAAATTCATCGGCAGATAGGACAATATTTTGCTCCTTATTCAAGACAATATCTTTCCCATCATAGTTTTCCACAATCTGTGGATTTACATTAACCGCATTAAAATCAGCAGTATCCATATGTGCAATAAATCCAATAGTTTTCACATCTTTATCAACATTACTTTTCAAAGTTGCATTAACAAAGCAATTTTCATTCACATATACATCTTCCATCCCTATTTCTTCCAACTCTTTTACAAGCATCTTGGCAAATTCAAGCTGTGTTGGTGTAGATGGAATACTCTCACTTTTTTCATCCGATCTAGTTTCAATCTTTACATATTTCAAAAATCTATCCTTTAATGTTTCATATTTGTTCAAATCCATTTATTTTCCCTACTTTCTCCATATTTTATAATTATAACCTATTTTACAATTTTTTACAGTTTTTTTCAATGCTAATCAAATAATTTATAAATAATTTTATAAAAAATATAAACTATATCGGTATAGAATAATATTTTTATTAATACTATATTCCTATTTAAAGATTAAAAATCAAAAAAAGTTATGAAAACAAAGTCATTTTTTCTATTATACAACCTATATAACTATAAAATATCCTTTAGTTAAATTTAATTCTTATACTAAAACCCATTTAAATAACGAATTTATTACAAATTTTTCTAATTAAAGGATAAAACTTAATATTTTCAAATGATTAAAACATAATTTTTATTTTTTAAACAGATTCTAGTATAAATTAATCCGTCGGAGCATTTTTCTGTGCTGGCAAAACTGTTTGAGCATAGCGAGTTTTTTGTCAGTGCAGAAAAATGTCGTAGACTAGCCATAGGTTGTAGGATTTGCGGCAATGAGCAATCCTACGAAAATAAAAAAGAAAAAACATAGTAATATGAAAAAATATTTATTAATAAAATATCCAAAAAATAATAAAAAATAATTTAGTTGAATGATTATGAATTAATTATCAAACAACTTTATTATAAAAATTTATTCCTATTTTCAAAAGGGGTTTAGTGTCAGTTATATCTATAGTTTTTAACAAATAAATTTAACAATCACAATTTTAATCATCTATAAACAAACAAGGGGATAAAAATAACTATTCTCTTTTTTTACTTCAATTTTTTTGTAATGCAAGGGCATCAGACGCCATGCCCTTTTTCTCTCTTTTAAACAAATTTTTCAGATAAATTTAAAAATAGACTTCCATTTAAGAAAAATCGAGATATAATTATGGTATACAGAACTAGTTTTAGACTTAGCTTAAAGGGTGTGATAAATAATGATTGAACTTGAAAAATTGTCTACTGAAGAAAATAATCCTAATAGCAAGGATATCGAATTACAGGATAGCCTTGAGATTGTGAGAAGGATAAATGAGGAAGACAAGAAAGTGGCGTTTTGCGTAGAAAAAGAATTAGAGAGCATTTCACGGCTGATAGATGCCATATTGTCAAAATATAAAAAAGAAACAAGAATTATATATATTGGTGCAGGAACATCGGGAAGGCTTGGAATTCTTGACGCTTCAGAATGCCCTCCTACTTATGGGGTTTCCTTTGAGAAAGTTCAAGGAATAATTGCCGGTGGAAATGAAGCGATATTCAAGGCTAAGGAAAATGCTGAAGATAAGCCAGAGCTGGGAAAACAGGATTTGCTAAATATTAATCTTACAGAAAATGATGCAGTTATTGGGCTTGCCGCTTCTGGCAGAACTCCCTATGTTTTAGGGGCAATAGAATATGCAAATAGCATTGGTGCAGTTACGGGAAGTATAACTTGCTCCAAAAATTCGGATTTATCCAAAGTCAGCCAATATCCGATAGAAGTCCCTGTTGGCGCTGAAATTGTGACAGGCTCTACCAGAATGAAGTCTGGAACGGCACAGAAAATGATACTTAATATGATTTCCACAGCAATTATGATAAAGCTGGGAAAAGTATTTTCAGGCTACATGGTAGATGTAAAAACTTCCAATCAGAAACTGGTTGAGCGGGCGAAAAGAATAATAATGAAAACTACTGGGACTGATTATGAAGTCGCAAGTTCTGTTTTGGAAAAAGCTGGAAATGATGTAAAAACAGCTATTGCTATGATACTTTTGGATATTGATAGAGATATGGCAACGGAAAAATTAAAACAATACGATAATAATGTAGCAAAATTGATACATGAATATTCTGAAAAAAATATTTAGCAATTTAGAAAGGATAGTAAAATGGAAAAAAGGGATGGAATTAAAATTGTAACGATTGGTGGAGGCTCTAGCTATACTCCTGAACTGATAGAAGGATTTATTAAAAGGATAAAGGAATTGCCAGTAAGGGAAATATGGCTGGTTGATATTGAGGAAGGGAAAGAAAAATTAGAAATAGTTGGAAATTTGGCTAAAAGAATGGTGGAAAAGGCTGGTATTGACTGCAAGGTTTATTTGACGCTGGATAGAAGGGAAGCTATAAAAAATGCGGATTTTGTGACTACTCAGTTTCGTGTAGGGCTTCTTGATGCGAGAATTAAGGATGAAAGAATACCATTTGAAAACGGACTTCTAGGACAGGAAACAAATGGGGCTGGGGGAATGTTCAAGGCATTTCGTACAATTCCCGTGATACTTGATATTGTGAATGATATAAAGGAACTTGCTCCAGATGCCTGGCTTATTAACTTTACAAATCCAGCTGGAATCGTAACAGAAGCTGTACTAAATTATGGAAATTTTGAAAAAGTTGTCGGACTTTGCAATATTCCGGTACATACTCAGATGGATTGTGCAAGCCTTTATGAAAAAGATATTAGCGAGTTTAAATTCCAATTTGCAGGGCTGAATCACTTTGTCTGGTACAAGGTATGGGACAAGAAAGGAAATGAGCTTACATCAGATTTATGGGACAAGAGGCAGGATAAGGAAAATCTTGGTGTAAAAAATATTGTAAGCATAAATTATGATTATGATCAGATAAAAAATCTGGGAATGCTGCCTTGTGACTATCATAGATATTATTACTTACAGGATGAAATGCTGACTGAAGGGTTGAAATCATATAAGGAGAATGGAACAAGAGGGGAAATTGTTAAAAGAGTTGAAGCAGAGCTTTTTGAACTTTATAAGGATGTAAATTTGAAGGAAAAACCTAAACAGCTTGAACAGAGAGGAGGAGCTTATTATTCTGACGCAGCCTGTGAATTGATTAGTGCAATTTATAACGATAAAGGCATAATAATGGCTGTAAATACTAGAAATAAAGGAGCTATCGCAGATTTACCGTATAATTCGGCAGTCGAAATTTCCTCATACATTACAGCAAACGGGCCTAAACCTATAACATTTGGTAAATTTCCAAATGCTGGGCAGAGAGGATATATTCAGCTAATGAAGGCAATGGAAGAACTTACTGTGGAAGCGGCTGTTACAGGAAATTATTACACCGCATTGCAGGCTTTCACTACAAATCCACTAGTTCCAGGAACTACAATCGGAAGAAAAGTTTTGAATGAACTGCTGGATGCACACGAAAAATATTTGCCACAGTTTAAGGATTATTATGAAAACAGAGAAAAATATCAAAAAGGAGGAAAATAAGAAATTATGGACAAGGAACAAATGGAATTAGTCGTCTTTGAAATTGTAAATAGTGCCGGAATGGCAAAAGGAATGGCTTATGAAGCGTTAAGCGAGGCAGAAAAAGGGAATTTTGAAAAGGCTGAAAATTTATTGAAAGAAGCTGATGAGGCTCTGTTATCCGCTCACAATGTTCAGACGGAAATAATTCAGGCGGAAGTAAATGGGAAAGGTATTACACCTTCAGTCTTATTCGTTCACTCGCAAGATCATTTGATGACAGCAATCGAGGCAAAAACGTTAATTGAAGGCATGATAAAAATGTATAGAAGAATTGATAAACTTGAAAAGTTACAGGTTTAGAAATAAAACTGATACTATTTTTAAGCAGAGGTAACACAAAAGTTATAAAAATTTAAAAAATAAAAAATTAGGAGGATTTTATGAAAGTATTATTTGTATGTTCACTAGGAATGTCTAGTGCAGTGGCAGTAAAAGCTCTTGAAAAAGAAGCAAATGCAAAAGGTGTAGAAATCGAAGTAAAGGCTGTAAGTACACAGCAGTTTGAGGAAGAAGTAAAAAATGGATATGATGTGGCAATGGTTGCCCCTCAAATAAGGCACAGATTTGATACACTGAATGCCCAAGCAAGCGAAGCAGATGTTCCGTGTGCAATGATTACGCCGCAAGGGTACAGCCCGCTTGGAGGCCCAAAACTATTAAAACAGATTCAGGAATTAATACAAAATAAATAAATTTTAATATTTTAATAATTCACAAAAACAATATCGCAACAGGAAAGGAAGTAGAATTATGGCAGTTTTAGAACAACTTTCAATAAAAATGGCAAAAATATCAGAACAAAGACATTTAAGGGCAATACGGGACGGTATAGTTTCCACATTGCCACTAATCATTGTTGGATCAATATTTTTAATTTTAGCGTTTCCACCTTTTCCAAAAGAATGGGCAATCTCAGTTTTAGCAAAAAAACATGCAGTACAAATGCTACTGCCCTACCGTATGACAATGTTCATAATGGGTCTTTATGCAGTTATGGGAATAGGTTACAGCCTTTCAAAATCGTATAAATTAGACGGAATCACAGGGTCAATATTGTCAGTATGTGCATTTTTGCTTACAATTATGCCAAAAATGATTAATCCGATTGAAGTGATAAATCAAACTATCGGTGGAAAAGCGGTGCAGGTTATTGTTGAGGAAGGAACAAAAGGTTCTCAGCTTATTCAGGAAGATATTGGATATGCACTGCAAATGTCAAGATTAGGCTCTGCAGGCTTATTTGTAGGAATAATAGCGGCAATATTCGCAGTTGAAGTATATAGAATGACTACAACAACTGGATTTAGAATAAAAATGCCTGAAGCTGTGCCAGAATCAGTTGCACGCTCATTTGAAGCCTTAACTCCAGCGGCAATAATTATTTTCACATTGACAATTTTGACTTACTGGTTAAATATTGATTTACACGGTATAATAGGCTCAATTATAAAACCTGTTCTGAAATTTAGTGATTCATGGTTTTCTGTAATACTTATCGTATTTATGATTACATTCTTCTGGAGCTTTGGAATTCACGGTGATTCAATTGTCGGATCTGTTGTACGTCCATTATGGCTTATGCTTCTTGAACAAAATGCCACAGCTTTGGCAAATGGACAAAATATTCCTCATATCGCAGCAGAACCTTTATATCAATGGTTTATCTGGATTGGTGGTTCAGGAACAACAATAGGATTTGCATTATTACTGCTACTAAAATCAAAATCAACTTACGGTAAGACACTAGGAAAGGCAGCAATCCTTCCTTCAATATTTAACATAAACGAGCCAATTATTTTTGGAGCTCCAATCGTATTAAATCCTACATTATTGCCGCCTTTTATAATTGTTCCGATAGTTAATGCCTCTATCACTTATTTCGCAATGGTAGCAGGACTGGTAAACCGTGTAACTTCAACACCACCTTGGACTCTACCTGGACCAATAGGAGCATTTTTAGCAACAAATGGAGATTTTAGAGCAGTTATTTTAAACATACTTCTTATTGTAATTTCAGTTGTAATTTACTATCCTTTCTTTAATGCCTATGAGAAAAAATTATTGGCAGAAGAACATGCTGAAGCACAAGAATAAAAATAGATAGAAGAAGGGAAATAACACAAAATGAGAAAATTAGGAATTTCAATTTATCCTGGAAAGACAACTGAAGAAGAATTGCTAAATTATATTGACAAATCTTTTGAAGCTGGCTTTAGCCGAATATTCAGTTGTCTGCTCTCTTCTACAGAGGATAAAGAAATAATTTTAAAAAAATTTAAAAAAGTAAATTATTATGCTAAAGAAAAAGGATTTGAAATTATTCTGGATGTGAATCCAAAAGTTTTTGATGACTTAGGAATAAGTTATGATAATTTAGCATTTTTTAAGGAAATGGGAGCTGACGGAATTAGGCTTGATATTGGATTTACTGGATTGCAGGAAAGCATTATGACATTTAATAAAGAAAATTTAAAAATTGAAATAAATATGAGCAACGATACTCATTATATCGATACAATTATGGATTACTGCCCAAATAAAAATAATCTAATAGGATGCCATAACTTTTATCCTCATATCCACACAGGATTAGGCTTGGAATTTTTCAAAAAATGTACAGAAAATTTTACAAAATACGGATTACGAACAGCCGCATTTATAACTTCGCAATCTAAAGACAGCTTCGGCCCTAAGCCAGTAACACAAGGATTACCAACTTTGGAAATGCATCGTAATTTACCGTTGATAGTTCAGTTCAAACATTTTGTCGCATTAGAAACAATTGACGATATAATTATTTCAAACTGCTATCCAACTGATGAAGAATTAGAAGAATTTAAAAAAGTGCGTAAAGATATGGTAAGTTTCTCAATTGAACTTAAAAAAAATGTTCCTGAAATAGAACAAAAAATAATTTTTGATGAATTTCACTTTAATAGAGGTGATATTTCTGAAAATCTAATCCGTTCTACAAATAGCCGTGTAAAATATAAAGAACATAATTTTAAAATTTTTAATGCCCCTGAAATAATAAAAAAGGGAGATATAATTATTGAAAGCAGCGAATTTGGACATTACGCAGGTGAACTTTTGATTGCAAAAACAGAAATGAAAAATACTGGAAAGTCAAATGTTGTTGGAAAAATAGCTGATGAAGAAATATTTTTAATTGATTACATCAAGCCTTGGCAAAAATTTTCTTTTGTAAAAAAATAAAAATGCCTCTATCTAATAGATTTATCTTTAACTATTCAATTAAAAGATTTTGAAACTTCAACTTACAAAGGAGATGAGCATTATGAATGCCAAAAAAACAGCAAAGGAAATTTATGAAATTTTAGGAGGCAAGGAAAACATTGCTTCAAACGCAGTCTGCATGACAAGACTTAGAGTTAAAGTTAAAAATGAAGTAGATTTAGAAAAGTTAAAAAAAGTTGATGGCGTACTGAACGTAGTAAATGCTGAAACTTTACAGATAATACTAGGGCCTGGAAAAGTAAATGCAGTAGGAGATGAATTTTCAAAGCTTAGCGGTATTGCTCTAGGATTTTCAGATAGTAACGTAAAGGATATAGCAAGTGAAAATAAGAAAACAAATAAACAAAAACATAATGGTCCTGTCCAACGATTTCTTCAAAAAATTGCAAATATATTTGTACCTCTATTACCTGGAATAATCGCATCAGGGTTAATAATGGGACTTACAAATGTAATAAATGTTGCAACAAAAAATGCTTATAATACAGTATGGTGGTTTGCTGCGATAAGAAGTATCGGATTTGTTATGTTTGGATATCTTGCAATTTATGTAGGAATGAATGCAGCAAAAGAATTTGGCGGAACTGCAGTGCTTGGTGGAATTATGGGGTCAATATTTATCACAAATCCAGCCTTGCCTTTACTTCTTAAAGTTGAAGACAAGAGTGCAATTATACTTCCTTTTACAGGTAAGCCTTTTGCACCTGGAATGGGAGGACTGCTTGCATCGTTATTTATGGGAATAATAGTCGCATATTTGGAAAAAAATATAAGAAAGATAGTTCCTGTAATGCTTGATACATTTTTTACTCCTCTTTTAACTTTAATAATAGGTGTATTTATAGCCCTAATAATAATTCAGCCTTTAGGAACTGTTGTAACTGGCTTCATATTCACCATTCTTGATTTCTCATATAAGAAATTAGGAATATTGGGAGGATATATACTGGCAGCTGGATTCCTTCCTTTAGTTTCAGTTGGACTACATCAAGCTTTAACTCCTATACACACTTTACTTAATGATCCGACAGGACCTACAAAGGGAATCAATTATTTGCTTCCTATACTTATGATGGCAGGTGGAGGACAAGTTGGCGCAGGGATTGCAATTTATATAAAAACTAAGAATCAACGACTTAAAAATATGGTAAGAGATTCTATTCCTGTTGGAATACTTGGAATTGGTGAACCATTAATGTATGCTGTAACTTTACCATTAGGAAAACCTTTTATTACAGC
>ERZ773004.872-NODE-872-length-17166-cov-42.848928_pt1 | contig 17166 bp, 17 predicted proteins | sample MGYA00580667_ERZ773004 | MGnify/ENA primary metagenome ERZ773004 (study PRJEB29015, sample SAMEA2737963) | human oral metagenome | biome: human oral; feature: human-associated habitat; material: dental | place: China | collected 2123 ... | reverse complement strand
TTGAAGAAGTCGGATCAGCCAACTTCTTTGGAATCACGGCAGACAATGAATTTGTGACTCCGCTTAGCCCGTCCATTCTCCCATCTATTACTAAATATTCTTTGCTTTACTTGGCAGAACACCGCTTGGGCTTGACGCCAATTGAAGGTGACGTTCCGATTGACAATTTGGATCGCTTTGTCGAAGCAGGAGCCTGTGGTACTGCGGCTGTTATCTCACCAATCGGAGGTATCCAGCATGGCGATGATTTCCATGTATTCTATAGTGAGACAGAAGTCGGGCCAGTGACTCGCAGACTCTACGATGAGCTGACTGGTATCCAATTTGGTGATGTAGAAGCTCCAGAAGGTTGGATTGTAAAAGTAGATGAATAACTTAAAGAGCCTTTTGAGGCTCTTTTTATTGAGGAAATCACTTGCCAGCTTTACTATTTTTGTGTAAAATAGAGACTTGAAAGAGGTAAAAGAATGAGTAAAAAAGATAAAAAAATTGAGATTCAGATTGCGGATAGTAAGGTGACGCTTGGTGCTGATCAATTTGATGGCTACACCCTTTCTATTGGGAAAAAGGTCATTGGCGAGATTGCTGAGTTTGACGGCCAATTTGCTATTGTCAAGAATGGAAATGTTGAAAGTTTATATAAAAAGCTTGAAAAAGCGGTGGAAACTTTGATTGAAACCTACAATTTAGGAAAATAAGGGCTTGCGCTTTTATTAGATTAATGATATAATTGATATCGTTGATTGTCGGAGAGATAGCGAAGAGGCTAAACGCGGCGGACTGTAAATCCGCTCCTTCGGGTTCGGGGGTTCGAATCCCTCTCTCTCCATTTCATCATTGGGGTATAGCCAAGCGGTAAGGCAAGGGACTTTGACTCCCTCATGCGTTGGTTCGAATCCAGCTACCCCAGTTCTTAGGTAATATATCAGATAAAGGATAAAATATCGTCGGATATTTTATTTCTTTATAGGGTGGAAAACGGTAAAAGATAAATCAATGTCGTTTGCGGGTGCTTAGGAAAATAATTATAAGTATGTCAAGTAGTATACTTGATTGTTGGAGGATTTTTTTAGATGAATGAATTTGAAGATTTGCTAAACAGTGTTAGCCAAGTCGAGCCAGGTGATGTCGTTACTGCTGAAGTATTGACAGTGGATGCTAACCAAGCTAATGTTGCCATTGCTGGTACTGGTGTTGAAGGGGTTTTGACTCTGCGTGAGTTGACAAATGATCGTGATGCTGACATCAATGACTTTGTGAAACCAGGTGACACACTTGAATTGCTTGTTCTTCGTCAAGTAGTAGGTAAAGATACAGACACAGTTACTTACCTAGTATCTAAAAAACGTTTAGAAGCTCGCAAAGCATGGGACAAATTGGTTGGTCGTGAAGAAGAAGTTGTTACTGTTAAGGGCACTCGTGCTGTTAAAGGTGGACTTTCTGTTGAGTTTGAAGGACTTCGTGGATTTATTCCAGCTTCAATGCTCGATACTCGTTTCGTTCGCAACACTGAACGTTTTGTAGGTCAAGAATTTGATGCTAAGATCAAAGAAGTAGATCCAAAAGAAAACCGCTTCATCCTTTCACGTCGTGAAGTTGTTGAAGCAGAAGCTGCAGCAGCGCGTGCAGAAGTATTTGGTAAATTGAATGTTGGTGATGTTGTGACTGGTAAAGTTGCTCGCATCACAAGCTTCGGTGCTTTCATTGACCTTGGTGGTGTTGATGGTTTGGTTCACTTGACTGAACTTTCTCATGAGCGCAACGTTTCACCAAAATCTGTTGTTTCAGTTGGTGACGAAATCGAAGTGAAAGTTCTTGATTTGAACGAAGAAGAAGGCCGCGTGTCACTTTCACTTAAAGCTACAACTCCTGGACCATGGGATGGTGTTGAACAAAAACTTGCTGCTGGCGATGTAGTTGAAGGTACAGTAAAACGTTTGACTGACTTCGGTGCTTTCGTTGAAGTATTGCCAGGTATCGACGGACTTGTTCACATCTCACAAATTTCACACAAACGTGTTGAAAATCCAAAAGATGCTCTTAAAGTTGGTCAAGAAGTAACTGTTAAAGTTCTTGAAGTGAATGCTGCTGCTGAGCGTGTATCACTTTCTATCAAGGCTCTTGAAGAGCGTCCAGCTCAAGAAGAAGGCCAAAAAGAAGAAAAACGTCAATCTCGTCCACGTCGTCCACGTCGTCAAGAAAAACGTGACTTCGAGCTTCCAGAAACTCAAACTGGTTTCTCAATGGCTGATCTTTTCGGTGATATCGAATTGTAATTTACTTAAGAAGAGGCTGAGTTTCTCAGCTTCTTTTTTCGTCTTTTCAAGTGGGACTTTGTATCCGAGTCATTTATTGCGATACTTGCTCTTTATGCATATTCAGTTTTATTTAAGCGAAAGATGCTAGACTAAATCTCTCGTGCATTCTATGAGAAAGGAGGCTGCCGTGAAGTTTATTTTCAATTCTATTAGATTCATAGTTAGCTTGGTTTGGCGGCTCATCTGGGGGCTTATTTGGTCTGTGGCACTCAGTTTTCTTGTTCTTGTAGGTGTTTTTTATTTTACTACTTCGACAGAGACGGGGGCAGAGGGATTATCGCAGGCTCTTCGAACTACTGTTACTCAAGTGGATCAATTTTTAACGCATCAAGGACTTTCCACTGGTCTTCAGACTAGTGAGGGAATTCAGCCCAATCAGCTGACAGATGAGCATAAAGGGACGGGAGCTCGCTGGGAGAAGGCTGGTGCTACGGTATATATCGATACCACGAATGCAACTTTACGTTCAGCCTATCAGGAGGCTATTAATTCCTGGAACCAGACAGGAGCTTTCACCTTTCAAATCATCAATGACAAAGAAGAAGCGGATATTGTTGCGACGGAGATGAATGACGGCAGTGTCAGTGCAGCTGGTGAGGCAGAGTCCAAGACCAACCTGCTGACCAATCGTTTCACCCATGTGACTGTTCGCCTTAATAGTTACTACTTGTTGGACAGACGCTATGGTTACTCTCATGAGCGGATTGTCAATACAGCAGCGCACGAATTGGGCCATGCTATCGGATTAGACCATAATGAGGAGGAATCAGTGATGCAGTCGGCAGGCTCATTTTATAGTATTCAGCCAGCAGATATCCAGGCTGTAAAAGACTTGTATCAATCATAAAGGTATGCTAAAAACGATTTTTAATTTTATTAGACGCTTCCCAGAGCAAGTTTTCCTCTTTCTTTTTAATTCAGGAATTTTTGCTTGGCTGTGGAAAAGCGGCAGCGATATTGCTAACCAGCTAGGCGTGACAGCAGCTTGGGAAGCTCATGTTCCAGCGCCTATTCAGGCCTTCTTTGGAGAGAATGTTGAGACCGTTCAAGGATTTTTCCAGCATTCGGCCATTATGTGGCTGATTGGTTCTATGATTATTCTTTGGATTGTTCGTTTTGTCAAAGGGATGATAAAGCTAAGTCTCTTTGTTTTGATTATTTTGCTGGGCATTTATCTGGTCATGCAAAATCAAGAAGTTCTAGGGAGTTTTCTGTAAACTACAAGCAATTTATAGAAGAAAATTCTTCTAATACGAAGAGACTTAATTGAGCGAGAGCAAGTCTTTTATAGCAAATTCAGAGCAAGCTTTCCGAGAAGTTTTTAGGAAGTCTTTCACTGTTTGCTCTTGGTTCCTACTTTTATCTAAAATCGAGGATTCAAGCTTGAAAAAGCTTGATGAGCGTTGGTCATGCTTAGTAAAAAAAGGCTTTTAAAAAATATTTTAAAAAAAGCAAAAGAAAGGGTTTACATTCACGTTTTGATATGCTATAATGAAACCACAAATTGAATAGGGTGAGCGTTACTAAGTTGGATTAGGCGTGACCGCAAATGAATTGGAAGAGGCAAGTGCTCTTGTATTTTCCGTTTATTTGCGGTCATTTTTATTTCACGAAAACCCAAGAAAATGATAAGGAGGGAACTATGTATCGAATCATACTTCCTATGAATAACAATGTTGCTCTAGCCAAACATGAAAATGGTGAAGAGGTTGTTCTGATTGGTAGTGGGATAGCATTCAATAAGAAAAAGGGTGATCCTGTTCTGGAAAGTAAGATTGAGAAAGTCTTTCGTATGAGAACGGAAGAGTCCAAGGAAAACTTTGTGGCCTTGCTCAAAGATGTTCCACTGGACTTTATCACAGTGACCTATGATGTGATTGACACGCTTTCCAAGAAATACCATTACCCAGTCCAGGAGTATATCTATGTCACACTGACGGACCATATCTACTGTTCTTATCAAGCGCTTCAGCAGGGGCGGTACAAGAGCAGTGACCTGCCAGATGCTTCAGGTAAATATCCCATTCCTTATCAAATTGCACAAGAAGCAGTGGCTATTTATCGGGAACGACTCTTAGAAGCCTTTCCGGAGGATGAAATAAATAGAATTGCTTATCACTTTATCAATGCAGAAGGGGTCTCCAATCCAGCAGGCCAGGGTTATTTGGATCAGCGGAAGGAAATTCTAGCTGCTGTAGAAGAAGAGCTAAGAAAACAGGGAATAAAAAGAACATCGGATAATAGCAACTTCTATGATCGGTTTATGATTCATCTCAATTACTTCTTAGATTACTTAGACAGAAGCCGAGATGATAATGTTTCACTGTTAGAAATGGAAAGTCAGATTAAACTGACCTATCCTCAAGCCTATCAAATTGGAACCAGCCTCTATGATATTATTGCCCAGAAAACTGGAATAGATTTGTATCATAGTGAGCGAGTTTATCTGGTCTTACATATTCAACGATTACTATAAGGAACATTAAATGGAGGATCTATCATGAATAGAGAAGAAGTAACATTACTTGGTTTTGAAATCGTAGCCTACGCGGGCGATGCTCGTTCCAAGTTGCTGGAAGCATTAAATGCAGCGCAGTCTGGAGAATTTGCCCGCGCTGAAAGTTTGGTGGAAGAAGCAAATGCTTGTATTGTCGAAGCGCACCATGCTCAGACCAGCCTTTTGACCAAAGAAGCTGCTGGTGAGGATTTGGCCTATAGCGTGACCATGATGCATGGTCAAGACCACCTGATGACAACCTTGTTGCTCAAGGATTTGATGAAACACATGATTGAACTATATAAAAGAGGAGTAAAATAATGAACAAACTCATTGGACTTATTGAGAAAGGGAAGCCTTTCTTTGAGAAGATTTCTAGGAATATTTATCTTCGTGCTATTCGGGATGGCTTTATCGCTGGTATGCCAGTTATCCTCTTCTCATCTATCTTTATCTTGATTGCCTATGTGCCAAATGCATGGGGCTTCCATTGGTCTAAGGACATTGAAACTTTCTTAATGACCCCTTATAGCTATTCAATGGGGATTCTTGCTTTCTTTGTGGGCGGGACCACTGCAAAGGCTTTGACGGACTCTGTCAATCGCAGCCTGCCTGCGACCAACCAGATTAACTTCTTATCTACTATGCTGGCTTCTATGGTCGGCTTCCTCCTCATGGCCGCTGAGCCTGCCAAGGATGGTGGTTTCCTGACAGCCTTTATGGGAACAAAAGGTCTTTTGACAGCTTTCATCGCAGCCTTTGTGACCGTTAATGTCTACAAAGTTTGTGTGAAAAATAATGTCACCATTCGTATGCCAGAAGAAGTTCCACCCAATATCTCGCAAGTATTTAAAGACTTGATTCCATTTACTGTATCAGTTGTTCTGCTCTATGGTTTGGAACTGCTTGTTAAAGCAAGTCTGGGAGTAACCGTTGCAGAATCTATCGGAACGCTTCTTGCTCCACTCTTCTCAGCGGCAGATGGCTATCTGGGAATCACTCTTATCTTTGGTGCTTATGCCTTCTTCTGGTTCGTGGGAATTCACGGTCCGTCTATCGTTGAGCCTGCCATTGCTGCTATTACTTATGCCAATATCGATGCCAACTTGGCTCTAGTTCAAGCTGGTCAACATGCGGATAAGGTTATTACTTCTGGTACTCAAATGTTCATCGTTACTATGGGTGGTACTGGTGCGACCTTGATTGTTCCTTTCCTCTTCATGTGGATCTGTAAGTCTGAGCGTAACCGTGCAATTGGACGGGCATCTGTTGTCCCAACCTTCTTTGGTGTTAATGAGCCTATTCTCTTTGGTGCTCCAATCGTACTGAATCCGATTTTCTTTATTCCATTTATCTTTGCACCTATCGCAAACGTATGGATTTTCAAATTCTTTGTTGATACCTTAAACATGAACTCCTTCTCAGCCAACCTTCCTTGGGTGACACCTGGACCTCTGGGAATTGTGCTAGGTACCAACTTCCAGCTTCTGTCCTTTGTTCTTGCAGCCCTTCTTGTCGTAGTGGATGTGGTTATTTACTATCCATTTGTCAAGGTTTATGACGAACAAATCTTAGAAGAAGAACGTTCTGGCAAAGCCAACGATGCTCTTAAAGAAAAAGTAGCTGCTAACTTTAACACTGCTAAAGCGGACGCTATCCTTGAAAAAGCAGGAGTGGATGAAGAAGCTCCAGCGCAAAACAATATTAGCGAAGAAACCAATGTTCTGGTGCTCTGTGCAGGTGGTGGTACTAGTGGATTGCTGGCCAACGCTTTGAATAAAGCAGCAGCTGAATACAATGTTCCTGTCAAAGCAGCAGCGGGTGGCTACGGTGCTCACCGTGAAATGCTGCCTGAGTTTGACCTGGTTATCTTGGCCCCCCAAGTTGCCTCCAACTTTGAAGACATGAAGGCGGAAACTGATAAATTGGGTATCAAGCTGGCTAAGACTGAAGGCGGCCAATACATCAAACTAACCCGTGATGGTAAAGGGGCGCTTGCCTTCGTTCAGGAGCAATTTAACAACTAAATCTGTTTATTTGAGATGAAGCAACTTGATAGAGAGTGGGACAAAAGTCCTAGCCTCTCAATTGTCTTTGGATTGTCGAGCAAGACGCAGTGGTTGAGTGGGCTCTACTACGCTGATTTCATCAGCTTTTACAGCCCTACTCAACTGTGCGGAGGTGGGACGACGAAATCGAATTCTAACGAATTACCGATTTCTGTCCCACTCTCCAAATGTTATTGAAAGGAAAATAAGATGACAAAAAGCTTACCTAAAGATTTTATTTTCGGTGGTGCAACAGCAGCCTATCAAGCTGAGGGAGCAACCCATACAGATGGCAAAGGACCTGTTGCCTGGGATAAGTACCTAGAGGATAACTACTGGTACACGGCAGAACCTGCCAGTGACTTTTACCACAAATACCCTGTGGATCTGAAATTGGCTGAAGAGTATGGTGTCAATGGTATTCGGATTTCCATTGCCTGGTCACGGATTTTCCCGACGGGCTATGGCGAGGTCAATCCAAAAGGTGTGGAATTTTACCATAATCTTTTCGCAGAATGCCACAAGCGTCGTGTAGAACCTTTTGTGACCCTTCACCACTTTGATACACCAGAGGCTCTTCATTCAAATGGAGATTTCCTCAATCGGGAAAATATTGAGCACTTTGTGGACTATGCGGCTTTCTGTTTTGAAGAATTTCCAGAAGTTCGCTATTGGACGACTTTCAATGAAATTGGTCCCATTGGTGATGGTCAGTACTTAGTTGGGAAATTCCCTCCGGGTATCCAGTATGACTTGGCCAAGGTTTTCCAATCTCATCACAACATGATGGTCTCCCATGCCCGTGCTGTTAAGCTCTATAAGGACAAGGGCTACAAGGGTGAAATCGGTGTCGTTCATGCACTTCCTACAAAATATCCTTACGATCCAGAAAATCCAGCAGATGTCAGAGCAGCAGAGTTGGAAGATATTATCCATAACAAGTTTATCCTAGATGCGACTTATCTGGGGCACTATTCAGATGTAACTCTGGCAGGGGTGAATCATATCCTTAAGGTCAATGGTGGCCAGCTGGATCTGCGAGATGAAGACTTTGCGGCTTTAGAAGTAGCCAAAGACCTCAATGACTTCCTCGGCATCAACTACTATATGAGTGATTGGATGCGCGACTTTGATGGTGAAACAGAAATTATCCATAATGGAAAAGGCGAAAAGGGAAGCTCTAAGTACCAGATTAAGGGAGTAGGGCGCAGAGAATCTCCAACCCATATTCCGAAAACTGATTGGGATTGGATTATCTATCCGCAAGGCCTCTATGACCAGATCATGCGGATTAAGAAAGATTATCCAAACTACAAGAAGATTTATATCACAGAAAATGGTCTGGGTTATAAAGATGAATTTGTGGACAATACGGTTTACGACGATGCTCGGATTGACTACGTCAAGCAGCATTTGGAAGTTTTATCCGATGCGATTGCGGACGGGGCTAATGTTAAGGGCTACTTTATCTGGTCTCTGATGGATGTCTTTTCTTGGTCTAACGGTTATGAAAAACGCTACGGCTTATTCTACGTAGACTTTGAAACGCAGGAACGATATCCGAAGAAATCCGCTCACTGGTATAAGAAACTAGCTGAAACACAAATCATTGAATAAAAAATAAAGCCGTTAGAGTTGAGCTCTTTCGGCTTTTTTGGGCATGCTAATCCATAGAAGTCTGATTTGATGGTATTCAATCGCTAGACAGGATATTCTGGTCTGAGTGCTTGCGGAAAAATTTAAAATTCTCCTTTGAATTGGCTTGAGAGATAGACAGTTTGGATTTCATTTTTTATGACAGCCAATGGCTCTGTACTTGGAAATCTGCTATAATGGTTTTATGATTATTTTACAAGCAAACAAGATTGAACGCTCTTTTGCAGGGGAGCTACTTTTTGATAATATCAACCTGCAGGTGGATGAGAGTGACCGGATTGCACTGGTCGGTAAAAATGGAGCTGGGAAGTCAACCCTGCTCAAGATTTTGGTGCGCGAGGAAGAGCCTACTTCTGGTCAGATCAATAAAAAACGAGACCTATCTCTGTCCTATCTGGCTCAGGACAGTCGCTTTGAGTCGGAGAATACCATCTACGACGAGATGCTGCTGGTCTTTGATAGTCTGCGTCAGCAAGAAAAACGCTTGCGGCAGATGGAGCTGCAAATGGGAGAGTTATCAGGAGAAGAGCTGACGGCTCTCATGACCCAGTACGACCAGCTGTCCGAGGACTTTCGCCAGAAGGGTGGTTTTACCTACGAGGCCGATATTCGAGCTATTTTGGATGGTTTCAAGTTTGACCAGTCCATGTGGCAGATGAAGATTTCTGAGCTTTCAGGCGGGCAGAATACCCGTCTGGCTCTGGCTAAGATGCTTTTGGAAAAGCCAGAACTGCTGGTCCTGGACGAGCCGACCAACCACTTGGATATCGAGACCATTGCTTGGCTAGAAAATTATTTGGTAAATTATAAAGGTGCTCTCATCATCGTCAGCCACGACCGCTATTTCCTAGACAAGGTTGCGACCATCACGCTGGACTTGACCAAGCATTCCTTGGATCGCTATGTGGGCAATTACTCCGGTTTCGTGATCCAAAAGGAGCAGAAGCTAGCCACTGAAGCCAAGAACTATGAAAAGCAACAGAAAGAAATCGCTGCGCTGGAGGACTTTGTTAATCGCAATCTAGTCCGGGCCTCCACAACCAAACGGGCTCAGTCCCGCCGTAAGCAACTGGAAAAGATGGAGCGTTTGGACAAACCAGAAATCGGCAGCCGCTCGGCCAATATGACTTTCAGATCTGATAAGGTTTCTGGAAATGTTGTGCTGACCTTGGAAGATGCAGCTATTGGCTACGGAGAGGAAGTCCTGTCGGAGCCGATTAACCTTGATATTCGCAAGTTTAATGCGGTAGCTATTGTCGGGCCAAATGGGATTGGAAAGACGACCTTGATTAAGTCACTAATCGGTCAAGTGCCCTTCATCAGAGGCAAGGAGCAGCTGGGAGCTAATGTGGAAGTGGGCTACTATGACCAGACTCAGAGCAAACTGACTGCCAGCAATACAGTTCTCGATGAGCTATGGAATGACTTCAAGCTGACGCCAGAGGTCGAGATTCGCAATCGCTTAGGCGCTTTCCTCTTCTCGGGAGATGATGTTAAGAAGTCTGTCGGGATGCTATCGGGTGGAGAGCGGGCGCGGCTGCTTCTAGCCAAGCTATCAATGGAAAACAACAACTTCCTCATCCTCGACGAGCCGACCAACCACCTGGACATTGACAGCAAGGAAGTGCTGGAAAATACCCTGATTGACTTTGACGGAACCCTGCTCTTTGTCAGCCATGACCGTTACTTTATCAATCGCGTGGCCACACAGATTATTGAGCTCTCTGAGACAGGCTCCACCCTTTATCTGGGTGATTATGACTACTATCTGGAGAAAAAGGCAGAGCAGGAAGCCTTGCGTGAGGAGACGGAGCAGACCAGTCCTGACAAGCCAGCACCTGCCAATGACTATCAAATCCAAAAGGAAAACCAGAAAGAACAGCGCCGGCTGGCCCGCCGCCTAGAGCAATTGGAAGCGCAAATCGAGGATTTGGACAGTCAGATCAGTCAGCTTCAGGAAGCCATGGAGGCTACTAATGACGCCGCCGAACTCATGGAGAGCCAGCAGCAAATCGACCAGCTGACTGCCGCCCAAGAAGAAGCCATGCTAGAATGGGAAGAACTGGCGGAGAAGGTGTAGGAGTGTGTAGTTTCCGTTAGAAATGAGCTCCCCAGAGCTTAGAATGCTTAATTCACATGTGAAATCAGTCCAAAAGAGTAAACATAGAATGTTTATATGTCAAATCTCTCGTTTTTGTAGAAAAAAATTTGATTTTTCCTGAAGGCTCATCTCGCTTAGAGTAAGTTTTAAACTTTCTCATGCGTGCTGAGTCCTTTTTAGGAGATACTGCTAAGGCTGTGTCAAGAGAGTGGAAATCTATGACATCTGGGTTTTGGAGATTAAAAATGAAAAAGAAATCGATTTTTAAGGCTAGCTTTGAAGAAAGTTTAAATTTGGAAGATGATGGGTTTTTACAGTATCAATTGAAGGAACAAGATAAAAAAGTGTCCAAACCTCCAAGGAATGTATTTGATTATTTCAAAAACTCTCTTTTGTATGGTATATTGACACTCATTTTCCCGATTGGATTCAACTTTTTATTATTAGCTTTTTCAACAATGCTTTATAGTAGTGACCCCAAAGATTTAGCCTTACCCATTTCTAATCATAATTTTTTGACGGCTCATGTTTATGTAATTGGTTTATTTATATGGCTTCTCTTCGTTCTAATTGGTAAATTTATCAAACCATTTTTTATCCTTCCATATAGGACTCATTTTCATGTCATAACGTTTTTGATTTGGTTTGTCATAGAGTTCGACCTCGCTACTCTTGGTTTAGTATTGCCTTTTCTAACAATTTTAGGAATTTTTCTTCTTGTTTGTGTTCTTTTAGCCTTAATTTATTGGATGTTAAGGATAGAGCTTAGAAGTTTGAAAAAACGAATGTATGGAGAAGTTAAGGCACCTACCTTACAAGATAAAATTGCTAAGGGCATTGCTATTTATGGAGCAGGTCTATTGGGCTTAGCTGTGATTGTTAATTATATTCTCAAAGCTTTCTCTATTAATTTTTCATCTTCCATAACTGGTTTTGGCCTCTTCATATGTTGGATTCTGTTAAATATTGCTTTAATCGCCATGATTGTATTTATGGAGTTTCCTTTCTTTTTAGAAGGCTATTACAAATGGAAATATCCTGAAGAATACCGCGAATGGGAAGGGAAAACTGTAGAAGAGTGGTATGGAAGAAAATATTTAAAAAAACACAAAGAGTTATCAAAATAGGATTTTAGTGAAAAGTATGAAGAAATCTATTTTTAAAGCTAGTTTTGAAGAAAGCCTCAATTTAGAAGATGATGGTTTTTTGCAGTATCAGAAACAAGATTATTATAATAAACTTGGGAAAGCCTTTAAGAAAGGGAAACCCTCTTTTTGGTTTGGTGTTAAAACTTTTATTCTTAGTCTGTTGTTTCCGATAGGTATAAATTTCATGCTCCTTGCTGTTACCCTATCATTACAAAATTCTGATCCTAAAGATTTAAGGTTACCAGTTTCTCAGTATCCTTTGCTAACAGTCGAGCTTTATTTAATTTGCTTGTTAATTTGGTTGTTATTGGTATTAATGGGTAAATTCTTTAAACGGACGTTTATTCTCCCTTATCGTTATCGATTTCATATTATAACTTTTATAATATGGTTTGCGTTTGAATTTAATTTGCTGGCAATAACTCTCTCTTTACCTATATTATCAATATGGGGAATCTTGGTATTTTTTGGGCTTCTAGTATTCTTGGCTTATGTAATGTTAAGAACAGGGCTTAGAAGTTTGAAAAGACTAATTTATGGAGAAGTTCACTCACCTACCTTACAAGATAAAATTGCTAAAGGCCTTGCTATTTATGGAGCAGGTGTATTGGGCTTAGCCGTGATTATTAATTATATATTAAAAGGCTTTTCTATTAATTTTTCATCTTCTATAACTGGTTTTGGCCTCTTCATATGTTGGATTCTGTTAAATATTGCTTTAATCGCCATGATTGTATTTATGGAGTTTCCTTTCTTTTTAGAAGGCTATTACAAATGGAAATACCCCGAAGAATACCGCGACTGGGAAGGAAAATCTCTGGAAGAATGGTATGGAAAAAAGTATTTAACGAAACATAAGGAGTTATTAAAATAGGATTTGGATAAAAGGATGAAGAAATCAATTTTTAAAGCAAGTTTTGAAGAGAGTTTAAATTTATTAGATGATGTAGTCTCAGGGAAATTTGCTCGGGACAATTACCAAGATGATTTAAAAAAGAGCGATTTAGAGGGACAAAAAAATCATATGTTTGGCTGGTAATTCTGACTTTTCTATTTATAATTGGTCCCAATTGGTTGATTGTATCTTTAAACGATTGGTGCGGATATAGAGATAAGTGAACAGAGTTTTTAGCAGAACAGCAATTAAAGGAATTTAAGTGGTAAACAAATGGAAGATTTAGGCAAAGTTTTTCGTGATTTTCGTTTAAATGGGCATTATTCTTTGAAGGAAGCGGCGGGTCAGGTTTGCTCGACTTCTCAGCTGTCTCGTTTTGAGCTGGGTGAGTCGGATATGACTCTCTCGAAATTTTTAGATCTCTTGGATAATATTCATGTGACCCTTGAAAATTTTATGGACAAGGCTCGGAATTTCCAGCAGCATGAGCATGTGGCCATGATGGGTCGGATTATCCCTCTTTACTACTCAAATGACATCAAGGGATTTCAAGACTTGCAAGCGGAGCAGTTGGAAAAGGCCGAGGCCAGCAGTGCGCCTCTTTACTATGAGCTGAATTGGATTTTGATGCAGGGCTTGATTTGTCAGCGAGACAGCCAGTTTCGTATGAGGCAAGAGGATTTAGATAAGGTGGCTGATTATCTTTTCCAAGTGGAAGAATGGACTATGTATGAGCTGATTCTCTTTGGCAATCTCTATAGTTTTTATGATGTGGACTATGTCTACCGTCTGGGCAAGGAAGTTATGGAGCGGGAGGACTACTACAAAGAAATCGGTCGCCATAAGAGACTAGTCTTGATTTTAGCGCTCAATTGCTACCAGCATTGTTTGGAAAGCTGTTCTTTTGATATGGCTAGTTATTTTGAGGTTTATGTAGAGAAAATCATTGGCAAAGGCATCAAACTCTATGAACGCAATGTATTCCTCTATCTCAAGGGTTTTGCGGCTTATCAGAAGGGACAGAAGAAGCAGGGAATCAAGCAAATGCAGGAAGCCATGCACATCTTTGAAGTGCTGAATTTACCTGAGCAAGTCGCCTATTATCAAGAGCATTTCGATAAGTTTGTAAAAGCATAATTTCCCAAATATGGGAAAAATAAAGAACCTCTCTCCATTCCTGATACAATAGTTTCAGAAATGGAAGGAGGTGTTTTTATGAATCAACAGGCAGCACAGCTGATTACACGGGCTGCTATTAATAAAATCGGAAATATGCTTTATGACTATGGAAATAGCATCTGGCTTGCTTCTTTGGGAGCTCTGGGGCAGACGGTCTTGGGCATTTATCAGATATCGGAGCTAATCACTTCTATCTTATTTAATCCTTTGGGTGGGGCCATTACGGACCGCTTTTCCAGACGTAAGGTGCTGATGGTAGCGGACTTGATTTGTGCTGGTCTTTGTCTGCTGATTTCTTTTATTTCAAATGACCAGCTCATGATTGGAGCGCTGATTTTTGCTAATGTGGTTCAGGCTATAGCCTTTGCTTTTTCTCGACCAGCTAATAAGTCTTATATTACCGAAATTGTGGACAAGGAAGACATCGTGGCCTACAATTCTCATCTGGAATTGGCCTTGCAGGTTATCAGTGTATCAGCTCCAGTTTTGTCTTTTATCGTGATGCAGTATGCAAATCTGCGCGTGACCCTTCAGCTGGATGCCCTGAGCTTCTTTCTGGCCTTTGCCTTGGTTTTCTGCCTAATCATGAGCCAAGCAAGCAGAAGTCTCCCATCAATCTTGGCAATATCCTGAGAGATATCAAGGAAGGGCTAGTCTATATCCGTCAGCAAAAAGAAATTTCCTTTCTGCTTTTAGTAGCTTCCGCAGTCAACTTTTTCTTTGCGGCCTTTAATTATCTATTGCCTTTTACCAATCAGCTCTACAGTAAGACAGGCTCTTATGCAACTGTTCTGAGTTTGGGTGCTATAGGCTCAATCATTGGAGCCATTCTAGCCAGCAAGGTTAAGGCCAGTATGGGAAATTTACTTGTAGCCCTGCTATTGACCGGTGTCGGAGTCGCAGTCATGGGTGTCTCTGCCTTGCTACCGGTTCATCCCTATTTCTCCTATTCTGGTAATCTTATCTGTGAGCTCTTTATGACTGTGTTCAACATTCATTTCTTCAGCCAGGTTCAGACCAAGGTGGACAAGCAGTATCTAGGCCGCGTTTTCTCAACCATCTACACGCTGGCAATTCTTTTCATGCCTCCTGCGACTTTTCTGATGACTCTTCTGCCGAGTGTCCATACCCTTTCCTTTCTCCTGATTGGTTTCGGAGTGATGGGATTGGCTTTGATTTCCTACCTTTATCAAAAGAGAATACAAAAAGACTAGGTTGGAGTGATTTCCAACCTAGTTTAATGTTTTGTCTTGCAAATCTTCAGCTGAGAATTTTTAAATTCATTACTAGCCTAATTTGGCTTAGAACTTTATTTCCAATCTACCAGCTCAAATCGGCTGAAAGATCAGGAGTGCTGGAGATTTGAATAGCTGGTAGAAAAAATTTTTCCATTGGAATGTGCATATAATCATTGTTCCTTGCTAGTAAAAGTAGTATGATGAAGTATAAGCAAAATTAATGGAGTGAGGAATGAAAGATTTTCATTTTGATGCGATTTCAGCATTTGAAAACTATAAAATTGAGGAGGCCAAAGATGGCCATGTTTTAGTAACCACAGAGGTCGTCCCCTCTTCTCTAAACTATTATGGCAATGCACATGGAGGCTACTTGTTCACTTTATGCGATCAGATAAGTGGTTTGGTTGTCATTTCACAAGGAGCTGACGCTGTGACCTTGCAATCTTCCATCAATTATCTAAAAGCGGCCAAACTAGGCGATACTCTGAGCATTGAGGGGAACTGTGTTCATGCCGGCCGGACGACTAGAGTGGTGGATGTGGATATTGTCAATCAAGATGGGAAGAATGTCTGCAAGGGGACCTTTACCATGTTTGTCACTGGCGAAAGGGGCGAAAATGCACAAGTTAGAATATAAACATTATCTTTTTGACTTTTACGGAACACTAGTAGATATCCGGACTGACGAAGAGGATTCGGCTTTATGGTTGTATCTTTCCCGCATCTATGCAGCATATGGAGCAGATTATCAGCCAGAAGACTTGAAAAAGAAATATGGACAATTGGTAGCAGAGCAGGAAAAAAAGATAGCGCAAGAGAAAGGCCTTGCCCATCCAGAGGTTGACTTGGTGGCAGTTTTCATTCAGCTTTTGCAGGAAGCTCCAACTAAGCATGAAACCCAGACTCCGCTTCCTGATTTGCAGGCTTGGGGAGAGCAGTTGGCCGTAACGTTTCGGAGTTTGTCCCGTCGTCAGCTCCATGCCTATCCCAATACCCTGAAAGTTTTAAAGGCTATTAAGGAGCAGGGAGGCGATGTTATTTTGCTCTCTAATGCTCAAAAGGCTTTTACAATGCCAGAAATTGAATTGACGGGTTGTGCTGCTTATCTGGACAAAGTTTATATTTCTTCGGATTATCAGATCAAAAAACCACAAGCAGAATGGTTAGAACTCGTATTGGAGGAGAATCAGTTCAATCCAGAAGATACAGTGATGGTTGGCAATGATTTTTCTACGGATATGGCTATTGCTGAAGCTGTTGGGATTGATGGCGTTTTGCTGAACACCTTTCCATACTCAGCTGCAGAGATAAATAAGCTTAATAAAATGCAGGCCAGAGTCATTACGGATATAGAAGAACTGCTGGAAAATAGGAAGTAAAAGACGACTTCGAGGTCTTTAAATGGTTTATTCACAGCCAAAACTGTGGATAACTCGTAGAAACATTACGATTTGATGAAAAATTGTGGATAACCTTTATTAATTTGCTTTCTTATGATATAATAGCCCATATAAATAAAAATAGAAGAGGTATGTGAAATGTCACGTAAACCATTTATCGCTGGTAACTGGAAAATGAACAAAAATCCAGAAGAAGCAAAAGCATTCGTTGAAGCAGTTGCATCAAAACTTCCTTCATCAGACCTTGTTGAAGCAGGTATCGCAGCTCCTGCAGTTGATTTGACAACTGTTCTTGCTGCTGCAAAAGGTTCAAACCTTAAGGTTGCTGCTCAAAACTGCTACTTTGAAAATGCAGGTGCTTTTACTGGTGAAACTAGCCCACAAGTTTTGAAAGAAATCGGTACTGACTACGTTGTTATCGGTCACTCAGAACGCCGTGACTACTTCCATGAAACTGACGAAGATATCAACAAAAAAGCAAAAGCAATCTTTGCAAACGGTATGCTTCCAATCATCTGTTGTGGTGAGTCACTTGAAACTTACGAAGCTGGTAAAGCTGCTGAGTTTGTAGGTGCTCAAGTATCAGCTGCTTTGGCTGGATTGACAGCTGAACAAGTTGCTGCATCAGTTATCGCTTACGAGCCAATCTGGGCTATCGGTACTGGTAAATCAGCTTCACAAGACGA
>ERZ773004.867-NODE-867-length-17215-cov-2.802448_pt1 | contig 17215 bp, 23 predicted proteins | sample MGYA00580667_ERZ773004 | MGnify/ENA primary metagenome ERZ773004 (study PRJEB29015, sample SAMEA2737963) | human oral metagenome | biome: human oral; feature: human-associated habitat; material: dental | place: China | collected 2123 ... | reverse complement strand
CTTCATTTTTCAGGTAAGAGATAAGAGGTAAGAGGTAAGAAATAAGAACTTTAGCTCTTACTTCTTACCTCTTACTTTTTACCTTATAAAAAGGTTTATTTTTTATGACGTGGTTCTGAGGATACAGTTAATTTTTTGCGTCCTTTAGCGCGACGACGTGCTAATACTTTTCTACCATTGGCAGTTGCCATACGTTCTCTGAATCCGTGTTTATTTCTTCTTTTTCTCTTTGAAGGTTGAAATGTTCTTTTCATTGCTTGTTAATTTTTAAAATCTTATTAAAAATGATACTTTATCTCTCTATTTTATCAATAGCGGGGCAAAAGTACGTCAATTTTTTGGAATGACAAAATATTTTTTATTTTTTCTTGTGTAAAACCCTATATTCTTCGTAACACTGACTGATGGCTTCAAGCACTTGCAGGTCGTTTGCCGTCATTATAAAATCGTTAGAATAGTTGCAAGAGCGAATGATATCTTCTAATTCACTACGGTCTACTTGCAAAAGTTCTAATAGGGTTTCGCGGTCGTAACGGGTGGAAAGAGCATCGCTCAATTCGTTGTCTTTGCGCATCTCTCTCAGTTTGCGCATTTCTTTCCCTTTGGCACCAAACGAGCGACTCAGCAAGTCGGCAGGGTTCATTACAGCGCTTAGCACTCTACCCACAGCACTTGCACTAGCTCTACTTTCATAACCTATATCTAATCCCGAAATACTATAACGCGTATTGTCATTAATAGGTGCATTTTTAGCGTCAATATCCAAATAACCTGTGAGTTTATAAGGGGTTACAACCACTTCTTGTAAAGTATAAGCAAGCTCTGTCATTCCTATTTTCAACATAGGGTGCATAGATAGACTGAATTGCCTTCGCATCTGACAGCTTGGCTGGACGAATGGTTAACATCATTTTCTCCTCTGACTTGATTATCTTTATTGTAACCTATCAAAAAAGAGGGTTCAACCCTCTTTTAACAAGCTATGTCACTACATCAATGGTGCGACTAATTTTGCCAGTAAGCCCAAGGCCTTCTGATAGAAAGGAAGATTTTCGACATCAGAGACAGTCACTTGGTGACACTTGGCTTTTGTTGCTTGAAAATCTTCTTCAATCGCTAGAACTGACTCAGTCCTATAGAGATAGGTCGCACACTCAAAGTGGTGATAAAGACTACGATAATCCAAATTAATGGTTCCAACGGTTGCCCTACTATTGTCACTGACAAAGACCTTTGCATGAACAAATCCTGGGGTGTACTCATAAATTTTAACACCAGATGCTAGCAGTGTTGGGTAGTAGGTCTTAGCTAGATAGTAAGCTGACTTTTTATCAGGAATGCCAGGCATGATGATACTGACATCTACGCCACGCTCAGCCGCAAACTTGAGAGCATGGAGTAGTTCACCATCCAAAATAAGATAAGGTGTCATGATATGAACAAAATCACGCGCATGGTTAAGGATGTCAATATAGACATTCTCACCAACTTTATCTTTGTCCAATGGAATATCCCCATAAGGAACAACAAAGCCAGGGGTATCAAAGGCCTCATGTTTAACCATGTATGGCGTCACATCTAAGGTTTCGTTAGAATAGGTCCACATCTGAAGAAAGAGGACTAAAAACGTATCAACCGCTGGCCCCTCCACCATGAGTGCAGTATCTTTCCAATGACCAAAACGCTCAATCTTGTTGATGTACTCGTCAGCGAGATTAACGCCACCTGTGAAGGCAATCTTACCATCAATCAGCAAGATTTTCCTATGGTCACGGTAATTGTAATAGGTTGACAAGAAGGGTGTTACCGAGGCAAAAACACGAGATTGAATGCCAATTTTTTCCAATCGTTTCTTATAGTCAAAACTCAAAGTTGAAAATTCAATCATGCCGTCATACATGACACGTACTTCCACTCCTTCTTGAACCTTTTGTTTCAAGATAGCTAAGATTTCACCCCACATATCACCTTCATCAATGATGAAATACTCCAAGAAAATGTACTTTTCAGCCTTTAAAAGCTGCTTTTTCATTTCCTCAAACTTTGCTTCACCACTTGGAAAATAGGTCGTCTTAGTATGACGATAGACCGGAAAATGCCCATTCACATTTTCGAGATATTGAACCAGATTATAGTTGCTAGTGTGACGCTGTTTAAGCTCTTCAAGAGCCTGCTCATCCTGTTTTAAAATACCAGAACTGCGGTCAATATTGCTCTGAATAGCACGCTTCATCCCTGTGTAACCTATATCAAGTTTCGTATAGGCCAAAAGGAGGGTTCCGAGAATAGGGAAAGGCAAGACTATCAGGAGCCATGTATTTACAGCCGTCGACTCCATATCACTTTGAAAGAGATAGATAATGGCCAGAATACGAAGGACTACTTCTGTAATTTGCAGGTGTATCCTATATTGATGCAACCAGAGGTAAGACAGGGCCACAACAACAAGCTGCAGTAAGATGATTAAGATGATAATCGTAGCACGACTAAAGATTCCACGAAGAAAGCCACGACGACTCTTATCATAAAGACGTTCAATTTTAGCTTCGTTTTTGATAGCATGACTCCTTTCATTTTTAATTATTCTTATTATAACAAAAAATGAACTTAATTCATTACATTTCTTTAATTGTTATCATTTAATTTATCTAACAGAGCCTCTGCTACTTTTTCTGGAATGCCAAGGGCATGGATATCCTCAACAGTAGCTTTTTGGATAGCTGTCATAGACTTAAAGTGTTTGAGGAGTTTTTGTTTACGCTTAGGTCCAAGTCCCTCCACGCCATCAAGTTTAGAGCTGAAACTATTCTTGCTACGAACTTGGCGGTGGAAAGTAATAGCAAAGCGGTGAACTTCATCCTGAATACGGTGAAGGAGGAAAAATTCCTCGGATTGACGTGGCAAATCAATAACCTGCAAGGGATCTCCAAAGAGCAATTCGTTGGTTTGGTGCTTGTCATTTTTCTGAAGACCTGCAACTGGAATAGAAAGATTGAGTTCCTTGCGAAGCACATCCTTGGCGACATTGACCTGACCTTGACCACCATCCATGATAATGAGGTCTGGTGGTGTTAAACCATCTCGTTTGACACGACTATAGCGACGACGAATTACCTCACGCATACTGGCATAATCGTCAGGGCCTTCAACAGTCTTAATCTTATATTTGCGATACTCTTTTTTATTAGGTTTACCATTTTCAAAGACAACCATGGCAGAGACAGGGCTTGTTCCCATGATATTAGAGTTATCGAAAGACTCGATACGAACCGGTGTCGGAATCCCCATGAGTTTGCCTAGATTTTCAATAGCTCCTTGAGTCTTGGCCAAGTCTTTTTCGAGGAGATCAAATTTTTGGGTCAAACTGACTCGGGCATTTTTCGTCGCTAGATTAACCAACTGCTTTTTCTCGCCTCTTTGTGGTTTAAAAACCTTGACTTCATCTCCGACCAGAGCTTCGACAGACTCTTGATCAATGTCTCCAGGAATAAAAATTTCCCTAGGCTTGAGATGCCGACTATCCAGGTAAAATTGACCCATATAAGTTAGAAAATCTTCCTCGGCTTCATTGTAATATGGGAACATATTGACATCACGCTGAATGAGTTTCCCTTGGCGGACAAAGAAAACCTGAACACACATCCAGCCCTTGTCCACGTAGTAACCAAAAATATCACGGTCCTGCATGTCTTGACGGATAACCCTCTGTTTAGTCCTGAGCGTCGACACTGCCTCAATCAGATCCCGATACTCCGCTGCCCGCTCAAACTCCATCTGGTCAGACATGTTCTTCATCTTGGCCTTGAGCTGGTTAACGATTTTATCATCATGACCGTTTAGGAAATTCTTGACATCCTCAACCAAACCTTGCCAATAGTCCTCAGTGGTGTGACAGATGGTGTGGGCATTACATTGACCAATATGGTAATAGAAACAGACCTTGTTGGCAGGATTTTTACATTTCTTAAAGGGGAAAATACGGTCCAAAAGCTTCTTGATCTCATTGGCTGCACCAGAGTCTGGGTAAGGGCCAAAATAAAGACCACCATCTTTCTTAACCTGACGCGTAATCAAAAGTCTTGGATAGAGCTCCTTGGTAATCTTGATAAATGGGTAAGATTTGTCATCCTTGAGGCGAATGTTAAATTTAGGCATATTCTCTTGGATGAGGTTAATTTCCAAAAGCAGGGCCTCAATATTAGACTCGGTTACGATAAATTCAAAGTCTGCAATCTCAGATACCAGAAGTTCTGTCTTGGTATCATGGCTTCCACGAAAATAGCTGCGCACACGATTTTTTATATTTTTAGCCTTACCGACATAGATAATATTGCCGAATTTGTCCTTGTGGAGATAGCACCCCGGGTTGTTTGGGAGCAATTCCAACTTATGTTTAATCAGATCGTTCATGCTTTCATTGTAACAAAAAAAGAGCTGAAAAGCTCTTCGGAATCATGGCTATCATAGCTTTATTTGGACAAAATCTTCAGGATTTCCCCATAGCTTTTGACTTGATAGGTTGGAACAGCAAGAGTCTCATTGACTAGGTTTCTTGGATTGAACCAGACACTATCAATGCCTGCATTATTACCACCCTGGATATCAGCAGTTAGACTGTCACCAATCATGAGAGCTGAGCTTGGGTGAAAATCATGGACCTGATTGGCAATTTTATCAAAAAAGTCTGTAGACGGTTTGTGGCCCCCCCTCATCAGAGATGAAAACATCGTCGAAGAAAGGTAAAATACTTGAAACCTGAAGGCGACCACGTTGGATAAAACTAACACCATTAGTTGCTGCATAAATCTTGTGGCCACGGTCTTTGATATCCGCTAAAAAAGCATCAGCCTGAGGAAGTTCCTGCCCCTGTTGACTCAAAAAATGTTGGTAACGGCCAGCTAAGTGACTACCATCTACTTCTTTTCCAAAGTGCTCAAAGAGACGTGAAAAGCGCGTGTGAAATAATTCAGTTTTTGTAATCAAACCATGGTTGAGGTCTTCCCACATGGCACGATTCATAGGAATATAGTGGTCTTTATAAAGCTTGAGCTCTTGGGATACCACACCAGCCTCTTCTAGTAGGAAAGTTAAGGCCAAATCTTCAGCACGGTCAAAATCTAGGAGGGTATGATCGAGGTCGAAAAGTAAATGGGTGTAGGTCATGGTATATCCTTTCTGACAGTTAAATCATCAGGGTTTATTTTACCATAATCTAGCTATATATAAACAAAGAAACACAAAAGGGCGACCCACAGGCCGTCCTCTCTGATTTATGAAAAATAAGTATTGCTTACTTAATAGACTATCATTATATCTATTAAAGCTTAAAGAAACCTTAAAATAGGATATTTTTTTATTTTACTCTTGTAAAGTAGCTATGTTTTGAATTGGAAGTGTGATAGTGGTTTGAAAGTATTTTCCCTGCTGACTTGTGATGACAAATTGTCCTTTATGTAAATTAATGATTTGTTGAGAAATTTTTAACCCCATACCACTTCTTCTAACGCCAGATATATCAAAGTTAAACCCTTCAATATTTTGATTACTAATATTTTTCAGTCGTTCAGGTGAAACTCCAATTCCATCATCTCGAATAATTATTGTAAAGTTATTATTTGTAAGAGTGCCAATAATTATACTAATTTTACAGCCTGATTGATTATGAAGAACTGAGTTATAAATTAAGTTATGGATAACTCGAGAGATAAGTGCTTTTTCGACGTACATCGTTTTTCCTAATAGGTTGGAATCATGAGTGAATTCAAAATTAAATTCGTCCCAAATTTCTTGATTAATAATTTGAATAATAATTTCCTTAAAAAAAGGAACAATTTCGACAAGCTCTAAATTTAATTTTAAATTACCATTCGTTAAACGTGCAAAAATATTGAGGTCGTTTAATAAGTTTTGGATGTAATTACTCTCAATTAAGGTCGGTTTTAGATGCTTGAGAAGATTTTCATCATTTGTCTTTTCAATAGCTAAAGAGGTATTAGATACGATGACTGCTAGTGGTGTTTTTATATCATGAGCAATTCCAGAAATCCAATTCTCTTTGAATTCTTCATTTTTACGTAGTTTTTTGTTAGCAGAGTTAACCGCTGAAGTTAATCTATCTAATTCTTGAACAGAGTTTACCTGTTTGTTTAAACCGACAGGTAATTTACCTATTGCGTTAATAATTGGCTGGATGTTGCGATTTAAGAAAGTAACACTATAAAGGTATAGGAATAGGTAAAATAGGCAGTTAACAAATATGATAACTAAAATTAAAATCGGAAAAATTTGAATTCTCTTTAGATCAAAGTAATTATTTCCATATCTAAAGATACTTTCTTTTGGAAATGCAATTATATAAATATCTTTTTGTTCTTTTTTTATTTGAGTGAATATTGGATAGTCATCTAAATAATAACGTGAAAACTTAATGACATCGGCATAATCAAATTGTGTTTTTATATTTTTAGGTTTTTTGATATTAAACTTTTCATTTCCACTTTTTTGATCAAGAATCATAACCCATAAGTTGTGCTTTTTAATCAGTTTTTTTGCAGTTTGATTAACTTTATATGTTCCATTTGATGGGGTGATGTTCGAAGATACACCTTGTATGATATCTATAGGAGATTGTTGCCTAAGGATAAAGTTGGTTGTAGCTACTAATAGAACAAAATCGATTAACATTATGGTAAGAAAGGCGAGAATAAATTTTAATATACCTTTTTTGAAAATATTCATAGAGGACTCCGTAAATTCAGATAACTAACTTATAACCCAGCCCTTTGACTGTAATGAGATGATGTGGTTTTGATGGGGATAATTCTATCTTCTCTCTTATATTACGAATATGTACCATTAAGGATTTTTCATATCCGAAACTATCTATTCCCCAAATAGTATCGCAGATTGCTTCTGTTGACACAATATAGTTTTTATTGGTATATAGTTTTCTTAGAATCTGTATTTCAGTTGGAGTTAGTGATAAATGCTGTTCCTCTTTTTTTACACTAGCATTATTTAAATCAATGATACAAGAAGTTAAAGTTATTAATTCTGATTCTCCTTTATATGCTCTCCTCAGTAAAGCAATTATACGATAGATTAAAGTTTTAGGAAGAAATGGTTTTGTGACAAAGTCATCACCACCTGAATCTAATCCTTTAACTTCATCATCTGGATTATTTTTGGCTGTTAAAAATAAAATTGGTATATCAGAAGTATCTCTGATGTACTGAGCAAGTAGATAACCTTCTCCATCAGGCAACATTACGTCTAGGATAATGAGATCTATTTTAGAAATAGAAAAAATATCTATTCCTTCGCTAATACTGTAAGCATTACTAATATTCTTAAATCCCCTGCTCACCAAAACTTCTTTAATAGATTTACTAAGTGAAACATCATCGTCTACTATTAATATCCGTTTGTTTAATAGCTGCGCTTCGAAATTCATATATGCACCTCCCATAAAATTTGTTTTAATTATACCATAGAGTTATCTAATAAAAACCAATGAAAGTTACTTCAACTTTATTAATTCAAAAGTATAGAAAATATCCTGTTCTATCTTAATGTTATCTTTAAGATGATAAAGTAGAATTACATTGTAAAGAAAGGAGCAATCCTGGCTAAAGGGATTACAAGGTAATTAATGAGATGAATAATATTATTGAATTGAAAAATCTTAAAAAGGTCTATAAAGATACTACTACAGTGGATCTTAAGAAACTGACAGTCAGAGAAGGGGAAATCTATGGTTTCTTAGGTCCCAACGGCGCAGGGAAAACAACTACGATGAAAATGATCTTATCTTTAGTGGAGCCTACTTTAGGAGAGATTTTAGTCAATGGTCAAAATATCAAAGAGAATAATGATTACTTAAATCAAATTGGATCGATGATTGAGGAACCATCTTATTATCCAAATTTAACGGGATATGAAAACTTATTAGTATTTCAAAAAATGGTAGGTTTTGATGAGAATAATATTTGGCCAACTTTGAAATTAGTTGGATTGGCGGAGAACAAAAATCGTAAGAAATTAGTGCGAGCCTATTCCCTAGGGATGAAGCAACGTTTAGCCTTAGCTTTTGCTTTAGTTAAAAAGCCCCAAATTTTATTATTAGATGAACCGACTAATGGTCTTGATCCAGCAGGGATTCATGAAATTCGTGAGTTGATTGTTAAATTAGCAAAAGAAGAAGGCTTAACAGTCTTTATCTCCAGCCACATCTTATCAGAGATAGAACAAATTACTGATCGGGTTGGTATTATAAATCATGGTTGTTTAGTTTATGAAGGAGAGATTCGAGAGATCAAATCAAATACTTGGATTGAGATTGGTGGCGATTTTTCGCAAAATAATATTGTTCAACACTTAGTTGATTTCGGTTCAGTCAGAGTACGGGAAGCATCGGCGAGTGAGGTTAAATTAGACGATATGAGTAACGATCGTCTTGCGGATATTATCACCTATATAACAGACCTTGGCTTTAGAATTTTTCGTGTCACTAGAGAAAGTGAGACATTAGAAGATATTTTTCTGGAACTAACAAAGGAGGTATAAGATGAAAGGTGTGTACATTGAATGGTTAAAAAGTAGACGAACAAAATCTTTTTCAATTGTTACTCTTTTGATGATTGTAGCGACATTGTGGAATATTGTAACATTTATGTCTTCTTTTTCGCATCCAGAGTTAAAAAATGTCAGAACTTTATTTAGTAATCAGAATGTCAACCTTCTCATGCTTCCGATTGCCGTTTCTGTATTTGTGAGTCGAATTGTGAGTAATGAACGTGAAGGACAGACCTTTAAATTACAAGCGACAAATGGCTTAGGTTTGATGACGATTTTTAGACATAAATTTTTATTTACAATGGTCTTCTTCTTTGTCATGTCTGTTGTAGAAATTGTTGCTATCTGTTGCTTTGGAAAACAATCTGGTATCTCAATTCCTATGGACATTGTAGGAGTTCAATTTTTAGGACAATTACTATCCATTTTCGCTCTCGTTTCTATCTATTTAACGTTAGCAATGGTTCTAGAAAAACAAGGCGTATTACTAGCTTTAGGATTGTTAGGAGGTTTTTTAGGAATCGTCTTAAATCCAAGAAGTTATGGTTTTGTTAGTTTGCTTAATCCGTTGACCGGAGCAGGCAGTTTAGCACCTTATAAGTATCACTTTCTTGGGGATGGGGCATATACCTACCTCTTGGATCAACAGTTACCTTGGAAACTAGTATTCTTTATGATTTATTGTTTGATGTTATACGGTTTAGCTAATATTCTTTTGAGAAAGAGAGGAAGTTGAAATGAGACCTTATGTTTTTGCTGAGTGGAAAAAGACTCGCAAATTACAATTGTTCATGATTGGAATGGCATTTTTGATTTTTTCTAGCTTTATCGGTTTAGGAATTTATTTTGCTAATAGGGCTGTCTTAATTGATAAGACACAATCCCTTGTTTTATGGGGACAATTAACATTTTATAACAGTACACTTCTCTATCCTCCTATGTTAGCCATTATTGTGGGACAGTTACTGATGCCAGAATTTGAGAGAAAAAACATTGAGATGTTAAAAGCTAATCAAGTTTCAATGGATAAATTGTACTTTGGAAAACTATTAAGTGGCTTCTTTCTGATTCTTTCCGTCCAACTTTTTTTACTACTTATTTTTGTTGTAGCTGCCAAAGTTGACGGGATTTCGTTTGACCTCAGTTTAGCAGTTCATATTAAATGGCTTCTGTTATCAGTGGTGGCCTCTTTTCCGATAATGACGCTTCAATCCTTCGTAACCGCAAAGACTCGTAATTTTAGTAAAGCTGTTGGAGTTGCTACAATTGGTAGCATGTTAAACTTTGTGCTGATTTTTATTAACGAGAATCTTACAAAGTTTTTCCCTTATTCTCAACCAATGATTGCCCTACGCAGTCGTTCTTTAACAGATATGTCCTTAATAGATTTGACGATGTTTCTAGTTGTTAATAGTCTATATAGTTTACTTTTCTATAAATTAACAGTGGCAGCTTTGAAGAAAAATAAATAATGTTTAAAATACAATTTTACTTAGGCACGTGATATCACTAATTCATGGTATACTGGGAATACAAGATTAATCAGACGAGGCATGCTATGAAAAATTTAAAATTTCAATCCGTTTTTGACATCATCGGTCCTGTCATGGTAGGGCCTTCCTCAAGCCATACTGCAGGAGCTGTTCGTATCGGAAAAATTGTTTCGGCCATCTTTGGTGATACACCCACTGAAGTAGAATTTCAACTTTTTAATTCCTTTGCAAAAACCTATCGGGGGCACGGGACAGATGTGGCTCTAGCAGGTATCACATCAGCTATACCTGTGGACCAGGTCGTTGATGCTATGTATCAGGTAGGATCAGCCATGCCAACTGCCTTTCGTGAAACTGCCGAAGGTGGCTTAGCAGCAACTCCAAAAGGAAAAGCACTAGCAAAAGAAATCTTTCGTTAAGAATCAGTCGACATCCGTAAAATACTAATTCAAAACTATAAAGGCAAACATCTTATTAGTAGATGTTTGCCTTTTTCAGATATGTCTAAACTTAAGATAAAATCTGTTGAATTTCTCGTCTAAGACTATCCTTATCTAAACCATATTCCTTAAGAAGATAATCTTGTTGTCCTACTTAGCCAAAACGTTCTTTTATACCAAGTCGATAAACTGGTATATTGACTTTGGTTGCCATAATTTCACAGATTGCACTACCTAAATCACCTATAATATTATGATTTTCAACAGTCATTACTGGTTTATCTAACAACAAAGTTTCCACCTCAGAGTGAATTACTTTAACACGAAAGATATCAATGACACCAACCGAATAACCTTCTTTTTCCAAAGAATTCGCTACTTCTAAACAAGGTGCAACCATTATTCCAGAACAAACCAAAGTAAGGTCGTTTCATCGTTTAAGCTCTATATACCCTTTAGAGAAATCTTCATCTTCCTTATATAGGGGGGCTGGTTTTTTCCGAATAGTTCTAATGTATTTTAAGCCACTCAATTGTAAAGTTTGTTGCAATACTGACTCAAATTGGACATCATCACTCACTTCAAAAACGGTAGCATTAGGAACTAATCGAAGAAGACCAAGTTCCTCAAAAGGCATATGGGTTCCACCATTCATCTCAGAACTGACATCAGCATCTGATCCAATCACAGTTGTACTTAATCGAGAATAACCAAGTGAGATAAACAACTGGTTAAAGACTCTCCTTGAAGCAAATGGTCTAAACGTGTGGAAGTAAGGTTTAAACCCTTGGATTGCTAAACTAGCAGCAAGGTCAACCATTTCTGATTCCATGATTCCACCATTAATGTATCGCATGCCAAATGCTTTCCCTAAATTATTTGTTCCCATTGAACTCGATAGGTCTGCTTCTAATGCAACGACTTCCGGATGACTTTGATTAACATCAAGTAGGAAATCTCTATAGACTAGACGCATTTCTTTTGCTTCTCTTTTCATACCATCTCCTCCAGTTGCTTACGCAAGTCAAACACTGCTTTTTCTAACATTGCTTTTTGTTCATCTGAAGGGCGCAAATGATGATTAGCTGTCAAAGTTTCAAGTTCAGGAACTCCTTGGCCTTTCACAGTATCTATGACTATACACTTTGGCTGGTTAGATGTTGAGGATTACAATTCAATAATCGCATCGTAAATTTCCTTAATATCTGAGCCATCTACACGAAGCTTCAAAGCCAAAGGCTTTAAACTTCTCAACAAAGTCGCCAGAATACCAGACCTCCTCTGTCGTCGGTAGTGCAAAATACTTCCTAATATAGTGAAACTATAATAAAAAAGCCACCATATGGTGACTTCATTCTTATCTACTTCTTCTCACCCTAGCCAGTCTTTTTCTTTGGCAATGCGGACGGCGTCTGTTCGATTACCTGCATCGAGTTTAGTTAGGATGGCTGTCATGTAATTTCGGACGGTTCCATTTGAAAGAAAGAGACTTTCAGCAATTTCTTGGTTGGTTGACCCTTGAGCCACCATGGCCAAGACTTCTTGTTCACGTTGGCTGAGTGGGTTATTGTCAAAGGCGACACCTTCAACCAGCTCTGGTGAGTACTCCTTGTGACCTGCTAGGACGGTATGGATGGTCGCCATGAGATCACTGATGGAACGTTCTTTGAGCACGTAGGCATCCACGTGGGCTGCGAGGGCTCGTTTGAAATAGCCTTTACGTTTGAAAGTAGTCACAATGACGACCTTTATTTCTCTTTGATTGGCACGGATCCACTCCAGAACATCAAGTCCTGTCTTTATTGGCATTTCAATGTCTAAAATGGCCACGTCTACCTCTTCTTTTTCCAAGAGAGCAATGGCTTCTTGGCCATCACTGGTCGAATGGACCTCCTCGACATCGTCCTCCAGCATGAGGAGTTGGCAGAGGGCATCCCTCAACATTGACTGGTCTTCAGCGACTAATAATTTCATGCTTTTCCTCCCTCTTTCAAATGTACACGAATAATGGTTGGATGCGATTGAGACAGGATTTCCAAATCTCCATCTACCAAACTAAGGCGTTCTCTGATACTTTGTAGCTCTTGTCCTGTGACTTCCTTAAACCCGCAACCATCATCTTCAAACTCAAGAATAATACCACGATTACGGCTAAGACGAATCTGACAGCTATCAGCCTTGCTATGTTTAATGACATTATTGGCCAGTTCACGAAGTACCATAGATAAGGTAGACTGAGTAACTGGCGACAGTCTATCTAAGTCAAGACTGCTATCCACGGTCAAGAGGATATCTGATAGGTCAAAGAGACGCTCAAGTTCTAGCAACTCCTCAGCTACAGTTCGATACTTGAGCTGATTGACAATCTCACGCACCTCGTACATGGAGTCACGGCTAATCTGGTTCAATTCTTCCAGATTTTTTCTAGCAGCGTCATACTGCTCCTTGTCCATCTGTTTCAGTGCCAACTCTGTTTTGAGACTCATCATGGCAAAGGTATGCCCTAAGGTATCGTGCAAATCACGACCGATACGGTTGCGTTCATTTTCAGCCGACAGGATATTGATGGTACGATTCTGCTCTGCAAGGGCTCCTTCCATCTTTCTCTCCTGACGTATACGGTTTTGAAAATAGTACATTCCCAACGAAAAGAGGAGAATAGCCATAGACATGAGCTGGGTACTCAAATCATCTGTCAATAGGAAGGATGATGACGTCAAAATCAAGAGGGTCGCTAGAAAGGATAAGAATCGATAAGATGATATGCTATCCTCAAAGCGCCAAACGAGAAGATTGACGTTGAAAAAAACAAACCACATCATGCCACCTTGAAAACAAATGGACATAAAGATAATGTAAGCTAGAGTGTAAAACCACAGAAAGGGAATCCACTTGCTATAGGCTTTTTTCAAATACACCATAAGGAGATAAGCGATGGTAAACAGTCCTGTCAAAACTAAGGTCCAAACTGGATAATACCCACCAAAGACTCCCAATACTGGGAAGACTAGGAAAATCAGACTAACAAAATAAGCGAAATCATTTTTCTGGTAAGTTCTAAACATGGTCACTTTCTCTGTAAGATTTGATAAAAAGGGCTAAGCCTGTAGCTATTGTAGCATAGACCAAGATAAAAATGAGTGATTTCCATGAAAATTCACCTTTTTTCGCAAAATTGACTACCAATTGATTGATATGATAGATGGGTGTCCACTCAGAAATGTGCTGAACCCATTTTGGAAACAAGGTTACTGGCATCCAAGAGCCACCAATAATAGCTAGCCCAAGAAAGACGATATTTCCGACGATAGCCATGATTTGTTGAGATTTAATTTGGGATAGGAGCAAGCCAAAGGATAAGAAGACTAGGCTTGACAAGAGTAACAGAGCACCTGAACCGAGCCAATGTGAGAATGGCATCTCAACATCACGCACAAAAGCTCCCACACAGAAAGTCACTAGGATAGCTACCATAAAGTTCATAAGAACACGGAAGATTTTAGAGAGATAATAGGCCTGAATACTGATTTTTGAATGTTCAATATAGGTTAGCCAATGCTCCGTTTGGTCCTCTTTAAGCATGTAGGGAAAGGTAAAGAAGCCAAAGCTGGACATAGAGAATCCTGTCATGGTCAACATATAAGACAAGATAAAGGCTTTTTGTGACTCTGGGTCAGGACTCATTTCCATACCTGAGTACAAGAGGAAAAATCCGACGGGCATTCCGATAGACATGATAAAGACAGGCCAACTGCGCCATGTTTTTATCCATTCGATTTTAAGTAGTGCTTGCATTACTTGTCCTCCCTTGTGCTATCAAATAGGCTATCTAAAAGTGTCTTATTTTGAATTTCAATGTCAGAAATGCGACATCCTTGAGCTTGTAAACTACTCCAAATATTTTCAATATCTTTAGTCATAAAGGTTACAACATCACGTTTTTCAGTTACTTCATAAATTGCTGCCAGTTTGTCAAGACTTGGCGCAAAGCGACTTGGTAAAGTAACTAGTTTTTCCTTTTCCTCGCTACGCATGGCATGTGGCGTAGTATCCCTGATAAGTTTTCCCTGATGAAGGACCAAGATACGATCAGCTGTGTGTTCTACTTCTTCAATATAGTGGGACGAATAGAGGATGGTGACACCTGACTTTTTCAGATCATTGATGATTTCCCAAAAGCGTCGGCGTGTTGTAGTATCCATCCCTGCTGTCGGCTCATCTAAAAAGAGAATGTCAGGCTTGCCAATTAGACAGAGGACAAAGGCAAGAAGACGTTTCTGTCCCCCTGAAAGTTTGCCCGCAAACTGCTGATACTGGTCGTCCTTGAATTGTAAGAGTGCTTGAATCTCTTCTTCAGATAATCCATTTTCAGAAATATCTTGGAAAAAAGCAATCAGTTCCCTGACTCTTAATTGTGAGGGAATGGTATTTTCTTGGAGGAGAACCGCAATTTGATCTTGCGCCTTCCCCTTTTTGCCCTTGATAAAGACTTGACCACTACTGGCTTTCTTATCACCAAGAATACAGGACATTAAGGTCGTTTTACCGGCACCGTTGGGCCCAATTAAGGCAAGACAGTCGCCTTGTCCCACCTCAAAGCTAATATGGTCTAAAATCGTTTTTCCTTTGATCTTTTTGACAAGATTTGTGACTTGAAGGACTGCTTCACTCATGTTTGTGATTTCCTTTCTTTTGGTAGAAGGCTAAAAAGACATAACAGGCTGCAACTGAGACGCCCATAACACTGTAGAGAACATCACTGCTGCCATGAAGTAGGTCATAGGCAAAGAGAATGGTCCAAATTGCCGCTAGGAGCATAATGCTCAATATTTTCAATAGTTTCATGCTGGATCTCCTAGTTTTTCAATTCATTAATGACAAGGTCGATAAAACTTTTAGCCATAGTGATGAGAATGTAGGCTGAGATAGACAAGCCAATAAGCATTCCCAGATGTGAGAAGATAGCTTCAAAGTTGCCCTTTTCAAAAATATCTGTAAACATGCTCAGTCCAGCAAATATAGTTCCGATAACTGCGTAGATAAGGTAAGATGTTTTGATTTTCATGAGATGACCTCTTTCGTTTTTTATTATTTCTAAGTTATGACTAAAGTATATCTTTTTGGTCACTCTCTTTTTAGCACCAGATGTCATGACATGGCATGACATTTGTCATGTGACATGTGACATAAAAAAAGCCGACCTAAGGTCAGCTTTTCATTTATCCTAATGACTATTTTTTGAATGGTTCTTCCACCATGATGAAAGGATAGAACCTGATATATTGTGCCAAATACTAAAGATAGTTGATGGGATAGCAGCTTGTGGCACAAAATATTTCATGGCAAGCGTTGCCCCCAAACTTGAGTCTTGCATACCCACTTCGAAGGTAATGGCTTTTTGTTGAGGTTCTTTCAAACCAAGGAGTTTTGAAAATCCAAAACCAAGGGCATAACCACAAAGATTGTGGAGCATGACAACTGGAATAACAAGAGCTGTCGCTGCTGTGAAAATATTGGCATGGTTGGCAGAAACAACTGCCCCAACAATCAATAGGATGGCAACCTGTGAAATCAAAGGCATAATCTTAATAATGGCATCGATTTTCTTACCAAAAATAGAGTGGATAACCACACCCAAGATAATAGGAACAACAACGATACGCAAGGTACTAAGGAAAAGGTTTTGTGCAGGCACACTGACATAATGACCAGCCAAGAAGGACAAGAGCGTTGGAATCATGAGTGGTGCCAAAAGAGTTGAAAGGGTTTCGATAGAAACATCCAAGGCGACATCCCCTCCTGAAAGAAAGGCCATTACACTAGATGAAGTTCCGCTCGGACAAGACCCAACTAGGATAACACCTGCTGCTGTCGCACCCTTAAGATGGAAAATCATACAGAGCAGCCAAGCCAAACCAGGCATGATGACATAGTGGGCAACAGTCCCCAGGATAACAGGGATTGGACGCTTAGCAATACGCTTGAAATCCTCAGTGGTCAAAGTAAGCCCCATACCAAAGAGAATCAAACCAAGCAAGTAGGCCGTATTGGGAATGACCCAACTACTTGTTGCTGGAAGGGCGTAATTAAAGATCGCCCAGAGAATAACAGCTACAGTAAACCATTTGCTGAGCCATTTACTAAAAGATACTAGTGCTTCCATAATGAAACCTTCTTTCTATTTTCACGATATAGTATAGCACTTTCATTTTGAATTTCAAGGCGTGTTTGGAATTTTCTGAAATTTACTTCAAAAAAATAAACCCTTGCAATTGAATTACGAGAGTTTAGAGATTTCTATCACACTTAATCCTTGCCTTCCGACTCCTCTTCAAATTGCTGAGCCCTTTCTTCACCCCACCACAGTGGTAACAATTCCCCCAGAGTGATGGTTTGACGTTTCTCGTAATCAACCATAAACTCCAAGTTACGATTATCGGGATGGAGCTCCATTAGGAATTCCCGACAGGCTCCACAAGGCATACCAGACGGTCCACCATGAGGTGGCTGGTCGCGAAAGGCGATAATACGCTTTACCTTGGTCTGACCAGTCTCTTGATACATATTGAAAAGGGCCGCCCTTTCGGCACAAAGATGGAAAACACCACAAGTTCCTTCCATACAAAAGCCAGTGAAGATTTGTCCATCTTCAGCCTCCACCGCAGCCACCACAAATTGTACCACAAAACAACCCTATTGCCACCTCTC
>ERZ773004.865-NODE-865-length-17232-cov-3.433778_pt1 | contig 17232 bp, 15 predicted proteins | sample MGYA00580667_ERZ773004 | MGnify/ENA primary metagenome ERZ773004 (study PRJEB29015, sample SAMEA2737963) | human oral metagenome | biome: human oral; feature: human-associated habitat; material: dental | place: China | collected 2123 ... | reverse complement strand
TCTTGAAGGTAAGGGTGTTCATGTTGTCACTGTAAACGACTATCTGGCGCAGCGTGACGCTAGTTGGATGGGAGAGTTGTACAATTTTTTGGGCTTGACAACTGGTGTGATTATAAATGACGCGTCATTTATATACGATCCTGATTATGATAATGAAGCGCATGATGATGAAAAAATGCGTAAACTTCGTCCAGTTGGCAGAAAAGAGGCTTACAGTGCTGATATTACTTACGGGACAAATAATGAGTTCGGCTTTGATTATTTGCGTGATAACATGGTTAATGATGTTGAGCTATTACGCCAGCGCGAACTAAATTTTGCGATAGTTGACGAGGTGGATTCAATATTGATAGACGAGGCTCGCACACCGCTTATTATTAGCGCTCCTGCTGAAGATAATCCTGATAATTATATTAATTTTGCTAAAATTGCTAATAAAGTTGCAGCCGATAAAGTTAACTATATTCTTGATGAAAAACGCCGCTCTGTTAGCTTGAGTGATGAGGGTGTTGAAAAAGTGCAGAATATGCTTGGTATAAAAAACTTATACACACCAGACAATGTGCGAAGTGTTTATCATATGGACCAAGCATTAAGAGCTGAAACTTTATTCAAGCGAGATAAGGATTACGTTGTTACAACTGATGGCGAAGTTATTATTGTTGATGAGCATACTGGTCGTTTGATGCACGGGCGTCGATATTCTGAAGGCTTGCATCAGGCTATTGAAGCGAAAGAACAGGTTAGAGTGCAGAACGAAAGTATGACTTTAGCAACAGTCTCATTCCAGAATTTCTTCCGTTTGTATAAAAAACTTAGCGGTATGACGGGTACGGCGTTTACTGAAGCTGAAGAGTTTCAACAAATTTACTCACTTGACGTAGTACAGATTCCACCGAACAAGCCTATTGCTCGTATAGATAAGGAAGACTTGATATTTAAGACAGAAAAAGCAAAGCTAAAGGCTGTTGCAGAAGCTATTAAGGAATATCATAAATTGGGCAGACCAGTTCTGGTTGGTTCTGGTTCGATCGTAAAGAACGAACTAATTGCCAAATGGCTTGATAAAGAAGGTATAAAATACGAGCTTTTAAATGCAAAGAATAATGAGCGTGAGGCATCAATTATTGCTAAAGCTGGCGAAAAGGGGGCTATTACATTGGCTACAAACATTGCTGGTCGTGGTACGGATATTAAACTTGGTGAAGGTGTTCGTGAATTAGGTGGTCTTGCCGTTATCGGTACAGAACGTCACGAATCTCGTCGTATTGACAACCAATTACGTGGTCGTTCAGGACGTCAAGGGGATCCAGGTGAATCTCAGTTCTACCTCTCACTTGAAGATGAATTGATGCGTCGTTTTGGTTCTGACCGTATCAAGCATGTCTTGGAACGTTTGAACGCTGATGACGAAGATATCGTCATCAAATCACGTATGTTGACTCGTCAAGTGGAATCAGCCCAAAAACGTGTCGAAGGGAATAACTATGATACTCGTAAACAAGTCCTTCAGTACGATGACGTTATGCGTGAGCAACGTGAGATCATCTACGCTGAGCGTTATGATGTTATCACAGCAGAGCGTGACCTTGAACCTGAAATCAAGGCTATGATCAAGCGTACAATTAATCGTACGGTTGAGGGCCACAGTCGTAATGATCAATATGAAGCTCTTAAGGCTATCTTGACTTTTGCACGTCAGGCCTTGGTTCCTAAGAATACCATCTCACTTAAAGACTTAAAAGAAGTGGGTGAGGTCACTAAACGTAGTGTTAATTATGAAGCTATTAAAGTTTACTTGAATGAATTAGCAGATGATGTTTATAATCGCCAAATCAAGAAATTACGTTCAGATGAATCTATCCGTGAATTCCAAAAAGTTTTGATTTTGATGGTTGTTGATAATAAGTGGACAGATCACATTGATGCCCTTGACCAATTACGTAACGCTGTTGGTTTGCGTGGTTATGCGCAAAACAATCCAATTGTTGAGTATCAATCTGAAGGGTTCAAGATGTTCCAAGACATGGTTGGAGCGATTGAATATGATGTGACACGTACCATGATGAAAGCACAAATCTACGAACAATCTCGTGAAAATGTGAATGAACGTGTTTCAACAACAGCAACAGGTAATATCCAAGCAGAACAGACAGATGCGAATGGTCAGGATATTGACTTTAGAAAAGTTGGTCGTAATGATTTCTGTCCATGTGGCTCAGGTAAGAAATTTAAAAACTGTCACGGTCGTAAGCAATTTTAGGAAAAAAGAAGTAGGTAATTATTATGGTTTTTAAAGCAGTAAGTAAAAAAATTGATTTTGATGCAGTTAAAGAATCAACTACATTGACAGGTGAAGCTCTTGCCAAGAAACAAGCACGTGATAAAGAGCTTGAAGCAATTATTAAGGGTGAAGATGATCGTACGCTAGTAGTTATCGGTCCATGTTCATCTGATAATGAAGAAGCTGTTCTTGATTATGCTCACCGTTTGGCTAAACTTCAAGAAGAAGTTAAAGACAAGGTCTTTATGGTGATGCGTGTTTATACAGCTAAACCTCGTACAAATGGTGATGGTTATAAAGGGCTTGTGCACCAACCTGATGCTGAAGGAAAACCAAACCTTATTAACGGAATTAAAGCTGTGCGTAACCTTCACTACCGTGTTATCACTGAAACTGGTATTACGACTGCCGACGAAATGCTTTATCCAGAAAACCTTACATTGGTAGATGATCTTGTATCTTACATTGCCGTTGGTGCACGTTCTGTAGAAGACCAACAACACCGTTTTGTGGCTTCAGGTATTGATGTTCCAACTGGTATGAAGAATCCAACATCAGGTAACCTTAACGTGATGTTTAACGGTATTTATGCTGCACAAAATAAACAAGACTTCCTCTTTAACGGTGAAGAAGTGCAAACTTCAGGTAACCCATTGGCACACGTTATCCTTCGTGGTTCAACGAACGAATATGGTAAAAACGTACCTAACTTCTACTATGATGATGTTCTTGATACAATTGAACATTATGAAAAAATGGGTCTTGAAAATCCGTTCATCGTTATTGACACAAACCATGATAATTCAGGTAAACGTTACTTGGAACAAATCCGTATCGTTCGTCAAACCTTGATTAACCGTGATTGGAATGAAAAAATAAACAAAGTTGCACGTGGCTTTATGATTGAATCTTACCTTGAAGATGGTCGTCAAGATGCACCAGATGTTTATGGTAAATCAATTACAGACCCATGTCTTGGTTGGGCTAAGACAGAAGAATTGGTTCGTGAAATTCACAACACTTTGTCAAAAAAATAAGATAACAGAAACTATATGTGGGGAGTGAGCCGTTTGGGTGACCAAACGGTTCGCTTTCTTTTCGCAAAGAGAGGAAATTAAATGGGAATTCACCAAATTAGTCCGCTTATTGATGCGGCGGAAGTTAGAAAATTGCATGCCCTTACGGGAGATGCTTTAGCAGCCAAACAAGCTAATGATGAGGCTTTGGCAAAAATTATCAAGGGGGAGGACAACCGTCTCCTCTTGGTTATCGGGCCGTGTTCATCTGATAATGAAGAGGCTGTTCTTGATTATGCCCATCATCTGGCTCAGCTTCAGGAAGAAGTGAAAGACAAGATTTTCATCGTTATGCGTGTTTATACAGCTAAACCACGTACTAATGGTGATGGCTATAAAGGTCTTATTCATCAACCTGATGCAGAAGGTGCCGTAGACCTTCTTGCGGGAGTTAAGGCTGTTCGTCACCTGCAATCACGTATTATTACTGAAACAGGTTTGCCTATTGCAGACGAGATGCTTTACCCATCAAACCTTGATTTTTTTGAGGATTTGCTTAGCTACCATGCTATTGGCGCACGTTCGGTTGAAGACCAAGAACACCGTTTCGTGGCTTCTGGTATTGACGTGCCAACTGGCTTTAAGAATCCAACATCAGGTAATTTGAATGTGATGTTTAATGGTATCTATGCTGCGCAAAACCAACAGCACTTTATCTTCAATGGAGCTGAAGTCAGGACAGATGGGAACCCATTGGCACATGCTATTTTGCGGGGGGCTAACAATGAAAATAGTCAGAATCTTGTCAATTACCACTACGAGGACTTAGTTAAGGCTTTGGATAAATATAGTGAATTTGGTTTAGAAAACCCATTTATTCTTGTTGATACAAACCATGATAACTCTGGTAAAAACTTCATGGAGCAAATCCGTATTGTGTGTGAGGTTCTTCTTAACCGTGAGTGGGATGAGCGTATTGCAGATACTGTGCGTGGCTTCATGATTGAGTCTTATCTTGAGGATGGTCGTCAAGATACACCTGAGGTTTACGGAAAATCAATCACAGATCCATGTCTTGGTTGGGAAAAAACGGATAGCCTTATTCGTGAAATCCATGCTACTCTTTCAAAATAGTTTATGATTTTTGGACATGGTATAGACTTGCAGGAAATTTCAGCAGTTAAAAAGGCCTATGACCGAAACCCACGGTTTGCAAAGAAGGTCTTGACGCCCAAAGAATGGGAGCGCTTTGAGTCCCTTTCTGGGAGTCGTCAGATGTCCTATTTAGCAGGACGTTGGGCTGGTAAGGAAGCTTTTTCAAAGGCCTGGGGTACTGGAATCGGAGCAGTCGGTTTTAAGGATATTGAAATTCTAAACAATGACAAGGGAGCTCCTGTGGTTACTCAGTCGCCTTTTGAAGGAAATGTCTTTATCTCCATTTCCCATAGTGGTGATTTTGTTCAGGCAAGTGTCATTTTAGAAGAAAATTAAAAGATAGGTGTTGGAAGAGGATAGCTTATGATTTCAAGTTTACATCGACCAACCTTGGCAAAGGTTGATCTATCAGCAATTTCAGAAAATATTGAACAAGTGGTTAGTCATATTCCTAAAAAGGTAAAGACTTTTGCAGTAGTTAAGGCAAATGCTTACGGTCATGGAGCAGTCGCAGTGGCTAAGCAAGTGTCTGAACAGGTAGGCGGTTTTTGTGTGTCCAATCTGGACGAAGCGCTTGAACTCCGTCAAGCTGGCTTAGAGCAGCCAATACTCATTTTGGGAGTGGTTTTGCCGGATGGTATTCCCTTGGCTATTCAAGAAAATATTACTCTAACGGTGGCTTCACTTGATTGGTTGGAAATAGCCAAGGAACAAGGGCTTGATTTGACAGGTTTGACCTGTCATATTAAGGTTGATTCAGGTATGGGTCGCATTGGGGTGCGTAGCCTAGAGGACGCAGATAACTTGATTGCTGGTCTGAAGGCTCTTGGTGCCGATGTCGAAGGTATTTTTACTCATTTTGCAACAGCTGACGAAGCAGATGATAGTAAATTTAAGCGTCAATTATCTTTCTTCACCGATTTGGTGGGTAACTTGACTGATAGACCTCGCTTGGTGCATGCTAGCAACTCAGCGACAAGTATCTGGCATGCCGAAACCGTCTTTAATGCGGTACGTTTGGGTGTTGTCATCTATGGTCTCAATCCTAGTGGTAGTGCTTTGAATCTTCCTTATAAGATTCGTCCTTCCCTAAGTTTGGAAACAGCTCTTGTTCATGTTAAAACCCTACAAGCAGGTCAAGATGTCGGTTATGGTGCCACTTATACAACTACGTCTGAAGAAGTTATTGGAACGCTTCCGATTGGCTATGCGGATGGTTGGACCAGAGATTTACAAGGTTTCCACGTTATTGTGGATGGACAGCTTTGTACTATTGTTGGGCGTGTGTCTATGGACCAGATCACCGTTCGCCTTCCTAAGGTTTATCCACTAGGAACTCCAGTTACGCTTATGGGGGAAAATGGGGGAACAAGTATTACTGCGACAGAGGTGGCTGAAAAACGTGGCACAATCAACTACGAGGTTCTTTGCTTACTTAGTGATCGTGTCCCTCGCAGTTATGAGTAAAAAGAGAACTCCAGTTTTTGGCTGGATTTTTTGCTTTTCGTGAAGACTCATTCCATGTGATATAATAGCTGGTAAGACTTCCTCTTTTTTGAGGGACAGAACACGATAGAAATGATAGAGGATATGATTCAATTAGATTCACCAATTGCGGATTTGAAAGGGTTTGGACCTAAGTCCGCTGAAAAATTTACCAAATTAGATTTACACACAGTTGGGGACCTCTTGCTTTATTTTCCTTTCCGATATGAAGATTTTAAGAGTAAGTCCATCTTTGAATTGATGGATGGAGAAAAGGCGGTCATTGCGGGAACAGTGGTGACGCCTGCCAATGTGCAGTATTATGGCTTTAAACGTAATCGTCTGAGCTTTAAAATCAAACAAGGGGAGGCAGTGATTGCCATTAGTTTCTTCAACCAGCCTTATCTTGTGGACAAGATTGAGATGGGGGCAGAAGTGGCCATTTTTGGCAAGTGGGACCAGAAGAAGTCTGCAGTGACTGGTATGAAAGTCTTAGCTCAAATTGAGGACGATATGCAGCCAGTCTACCATGTGGCTCAGGGGGTTAGTCAGGCCCAGCTGATAAAGGCTATAAAGGCAGCTTTTGATAGTGGGGCCCTTAATTTGTTGGAGGAAAGTCTCCCCCAGATGCTGATGGACAAGTATCGTCTCATGGGCCGTCAAGAGGCTGTGCGTGCCATGCATTTTCCGAGAGATTTGGCTGAATATAAGCAGGCCCTACGTCGGACTAAGTTTGAGGAGCTCTTTTATTTCCAGATGAACTTACAGGTGTTAAAGGCTGAAAATAAATCCGAGACTAATGGTCTAGCAATTGCTTACGATGAAGCTAAAATCAAAACTAAGATTGCTGTTCTACCCTTCCCCTTGACGCAGGCTCAGGAGCGCAGTTTAGCAGAAATCCTAGCTGATATGAAATCTGGAGCTCATATGAACCGTCTCTTGCAAGGAGATGTGGGCTCAGGGAAAACAGTTATCGCTAGCCTTGCCATGTATGGGGCTTATACGGCAGGATTGCAGTCTGCCCTTATGGTACCGACGGAAATCTTAGCAGAGCAGCATTATCAGAGTTTGCAGGGGCTTTTTCCCGAGCTAGAGGTAGTGCTCCTAACTTCTGGTATGAAGGCGGTGGACAAGAAAGTAGCTCTTTCCAAAATTGAATCTGGGGAGGCTCAGATGATTGTGGGAACCCACTCGTTGATTCAGGATGCGGTGATTTATCATAAACTTGGGTTGGTGATTACTGATGAACAGCATCGATTTGGAGTTAATCAACGTCGCATTTTCCGTGAGAAGGGAGACAATCCAGATGTCCTCATGATGACAGCAACACCCATTCCTAGGACCTTGGCAATCACTGCCTTTGGGGAGATGGATGTATCTATCATTGATCAGATGCCAGCTGGACGTAAGCCCATTATTACCCGTTGGGTTAAACATGAGCAACTGGACACTGTATTGACTTGGATTAAGAGTGAGTTGGGAAAAAATGCTCAGGTCTATTTTATTTCTCCTTTGATTGAAGAGTCTGAGGCTCTTGATCTGAAAAATGCTGTTGCCCTTCATCAGGAACTCACAGAGTTCTTTGGAGATTCAGCTACGGTGGCTCTGATGCATGGTCGCATGAAAAATAATGAAAAAGACCAAATTATGCAGGCGTTTAAAGACAAGAAATATCAGATTTTGGTATCTACTACAGTAATCGAAGTAGGAGTCAATGTGCCAAATGCGACGGTTATGGTTGTTATGGATGCGGATCGATTTGGACTTAGTCAGCTTCACCAACTTCGAGGGCGTGTAGGTCGTGGTGATAAGCAGTCCTATTGTGTCTTGGTGGCAAATCCTAAGAATGATACTGGAAAAAAGCGCATGCAGGCCATGTGTGAGACTACGGATGGTTTTGTTCTAGCAGAAGAGGACCTTGAAATGCGTGGCTCAGGAGAGATTTTTGGGACACGGCAGTCAGGTATTCCTGAATTTCAGGTGGCAGATATTGTGGAAGACTACAATATCTTGGAAGAAGCAAGGCGTGTGGCCAGTCAAATTGTATCTGACCCTAACTGGCGTGAGAATCCTGATTGGCAGGTGTTAGAAGCACATCTGAGAAGGCAAGCTGAGTTTGACTGAGGGGGGAACTAACGAAAAAGAAGCGGTTAAAACTCGATTTTTTTGCTATCTTTCATCCCTTCTTTCTTCTACTGATAGGTCTTATATTTTATTTTGTAGGTTTTATCTTATTTTATCCATGGTATAGACACAAACACTCTCAGTGAACTCACTGAGAGTTTTAAGTTTCCTTCAAGCTTATTACAAGCTTTCTTTAAGTTAGAGATCCTATAATAAAACCATCAAAACGAGATAGGTTTTGATAATAAAGCGTTTTGGCTAGACCAAACCATTCCTAAAAAGGAGGAAACAATAATGACAGTAAAAATTAAAGTAACCTACAATCCAAATTTCCAAAAGTATCCTCAAGACTTTAAGGTTTATCAAAACTAATATTGATGTCAGGAAGAGGCTAAATTTACCCATATTCTACAACTTTCATTCCTCATTTTCCAAAATCCCTTTTTCCTTTTTTTCATAACGTAGAACCCCTCTTCTTAAAATCATAACAAGTCTAGACGGAAGTATGACCAGCCTAGGTGATTAACATAAGTAAGGTAACCGGTTAAGATTTTCTTAGCTGGTTTTTTTATTTTTTTGAATTTTAGATAAAAATATCGAAAAACGATAAAAAGTGTTGACAAGGAGAAATAAAGAGTGTAATATATAATTATCGATAAACGATAATAAGTTTTCGATAAAGATAATCTTATTCGCGAAAAAGAGAAATTATATACTAAAAACTATTTAACAAAGGAAATACTTATCATGAAAACACTCAAATTAATCATCAACGCTCTTCTTATTCTTCTTATGGTAATCTACGGTCTTGCAATGCTTGCATTACCTATCCTTCCTTTTGTGGATGTGGCTAGCCTTTTCCCAGGTACAGAGGTTCATTACCTTTCTGGTTGGGGTTACTGGCTGGTCGCAGAGCTACAATTTGCCTTCTATATTGCCTTGATTTGGTTCCTTCGTAAAGCACTTAAATCCTTTACTTGGAAGGCACTTTGGACAGAAGATTTCTCACTTTTCTTGAAAAAGGTTGCCCTCTTAACCTTTGTGCCATCAGCCTTGAATATCTTCCTGCAGTTGGGAATGACTAATCACCTTGTAATGGATTTTAGTACATCAGTCTGGCTCTTCTTGGTCTCTCTAGCTTGTGATGCGATTCGTTTTCGTAAGGGACAAACAGCGGTCAAATAATTGAATAATTCTTATTTGAAATGTAGTAAAATCTTATCTATAAACTAGTATTTTATATTGATATTCGATATAATTGATATTGTTAATAGTTAGCTAATGATTTAGAACGAGGTCAAGGGCTCCTAGAGGCACCTTGGCTTTTTCTAGTCTATTCTCCAAAAAAATCAAGATGTATTTACAATCGAGGTAACACATGAAAACTATCTTATTCTATGTTTCAATCGTCCTAGCCTTAGCTGGTTCTAGTTATTATGGTTGGAGATCTGCCAAAAGTGCCAAAAGTCGCCAGGAAACGCAAGAACAAAAACGTCTGCGTAGTGTTCGTAGTGTTCTCCTATTCGTCAATGTTCTCCTATTTGCGGGCTTTTTAAGTCTTGTAATCACCATTCTTAATGATGCCTTTATTCTGACTGGTCATGAAGTACTCTTACAACAAGGTTTGCGGATGATTTTCGGTTCAGGAGTTACTGTAAAAAGCAACGGCTCTAGTCTGACGATTTTTACAGCAACCATTGATTTCCTTCGTATGGTAGTCAATATAGGATTCTTGTTGTGTCTACGTGCCTTTTTGATTAATCTTTATCGTTCTGATATTTTCATTGCTAAAAATGCTAAGTTGGTTCGTTGGTCAGGGCATTTGCTGGTTCTTGGGACCTTTATCAATAATGGTATTTTTACGTTTGGAACGGGCAACCAGAGTTATAGTTTCTTTAACATCAGTTATTTGCTAGTTAGCTTTATCCTCTATGCTGTTGCTATGATTTTGACCAAGGCTAATGCTATTGCTGAGGAAAATGAGTACACGATTTAGGAGGGGTTTATGATTATTGTCAATTTGGACGTTGAACTTGCCAAGAAGAAGATGCGCTCGGGTGAGCTGGCAGAACGCATTGGTATTACCCCAGCCAATCTATCAGTTCTTAAGACAGGCAAGGCCAAGGCAATCCGTTTTACAACTCTGGATGCCATTTGTAAGGAGTTAGATTGTCAACCAGGAGATATTCTTGAATATAGACCAGACGAAGAAAACTAAAAGCTTGAAGCAGTTCTGTCATCTTTCTAGTGACGATGCTTCAAGCTTTTTTATTTTTTCTTCATCCATGCAATCAGGGCTAGACTAGCTAGCACAGTACCACAGACCATGGCGATGTGTGTTTGTGAGACGGTTAGCTCATAGTGGAAATCTTTATTTTCCAATTTATCGGTTGCTTCAATGCTAAGTTTCATCCCTTATCCCTCGATATAATCTTTCAATTTTTGGCCTTTTAGTCCTGCACTAAGTGCGATGAGGAGTTTGAGGCGAGCTTTTGGTGCATTGAGTTCTTTAACAAACATAACGCCAGCTTCTTGGAGTTTAACCCCACCCCCTTCATAGGCATAGACAGGTTCAGCTATACCGTTAAAGCAACGGGAAACGAGTACAACGGGAACTCCCTTGTCCATAAGTGACGTGATTTCTTTTGCAGCTAGTGGTGGGAGATTTCCGGCCCCTAGTGCCTCGATGACTACCCCATCAATTTTTTCAGGATCTAAGAGGCTGATGATGCCATCGCCAATTCCCATCCCAGCATAAGCCTTAATGATTGGCACAGTTCCTGTAATTTGTTTCAAGTCAAAGCGAACACGAGGTTCAGCGGTCTTGAACCAAAGAATGTCATGTTTCATGATGATTCCTAGAGGACCATGAGTGGGTGTGTGGAAGGTTGCTACGTTTGTGGTATGGGTCTTAGTCACATACTTGGCTGCATGGATTTCATCATTCATCACGACCAGGATTCCTTTGTCGGCGGCCTTGCCGTCGCTAGCAACACGTAGGGCTGAGAGATAGTTATAGACCCCGTCGCTTCCTAGTTCGTTGGACGAACGCATAGCACCAGTTAGGACGATTGGAATCTCAGGGACGGCCATGGTATCTAGGAAGTAGGCTGTTTCTTCCAGGGTATCTGTTCCGTGGGTGATAACCACTCCGTCATATTGTCCAGATGTTTCCTTGATTTTTTTATAAATATCAAGCATGTGGTAGGGCGTAATGTGTGGACTAGGGATGTTAAGGAAGTCTAGGACAGTTAAGTCCAGATTATCTAGATCAAGCCCCACATGGTTCATGGGATTATCAGCGTTTTGGCTGACCCTGCCATCATTATCCGCTGACATGGAAATGGTCCCTCCAGTGTGAAGGACTAGGATTTTTTTTATCATTTATACTACTCACTATCATATTTATGTTATAATTTATTTTAGCATAAAATGTTAGAAGGAGGGGAGCTCTGTGGCGATTAAAGCAGTCTTTTTTGATATTGATGGGACTTTTTTAAATGACCGAAAGCGCGTGTCGAGTTCAACCAAAAAAGCGATCAGTCAAATGAAGGACGATGGCATCTTGGTTGGTTTGGCGACAGGTCGTGGACCAGGATTTGTTCAGCCTTTCATGGATAATCTAGGTCTGGATTTTGCGGTGACGTATAATGGTCAGTATATCCTTACTCATGACAAGATTCTCTATCAAAATCAACTCCCTAAATCAACTATCTACAACTTAATCCGTTATGCTACCAAGCATCGTAGAGAGATTTCTCTAGGGACTAGCACAGGACTGGTTGGTTCCAATATCATCAGTATGGGGACTAGCAAGTTTGGTCAAATAGTGAGTCGTATCGTGCCCAGATCTTGGGTTAAGATGGTGGAACGTAGTTTTAAGTCTCTCATTCGTCGTTTCAAACCACAGAGCATGGAAGCTCTCAAAACTATTATGCGTGAACCGGTCTACCAAGTAGTTATGGTAGCGACAGTGGGTGAAACTCAAGCTATTGAGGAGAAATTTCCACACGTTAAGATTACTCGCTCAAGTCCTTATTCTGCGGATATTATTTCTGCTGGCCAATCTAAGCTCAAGGGGATTGCTCATTTAGGTGAGGTATTTGGTTTCGAACTCAGCGAGGTTATGGCCTTTGGAGATTCGGAAAATGACCTAGAAATGTTGTCTGGTGTCGGTATCGGTGTTGCCATGGGAAATGGTGAAGATGAACTGAAGGATCAGGCGACCCATGTCACGGACACCAACAACCAGAATGGGATTGCCAAAGCCCTATCACACTATGGCCTGATTCACTTTGAAACAGAAAATTCATTTACCAGTGATGATGACAACTTTAACAAGGTTAAGGATTTCCATCACTTGATGGATGGCTCTACCAATGATATGCCTCGTGTCTATAGTATTGAGGAAGCTAGTCATCGCTCGGACTTCAAGTTGGAAGAAATCGTCGAATTCCTTTATGCTTCATCAGGTGGGGACAAGCGTGTCTTTGGACAAGCTGTTTTGGACCTACATGCTGCCCTTGATAAGGCGGCTCTCAAGGTTAGCTCTAAGGAACATTCAGAGTCAACAATGGTTGGTCAGGTCGATGCTTTGACAGACTTGCTTTACTTGACTTATGGCTCCTTTGTCCTTATGGGTGTGGATCCTAAACCTTTCTTTGATACGGTTCATGAGTCTAATATGGGTAAAATTTTCCCAGATGGTAAGGCTCATTTTGATCCAGTGACCCACAAGATTCTGAAACCAGATGACTGGGAGGAACGCTTTGCGCCAGAACCACATATAAAACGAGAGTTGGATCGTCAGATTCAGAAATCAATCCAAAGAAATAAATAAGAAGATAAGAAGGTTTGGGCAGTCTGCTTCGAACCTTTTTCTAATGAAAATACCATTTATTAATAGCTCTATTTGTGGTAAAATTATGTCATTCTATGTAATTTTAAGGAGATTATTATGACTAAAGCAGATTGGTTAGATTTTTTTGAAGCCATCAATGGTCGTTCAGCGACTGAAGAAGAAATTGCAGCAGCACTTGCAGCTGGCGAGTTTCAAGATGATGCACCAGCAGTTGAAGCGGCTCCTGTTCAAGAAGCACCCGTACAACCAGCTTTTGCTAGTGCACAAGGAGTACCAGCACAAGAACCACAATCGCAAGATCCTTTTGCAAATGCTCAGGCTGCTCAAGCACAAGCAACATTTGCAGGGGCTCAATCAGCTCCAGTCCAAGGAGTGCCAAATCAAGCAGTGCAACCACAAGCTGGTTTTGCGAATGGGCAAGCTGGTCAGCAAGCAGCTTTTGCTAACGGTCAACTTCTTCAACCAGGTCAAAACGTTCAATTTATCAATGGCCAAGCCGTAGTTGTTCCAGCGCAACCATCAGCATTTGCTACAACTTTCAAAAACTATTGGACATGGTTGCTTAATGCATGGCGTCGTCCAGCTGACATGACAGATTATGGTAAGCACAATGGTTGGCTTAACTATATCTTCTTGTCACTCTTGACTGGACTTGCATTCTTTGCAATTTTGAGTGCTATGGCACGTAAAGTGGTTAGCTCAATTGTGTCAACCACAAATGCATTGTCTAGTATGTTTGGTTCTTATGGAACAGATGCTTACTCATCTCCAGTTTCAAGTCATACATCTAGCATTGGTTTTGGAGCCTTCTTCGCAAGTATACTAGCTGCCTTCCTCTTTATCTTTGCTTTTATCTTGGCAGGATTTGTGACACGTAAGGCCATCTTCCGTGACCCTGAGACTACTTTCTTGAATAGCTTTGATCGTTTTGGTCGTTTGACATCATTGGCCTTGCCAATCTTGCTTGTAACAATCTTGTTGGGAGCTATTGGACTTGTTGCCTTCCCAGGATTCTTGTTCTATGTTGTTTACTTCTTATTTGCACTTGCTAACCTCTTTACAATTGTTCCTGTAACAACAGCATGGAAGGCTGATAAATTCTATCAAATGATTTTGGCAGCACTTTTGAATGGTGTCATTTTGTCAATCTTGTTTGCAATCGTATTTGCTATCATGTCATCATTTACAGTAGGTCTTCTATTCTAAGTAAACCTAACGATTTTTGAAAAAGCAAGTTTATAGGAGTCCTTATGGCAACAAAAGAAAAGTGGATTGATTTATTTGAAAAGGCAGTTGGTCGTCCGCCCCATGTTTTGGAAATTGAAGAGGGCCAAAAAGCGGGCTTTGACTTAAAGGCTATTAAAGGCATTGTGGCTATGGGTCTAAATCAAGAGATTGCTGCTCCTGAGCCAAAAGAAGAAGTTGATGAGTTCGACGTTGCTGAGGAAGTGTTTGATGATATCTCACTTGACGACCAAGAGAAAACGTCTCCTTCGGAAACAGAAGAGTTTACACCAGTATCTCAAGTAGGTCAGAATCAATCTGAAGAAAAGTCAGAGTATGCTTCTAAAGAAGCTCAGGTCATTTGGATGAAGGCATTTAAGACCTATGTTGGTCGTCAGCCTCTTCCAGAGGAATTCCTTCTAGGTAAGTCTTCGGGATATGATGTGTCAACCATCCATCAGTTTATCTCAGATGGTAAGGCAGCGAAACCAGCCAAGCCAGCCATGGCTAAAGGAAAGAAAATCCTGATTATTGCTGGTGTTGTTGCAGCAGTCTTAGCGCTTGCTGGTTATGGCTTTGGTTCTTATTACTACTCACGTGGTCAAGTAGCAGAGCGTTATGAAGCAGCAGCTAAGAAGAGCTTTAAGGATAGCCTTGAATACCAAGTATGGTCTGATACTAAAAAAGAGATTAAAACATCCGAAGTCAAGTACACAGACATCAAAAATACACAAGCCTATAGCAAGAGACAACTTATGTCTGGTGAACGTATGCAAAAGGTTGGCCGCCAGTTTCTTATTTTTCCAAAGTGGAGAGTCGTGGTTGATCCTGGAACAGTTGATTTGACGGTTAATACAGACGATTTGAATCTGACGATTAATGGCGTCTCTTATGGTACTACAGATGGAAATAACTACACCGCTGAACTGAAGCACCTCTATCCAGGAACCTACAATTTTGTGGCTTCTGGTAAGGTCAATGATCAGGATATCACGGTGTCATCTGAAGAAAATGTCACATCTAGGACCGAAGTTAACCTTTCAGTGAAGTATCTCAGCTTTACTGTTAAATCCAATCTTAAAGATGGGGACCTTTATGTTGGTGGGACCAAGGTTGGAACCCTAAGCTCAGGAAAATTGGATGTTAACAAGGTAGCAGTAGCTGGTTCTTCGGCTGTTTATGTTAAGAAGAATTTCGACGATGGTAGCTCTATCAAGACTGAGACACTGTCTATTAAGAAAATCTCTGAAGGTCAAACGGTTACTCTTGATGCTGATGGTGTTCTTGACCGTGATACGGCAGACCGTCTTTTGACAGCAGCTTATGGTAAATTTGGCAGTTATGCCTCAAATCATAACACGACTCCAGATGGTGTTTCTGACATTTTCCTTAATGGTACTGATGATACCATGTATAAGGATGTTATCGCTGATATTGATAAAAATACTACGGGAGCCAAAAACCGTTCCGCTGATAGTATTACCTTCTCAGACGTTGATGTAACTGAAGTCGTTCAGACTGGTGAAAAAACCTTTAAAGTAACTTTCACGGCAGTCTATGATTTCTATTATGGCTATGATTCGATGTTTAAGTCATCAGGAGATATTAAAGATAAAATCTCTTGGACTTGTAATGTGGAATACGTTGGTGACGATAGTGACTCAAGTGGTAGCGGTTCTAACTACAGTGACTACCGTATCAATGGTAAGGCTGGCGAATCACAACATGTGAGCCGTGAAAATACTGTGAAATAGTAGATACTTTTGCGGTTGACTAGTCAACAGTGAACCGTAAGAATGATTAAGAGGTTCAGTCCTTAATCTAAAAAGTGGAGAACTTGGCTATTGCCAAGTTCTTTTTGCTTATGTGACTTTATGTCCGTTTCGCTCCAAAGGTGCGAAACAAATAAACCACCCGCTATGCGGGTGCGCATCGAAGGTTATACCGTCATAACAAAAAAACTCCAAACGAGTCACAATATAGGTGTTCAAGCCAATTGTAAAACGAAAGGAGTTAAGACTATGGCGCAAAAAGCTCACAGTTTATCACATACAAAATGGATGTGTAAGTACCACATTGTATTTACACCTAAGTATAGACGAAAAATAATCTATAATCAATATAGGAGTAGTCTGGGAGAGATTTTTCATAGACTATGCCACTATAAAGGTGTTGAAATAATTGAAGGTCACTTAATGCTAGATCATGTCCACATGTTAGTAAGTATTCCCCCACGAATGATTGTGTCTAGTTTTATGGGATATTTAAAAGGTAAAAGTGCATTAATGATGTTTGATAAACACGCCAATTTAAAATATAAATTTGGTAACAGACATTTTTGGTCAGAAGGTTATTATGTAAGTACGGTAGGATTTAATGAAGCCACAATTAAGAAATATATTCAGGAACAAGAGAAGCCTGATATCGCTTTGGACAAATTAAGCGTTAAAGAATATGAAAATCCCTTCAGGGATAATGGTAAGTAATGCGAATGCCTCTTTGAGAGGCTTGTGACGAGTCAAAAGCAATAAGGCTTGAACAAAGTGAAAGCCAGCGTCTTTAGGCGCTGGCTGGTATTATGCTTATAGCCCTTGATCAAACCACCCGTTAGACGGGTGGTTATGATTGCCTCAACTAACCTCTTAGGGGGAAAACCGTGCCACTTACCTGAAAAGCCTTGTTTTGTTTAAAGCAGCTGCTATAATGAAACCATCAAAAGGACAGGAAAGGAGTATTATGAAAGTTAGTATCGCATTGGACCCATCCATAGATGAGCCTGAAATTTTGATTCGAGCTCCTCAATTAACAGAAGAAATAGCACAGCTCTAGAAGTCCATTTTAAAGCAAAAGGGCTCTATAATATTTGTAGTGGGGAAATCCCCCTATGGATACTATGGAACCTATTTTGTTGTAGAAAACATACTAAGATTAGTAGTGAAGAAATCTCCGACGGGAGAGAGTATTCACTACTTTTTCTTTATGTTAAAGTAGTGGTGTCTTGTAAAGTCGTAGGGCTCTATGGCGCTAGACGTCGCGTATTGAAAATAAAATCACTAAAACATGGAATTATTCAAGACAAAAGA